>JACCDO011392621.1_pt1 | contig 19410 bp, 23 predicted proteins | sample 7446101 | NCBI WGS metagenome assembly JACCDO01 (sample SAMN15323440, study PRJNA562643) | freshwater metagenome | isolation source: river surface water | place: USA:Blue River Watershed | collected 2017-08-16 | reverse complement strand
GGTAGTTCGGTTGGTCGTTTAAATTTAAGATTAACGTAACGGATGATCTTAAATTAAAACATTAACCCTTGTCCTCTCTCTGCATCTAAAATCGTCTTCGGGGCTATCGAACACTACATATGGTTTTAGATCCGACGGTAGACTAGCAGGAGGCACTCTTCTCAGCCTCTCAGGAGGTACTCTAACACGTCTTCCTCCCGTAATCGCACTCCATTGAGCTACAATCGGCGATTCAGCAGGAGTCTTTAAACGAAACTCTCCTTTTATCGTATGTCTTGTGATTACGTCTTCCGTGTTGATAAACCTCCATACATCCAATTTACCACCCACCGCATGACACTTATCTTTAACCATGCATAACACAAATTCGGCTTGCTTACGGTCACTTGTGAAATCATCACCTGGAGGATACCATACAAAATATAGGTTATTTGTGGGATTTTCGTTGAGATTCGCCGTGCTTCCACCGACAAGGCCGTTGGCTTCTATACTGTTACGCCGGTCACTACACGAAAAGTGATAAAATACCGTAAGAGGATCACGAGGCATTATATACTTCCATAAATTAATTTAACGACAATAAGTAATGCGTCTTATCTAAGGCGCCGAGGAGCTCATCGATCTTGTTCTGCAACTCCGATAACTTAATCTCCGTGCGCATACGTCTCATGACCTGGGCGGCCTCCTTAAGCCGAGGTACAATCTGCTTTAAATCAGATGTTGCCTTGGAGGTAACCTCAAAGGTTCCCAATGTTTTACCGGTTGACCCGATATAACATTCTACAAGATCATCAAATGATTCCGAAAGAATGTCATGAAGGTCACCAAGCGCCTTGTGAGCAGCATAACTTCTCGTAGCCCAGTGAAACAGCTTCACCTGGTTCAAAAGGGTAAACGTAAACTGAATAAGTTGTTGGTCCATCTATATAATTCCTTAATATTTTTTTAATCTTCCTGGAGAACCTCGGGCAACAAAGAAAGGTACGTAAGTGCCTAAGTACGTAAGTGCCTAAGTACGTAAGTGCCTAAGTACGTAAGTGCCTAAATACGTAAGTGCCGGCTTGTAAAATCAAGCCCAACAAGTGTCGTTAGCCATGTAGATAGGTAGACCTCTTTGCTGCTTTACCATGTTGACCGCTTTTATAGTCCGCACGTCGCCGGCCCCCCAACACGCCTCGATCACGTTACCGGCCACGTGCCCCGGAAACCAGTGCATGATCTCCGCTTGTCCCTCGGCCTTAAGGGCCGCATCAACTTGGCTAAGCACTGACCGGTAACCATCACGCTCCCAACAGCCGTGGGCTCCCTTTGGGCCTATAAGAAGGAAGGCAGGGTGGTAGCCTTCAAACCGATCTTGTGGATGGTATGAGTAGAGGTTGGTCTTGTACCAACCACGCGAAGCCGCACGAGCAACCTTTTCTTTCCATCCTTCGAGAATGTGGGCTGCGAAGCGGTCGAATACGGCCTGAAGACGAGCCCTTTTCTCGTTCTCATACCGCTGCTTGCTCTCTCTGGCCTGCAGACGGTCTTGGTGGACTTTTTGGGCAATGGCTATTTGCTGCTCGAAGAAGCTCATCATGATTAATAATCTCAGGAATTTCAATTTTTTTTTAAAGTACAAAGAAGGACTTTAAAATTTGATTTGTTTAGTTGTTCTTGGCGAGGGTGGGGAGAACCCACATCAGACCCTTTAAGCCGCAACCTCCTCAGGCAGGTCGACCTTGCCAAGGTGCTGGTTCGTGAAGCGCTGGATGTTGAAGATCGTCAGCTTGTACGTGCCCTTCTTGATCTTCTCGACATCCTCAGCCAGGTCAGCCGCGATACCACCCGTGGTCAGGAGAGCGACGAGGTCGGCATCCTGGCTGTACATAACGTTGCGGCGATCATCAGGGTTCTGCATCTTGTGGTGCTTGAAGACAGCCGTGTACAGCTGAGTTACGTCCGTGCGGTGAACACGGGTCTCCGTGTCGAGGTTCGACAGGTCGAAGTGCTCGCCCTTGCGGTTAACAGCAAGGAGGTTAGCAGGCAGACGCTTGCGGAAGTAGTTAACCAGAGCCTGGTCGAAGACAATGGTGGGCGTACGCGAAGCGCTCTCGCGCGTCTTCGTGTTGTTGTGAACCTCGCGGTTGTGGGCCGACTGAAGGCTCTTCAGCGAGCGCTTAGCCGACTGGAGCTGGTTGTAAGCCTCAGTGACCGAGGCAGCGAGCTCGGTGTAGACCTCAGCGAAGGCACGGAGCTTGGGGCGCTGGCGACCCTCATCGGCGGCCTCCTCAGCCGCAACCTCCTCGACAACGACGGGCTCAGGCTCGGCAACGACAACAGGAGCGGCCTCCTCCTTGGCGGCCTTACCACGAGCCTTCTTGGGCTTGGCGGCGGCCTCAACAACGGGAGCGGCAACAGGGGCGGGCTCTGGAACAACAACGGGTTCGGCGATCTTCTTGTTCGTGGAGGTAGCAGCAGCTACAATCTTTTTGGTGGCGGTCTTGGTTGACATGTTATACTCTATAATAGCAGAAGGCTTTAATACAGTTTAAATAATAAAATATTCATTTTTTGTTTTTTTGTTTAGGTTTGGTTTCTGTTCGTTAATGCTTAGGAAATATTTTGATTGTTTCAACGTTTTTCAGTTTACGTTCGCTAAGCAATCGATTCATGAACTCTGTGCTATTAATGGTAGGATAGTATTTTACCAGCGCTTGCTTTATTAATTTCTGTGAAATAGAGTCATGATCATTATAACTATGGTAACCAATGCTGTAGTCACCAAAGTTAAACTTTGTACTCTGCATACCCTCCCTCTTTAGAGCAGGTATGATACGAGCCTTTAATACCGCTAACTGCTTCGAAGACTCGTAAGCCTGATTATACTGTTTTATCAACGATTTGAGTTCATCAGACATTATAGTATTAAATTTATTTTTACCTTTATATAATGACCGACCGTCTTTCTAAAGCATGTTCCGGCAAGCCAGCCAGCCAAGGTGGAATGAATTTGCAGGAAATAAAGACTCTCGCCATAGCCGCAGGTCACTCTGGTAAAGGCAGCAGAGATGAACTACTCTCCGCTATATGCAGGTCAAACCCTCCTGTTAGACCGAACCCTCCAGTACCGGCTCAAACAATCCCGCCAAACCCTCAACCACAGGTTAAGGTTAACCTTAACCCGAGATTAAAATCTGTTTGTGCCGACCAATCCAAGACGGCCGCAAGAGGCGGTATGAATTTGCCTGAGATTAAGGCTATAGCCATTGCAGCCGGACACAGCGGCAAGGGATCGCGTGAAGAACTCTTAACCTTTATATGCAAACATTATGGTTCGCCTGCGCCTGCTCCAGCCCCAGTAAAGATACCTGCTCCAGCGCCAGCCCCAGTAAAGATACCTGCTCCAGCGCCAGCCCCAGTAAAGATACCTAAACTACCCCAGTTACCACGCGGTCAGGTAACGATGAACTCCAAGAACTGGGCAGAAAACGACAAGCCTACATCTCGTAGAGAGCGCGAAGATCTTATGGGAGCCTGCGGCGACAAATGCTTTTTAGTACCCAATGAACGTAAATACCCAATCTGCAATAAAAAGAAAACCTGCAAAGTAGATTGCAACGGTCTTAGAGCTGCGTATGGCGTCGCTACCATACAACTTAACAGTCGGAGTTTAGAAGATAAGTTTAGACAAAATGCTGTGCTTGCACGTAAAAATGCCATCCCGATCGGGGTTGCTCAGTGCGGCTGGGAATAGAGCTCCTTAGCTTTCATGTTCGGGTGTTGTCGTTAAGTTTAACGTATAACAAAAAGGATTATGCGTAAACTTCTTAAACGACATATGCATGTGGATATTGGTAAGCTTACTGGCATACCCAGCAAGGACTTTAATCTTTGAAGCATCGTTAAAAAATCCTTCTGATGTTACCGTCACCCAACCGTAATCACCCTGCTGGGTAAATGGGTCTGTCTTCTGCAAGGTATACACATGTATCTTAAATACAAGAGGCGTCTCTGCGTTAACACAGTAGACTCCTTTCGTAAGACACGTGGAAAGATAGTAACAGTCAACCGGTGACTCCTCAATCACGTGATCATCGGGAGTATGTATACTCCAGGTGTACACCTGACCCGGTTTCAGACCATAACAAGAAATCAAAATATTAAAAAAGCCATTCATAGGCAGCCTAACCGTACCTGAACTATCACCAGGATACAAGACACTCTTATCTTCCGACCATACCGAAAAATTGCAAATCCCATTGTCGGCCAGATTCCGGTAATAATAAGAATCGCAGTTTGACGGTCCGACCCTCTTCATGCTACCGGTAATATTATAATTATCACAACATTCCTTACATACCGTGCGTTGAGACTCTTCAAACCCATCAGGCAGGTACCATACGTATTCGTCGGAGCTGCCAAAATTCAAACCAGGACACGGCATTTTATTGTAAAAGCTTTTAATCATTTTTGATTTGAAAAAAACCGCCCTAGTTTTTTTTATTAATAAAGATATATGGGAAACGGCAAGTCTGTCGCAGCCAACGTAAATACACAAACTGAACTTATACAGCAAATTTACGCAATTGCATCGGAATTAAGCGAAACATACACAAACAAGTATCTTGATCCAAAGTTTTGCACCACCTTATCGCTTATCTACAACGATAGACTTATGAACTATCGCAAACAGGAACTTCTCGGTGTTTCAACAACCCTCGGGTTAGCCGTTGATCAACCCGCCTTAAAACAGCAAATATGTGATAGTATTGTTAAACACTATACCGATCGCCTTAACCTTATCGCCGTCATACAACAGAGCACCTCCTTCTGCTCTGATCGCATTTACGGATTAACCTCCGGACCGGTTTGCACTGGCAATCCCGAAATTTTCGACGAAGCCGCCTGCAAAAAGAACGGCGGTCGTTGGGACCCCTACATTGTCTCTCCAGACAACACCATCATTGAAAATAAACAGTGGTTTAACTACGTTGATCATATGCAAGACATGTATATCAAGAGCATGTCGCGTATGTATGATATTCTCCGTCAGCTTAAAGACTTTGATCAAGACATTACCGATGAACGATTGAAAACTATAAGTGACGAGGTTAAAGGTCTAATCTCTAATATGACATCCACGTGCTCACAAATGTATAAATTGGCTTTAACCACGCCCACCTTCACCCCCGAAGAAGTACGTATGAAAAAACAAACCATCGAAACTAGCAAAAACGAAGCCGCTGCCAGATCGGCCGCCCTTAGAGCGGCCAGCGGGTTACAACCGGTTCAGGCTGGAGGAAAGCGGGGGACGGGGAAGGGAAAGGGGAAAGGGAAAGGCTTGAAGACGTCTGCTCCGCCTAAGGGGAGAAAATAAATTAATTTTAATGGTAATGACAGACGTATCCATTAAAATTAACAAACTGCTTGAAGACAACAAGGTAGATGACCTACAAAGATTTATCGATAAAAGACAATGCTTAAACTCTGCTAATATGTATTTAATTTATCTGTTTCACATATTCCAAGCAGCAGGAATCTTAACTACGACCATTGCCACAGGCTACTCCGTCAAAGAAATAATATGGGTTGGAGTAGGACTAAATATGTTAGCCACCTTAATTCACGTATTCGAACAGACGAACAACAACATCTCAAAAAAAATGTTACAAAACATAGAAGCCATCAAGAAGGGAGATTATCTTGACGAAGACGTACTGGTAACCCCGCAGCCGCCATCCTCCCAACTTAACATGAACATCGGTTCCGATATTCAACACCTGTTAGGCAAGGCCCACACCCAAAACGATCTTTAACCCCCCCTCGTTCTCTGCCTCCCCCTTATGACCATAAGGCCAGCTCCCCATCCGTATAGGTACCTACCGCTTGTGCAATCTCCCCATTAACCAGAATATAAACGGTTTCATTGCCATCCGACACATAATAACCAGGATAATCTGTCAGAGTTTCAAGCTCTACCGGAGGATTATCTTGACCAAGCTTAAAATCGGAAATCGCCCCAGCCCGCTGTTTCGTATCGATGTTGTACAGGTTATCATTATAACGGAGATAGTGCTTGCCCTGGATTTCCACCTTATAAACCGTCTCCCCCTCTTTCGGTACCAGCTTAATTGTCGCTTTTTCCCTGCTTGCTGGAGGCTTCGTTGATTTAGCCGGTACTCCTGCAGGCGGACCGCCAAGAAGACAGAAATCCATGTTCGGCATCTGATCAGAATAATGATTCGTTTCAGGCTCCGCCTCCTTTGCAGACGGTTGGTGTTCTAACGGCACGCCAACAATGGGTCGACGAGGATTAATCTCAACCTTTTTTAAACCCCCACCGCTGCCGCCAAGCCGCCGAGCACTCGGTGGAGCATGTAAGGGATCCGTAAAAACAGTTGAGGACGTTGCCGTTCCAGACGACGAGCCTCCTGATGCCCGAGGCGCCGAAGATACTTTTTTTGTTTGGGTTACTTCTACCTCGGTTAAATATGGCGTGTATGTCTTTTTAAGAAGTTCGTATGCGGGTAGCTCTTTAACGTCATCCTCGTTCAAAAGATCATGCAGAGCCTGCTTAAGTACCAGGTTGTGCTCTTCAATGCTATCGGCATGTCTTGTAATCTTTTCTACAAGATCTTTAAACGCTGCTTTATATGTTTCCATTGCTTTAATGGTAAATATCAATTTTCAATTAAAATTGATATTTCACAATTAGGTTAATCATGTCTTACCAAACGCTGTCCAACAGTATTTCCGGCGTCCGCAACGGTACACATTATACTATCGCACAGAAACTGTACAGCGGTCTAGACAATGGTGGCTCTGAATCTGGCCTATCCGAACTAATAACACGATTGCACGATCTTAACTCCCTATATGATCGTACACTAAACATGCAGACGTGCTTGAGCGATCTCTACAACGAGGCTGAGACTTACGGCATCGTCAAGCCCCGGTTTATGAATCCCAACTCTACAGAAGATATCCTTTCATGTATGCAAGCCGCCTACGTACAAAAAAGTCTAAATCTCCTGGCAGACCCGCCGGTTGATGAGCGGTGCCCGCCACCGATTAAAATTAGTCTTAAAGCTAAAGTTAAAGCTAAGATTAACGGTTCGGTTCACGGTTAACGGTTAACGGTTAACGGTTAACCCTTAACATGAGGAAAGCCTGACGCCGTAATGTAGACATATAAATCATCGTCCGATCCGGCACCGGTTATCTGCAACTGCATATACTTAATAAGATCAACATACTCTTTGAGATCCCCCTGCGTAAAGTCAAAACTATAAACCGTCGACGGATCCGTATCGACGGTTGCCCCAAAACTCTCGATCCAGTCACCCTCAACGCAACATGACGTCGTAACAAAATCCAGTGACTTCAAGGGCTTTGAACAAGTAATGTTAATACGCGAACACCGACCACGCTCATGAATCGTAGTCAACACATTATCAAACTTATCTACCTTATCCTCGTATAAGACACCGCCGTATGTGTGCTTGTACTCCGAATACACACGGTAACGGCGAACATCCTTATTCTTATTCGTCAAGGTAAGCTTGATACGCCCGTAAGAGCGCACCTGAGCCCAGTTATCCGTTAAAGAAATAATATGATTTGTCTGAAAATACGGCTCCGATAGGTTCATCAACTCTGTGTTAGCCGTAACACGACACTGAATTCCACGAGCTGGCTCCTCTACCTGCTTATCCGTTGGGCCCGACAACTGAACAATCGTAATACGATGAGGAACCATGTGGCGATAGGTCACATCAGGTAAGGCAAGCTCGAGAGGCTTGTTGCATTGCAGTGTACATTCCGACATAAACTTCATTTTTAATATTAACAGACTTATACTTCTAAGTAAAGTTGTGGCAACCATCTTAATTGTTTCATAATACTTGCGCCAGTTCCCGGGACCATAAACATGTTCGGCGCCAACATGAACTTTTTCGTAATATTATCAAATAACGGTCCTTCGTTAGGAGACAGCATCATATGCTCCAATGTAGTTAATATCTTATCATATTCCGATGAATTTACACCGAAGGCCAAAGTATTATTACTCGTAGATTCCAAAAGAGAAACTTCCGCAAAACGACCGAGCTTATTTCCACGAGCACACCAATCCTGTATAGCCCGAGGCTTTGTAGACTTAATTATGTCCGGTAAATCGTTATTTATCGTACAGTATGTTTTCCAGTTAAAATTGTCAAGATCAAGATGCTGGTGCGGATAAGATACATTGTTGCAACAGTAATGAACCAGCTCCCAGTCCGTGCTCTTTAACAAAGGAATTGCAATCATCATTACATCCATGAAATTTTTATAAATACGTAAATGGTTTGCAATGATATTAATCCTACTGTATTGATGCTCCTTCGCTATCTCGATCGCACTATGAAGATAATATAAAATACGCTTCGACGGAGTACAGTCATCCGGTAAATCGGGAGATATAAGAAAGCAATTTTCAATGTTCAAATGATTCGCCTCTGCAACGCCCGTACCCGTACAGGTTAAGTCCAAAATCATTGTAGCCTGAAAATAATCGTTATACATTTTAGCTGCGGGTTCGACAGGTTTCGGTGGTTCTTCCTTTTCCGGCTCCGGCTCCAGCGGCACAGCATCTGTTCCTGGCACAGCTTCTGTTCCTGACACAGCGTTTTCAACCGGCTCCAGCGGCACAGCTTCTGTTCCTGGTACAGCGGCGGCAGGCTCAAGATCAGCCACAACTGGAAGTGCGGCGGCCATCCCTGGTTCCTCAGGCACTGGTTTGCTCTCTTCAGGTGAAGAAGGTGCAACGTCTGCGTCTGCAGGGGAGGGGGAGGGGGAGCAGTCTATTATTTTAGAATATATGTTTGTACTGAATAAGGATACGAGTTTTGCCTCCATTGCAGTAATAATGCGTGTTGTTAGCAAATCGTAATCAATAGTTCCGATGTTTGCCTGATCATCCGTCTGTACGCTTTTGCTTTCTTTCTTGCTCCGGGATGAGGTTAGGTTTGCGGTTAGGTTTGGGGTTAGATTCTGGTCTGGGCGTGAACCGGTTTCATTGGTGGGGGTCGATTCATTTTCAAATAAAACTTTCCTTTTTACCGCAATTATGTTGCCGGACATTTATTTATAGATAACTATTACGTCTAAAATAGTAATATATTATTTGCTATTGAATTAATGTCTCAACTTTCACTCTACGTTCTTAAAGCACTCAATAACCGATACCATCTTACAGAACAAGACACTACCGAAATCTTTGAACGTAATGATACAGGGGCCGAATGGTCACACAACTGTATGGTTACCCAAAACTGGGATGAGCTCAACGAATTTATATACACCAACGAACTAACCTTGTCAGATGAAAGCAAACCCGTCTATTTTGAACCCCACGCGAAGTGGAGCTGCTTGGTTCTACCTAAAATCAAAATCCGTTGGACAACCCGCGTCAAACAGATAAAGTTGGGCAGTACATTATTTAACATTTTAGAAGGCCAGTGGGACGCCTCCGGTGCATTTTCACCTAAAATAGCCAGTGCCGATGGTCTGGATGTCAAGATTTATCCTTATCATGGTTCTCCGGCGCTTTGTGCGGCAGGATCGGCAGGTACCGTCCTTATCCCCTTTAAAAACTATACCGCTACCCAAAAGATACCAGCCGACACTCTACCAAAATTATGCGTGGCTAACGAAAATCTGGAATGCGTATACGCTGCCATGCATGTTAATGTAAGTTTTAACAGACAAGGTTTGTACATTAATCGTAAGTACCGAGAAAAAACCGAATACATAAATCAAACAGACCTTCCAACGGATTACACCATCATAGAACCTGCCTCCATAGCACTCTCCTTAAAAGAAGGGGGGAAACCGTTGCTTAAGTTACTTCTTGATTAACTCAAGGATGGCGCTGGCTCATCCATAACAATATTAAACTCCGATAAGTCGTGCTGCGGCGTAGAGCATTTGGTTGTATAAACCTGCTGTAACTGCTTTATCTCGTTTGCTATCATATCCATCTGAGTTGTCGGCGAACCATCCCCCATCTTCGCCGCCAGATCCGATGCCTGTTGCGTTAATGTCTCTATACGCGTATGCATATTCATACACTCCGCCTTTTCCTCATCCGTAAGCTGCCGTTCTACCGGATTTAAACTACTTTTAAGTTTATTTACCTGGGCCGCCGTATACATAGGCTTAGGAGGCTCCAACCCATACCGTTTGGCCTGAGCAGCTAACTGACGCTCTTTCAACTGTTGCGCCTCGATCGTAGATATTACTGTTTGAGCCTGTTTTATCTGTTTACTCTGTACCGCCGTCTGTTTCTTTATAATCTCATCAAACTTCTTAGCTTGAAGCTTCTGTGCCTCTTGTTGCGCCTCCTTTGATACACCCTGCAAGCAAGCAGACTCTTTTAATTTCTGTAACAGGGTAGACGCGGTTGACATATTTACAGCTAATTGTTTCTCGTAATAATCACAACCCTTGGCCTGAACACCATATACTTTAATATCCGATATCGACAGATAGTTCTTCTTTTGCTGCTCGATCATGATTTGTGATCCCACTACAAAGATATCGCTCCACGTATAGGTTTGCAATATATCCGTAAACATCTTAGACGCTGTGACCATCCCAGCGGCATTGCGAATTGTTACCGTAAAAGGAGGCAAGCGCTTACGTAGCTGGAAACTGCCTGGCGCGTCCTTACGATTCTCTATAACGATTTTACTAATCTCTACCGACGTAGGCAAACTCAACTTTAACCACGAGTTTTGATTAGGTTTAATGTCGGTGTGACTAAAGGTATCCTTATTCCCGTCTATAGCATTCGCAGCCGTTAACGATTTATACGTAGAAGACTGCGTTACCTGCCCCTCTGCCGCCCAGTCTTTAAATTTTGGCGCTGGCTCTGGAAGGGGCACAACCGCAGGTGCCGCTGGCGTTGGGGGTGGGGGTGGGGTACCTTTACCCTTAAGCGCCAGTTTTAACAGCTGTTGCTGATTCGCTAATAACTGGGTTAATTTCGCATGATCGCTCCCGTGTACATATGCACGGGAAGAGGGCAGTAAAAGAATTGTCGGGGGAACGTTACCGCCCCCCAGTTGCCTTAGGGGTTGCATCGTTATGGTTTCATCTATGATGAGCATTAAAAGTGCCAGTGAAAGAGCCACCCCAGCTACTAATGCTATCGTTTTACCGGTCATATATGGTAAACGTGGAAAAAAAATGATTACACTTTGATATATAACAAATGTCCGCTCTCAAGGCCAAGTCTGTGAAATCTAAATTCGCCTCCGACGACGAAGAGTCGGAAATCGAGGAGGAACAAAACCCCGAGTTCTCAGAGGAGGAAGAAGATTCTGAAGATGACGAAGAAGATCTCGGCGATGAGGACATCGATGAAGAGTACGACGAGTACGATCTTGACATCGCGACCAATGTTGAAATTTCACGTAAAGAAGAACCCGGTGACCTCGCCATTATGACGGAATTAGACCCCCACGAAGACGACGAGTCGATGCTTGTTTCCAATGACGCCTTGAACATCCATACCAGCCCATACCTTACCAAGTATGAACTCACCAAGGTTCTTGCTCTCCGGGCTCAACAAATTCTCACAAGCGCGCCGCCCACCGTTCCCGCATCGGCGTTTCCGGACAACACCTACCCCGTAGATCCGTATACCATTGCCCTGATGGAGCTTAAAATGAGTCGTCTGCCGTTGATTATCGGACGCCGATTGCCTAACAACACGATCATTCGTATCCCCGTCCATGCCTTGCTGATTCCCGAATAAAATGAGCTGAGTTACTTTACTTACTTAGAAAAGTAAATTTACTTTGATGATAGGAACAATGGAAAATGCTATTGAAAATGCTACAAACGATATTCCGGAATTTTCACTGTGTGGTCAGGTTTTAACCGGTAAAATAGTGGAAATGTACGACGCTGATACATGCAAGATTGTATTACCGTTATTTAACGGACTTTGTAAATTTACCTGCAGACTTAACGGCATTGATACACCCGAAATGAAACCACGTAAAGACAAGGTTAACCGCGAAGCAGAAATCATAAACGCTAAAAAAGCCCGCAACGAGTTTCTACGGCTTGTATGCCCTGACTCAAAATGCTGTCTTAATATCGATAGTAAAAAAGAAGACATTATCAAAGAGTTGACCGTAAACAAACATCTCGTCACCGTTAAGTGTTTAGAGTTTGATAAATACGGACGTCTGCTTGTAGAAATCACACCTAAAGACGGGACAGAAGGTACCGTTAATGATCTATTGGTAAAGGCAAATTTGGCCGTTCCTTACAATGGAGGTACGAAGACGGGGTTCATGTAAAGTACGTCCCACGTGATGGAGGTGGAGGGTCCTCCACGGGAAAAAATGATTGCATAAAATTAGTTATCGACCCAACATGTTTGCGCTCGTTCTTACTGATGCTCACAGCTGCGACCCAACCGTTCACCGTCTCATTACCGCTAAGTCACGCGGTGAGGCGTGGAACAAGGTTATTAAGGCGGACAAATCTGTACCTATTTTTGGTCAGAAGCTTTCATATGTGTTGTTTGAGACCATGTCAAGCTATCACGACAACATGTACGTAACTGCTCCAGATGATGAGCACATTGAGTTTAAGTTCAAGATCCAACCTTGCGAACGTATTGAGAAGAAGCTTCTAGATAAGAAGGTATTGGACGTTGTCTACACGAACGAGTATGTGAGTGAGTCCAACAACGAGGACGCGATCCAAGACTTTTTGTTGTTTTTTAAGTTTTGCAAGAAAACGTTTGGTAAGATGAAGTTTGTCTGGACAAACGAGGAATTTGCGAAGCACTACGATAGTTTGGTCGAACTGTTCATCGAGGATGGGACGGCCGACGACCCGTTTAAGTGTTGGTGTTTGTCGATGACGACGTACGACCATAGCATTCCTAACGAGTTGTCGTGCGCAATGCGTTGCTATGATCCGGATACCGACGAGGACAAAATTACGTGTATTATCCCCGAGAGTTACGATCTCGATGCTTGGAACATGTTGATTAAGACCGAGGGCCCTGAACTCACACACCGCATGTTCGGAACCCCTTCAAGCCGTGCTGGTCTATTCTATTTGTCCGCACCTGACGAGGATCATATCCGGGTCAACTTTAACACTGAAATCGATGACGAGGAAAAGGCCGAACAGTGTAAGAAGGAGGAGGCAGTATATCTGTCCTGTATCGCTCGTTTCTCTAAGCGTAAGGATCCTTATTTGTGGGAAACCGGGGTGTTTATTGTAGATTACCCCGACTTGCTTGAAGCCTTGAGCGAGGCTGGTCACTCCGATATTTCCCCCTATCGTCGGTGGTCCATGGTCAGTATTAGCAGCGATGTAGTCACTATCTAAAGGGCACAGGGCAAACCCCGCTTCACCCTTAGCACCAACGTATCTTAAAAATACTTACTTTGAACGGATAATTATTTATCCGTTCAAAGTATATGTCAAATCTCGAGGCGTTTTGCAAAAATCCAGGTCCTGCGTCTAAAGGAGGACTAAACATGAGCGACATAGTTACGGAATTAAAAAAGCGTGGGTTAGACTCGAAGGGCGATAGATCTAAGTTAGTAAAACGGCTCTGTAGCGCCGTTAAAAAGCAATCAAAGGTAGTTTCAGGTTCGCCGACGCCGAAAAAGAAACAGAGAGCTTCGCCTGCACCTTCACCAAAGACACCGGAATCACCGGTGAAACCGATGAAAACTCTGAAAAAGCAAGCAAAACTGGTTTTACCGGTGAAACCTATGAAACAAACGACCACACCAAAGAACACATACATTCAAGCTACCGATGACCAATTTACCGCAGTGACCCGTTATGATCCTAAAAGACGTATTATATACCTGAGCGGACCCATCTTACGTGCAATGTCGGACTTTGTTAAAGCCGGTACGGAATACGGAGGTATGATAGACATTAATAGTGACGGTTCTTTTGACCGTTCTATCTTTGGTATCGGAAAACAAGCTGCCATTAATCTGGAAGATATGATGGACTTTGAAGTAATATTTCATACGCATCCTGCCGGTAGAACAGCATTTATGTTTGAACAACCGTCCGGTAGTGATATTAATTTAAGTATGGTTGCCGGGCATAATGCCAAACGTACCACACGCGATGCTACGCATCAAGTTCATGTAGTATTCACACCCGAAGGGATTTATACGATATACGCCTTAACAAGCTCTTCCGAGGAAGTAAGAAAACAGGCCATCGAAGCCTATAACAAAACTGGATCTCACGATGATATTAAAAACGTAATCAAACGGATAGAGTCCGTTGGTAAATATGGCGTATATGTTTTCCGTTATTCCAAAATTACCGAGTTGGAAGATGTAGACGATGAGCCGATAAACAACTGGCCCGAGTCCATTCCATTATATATCGACCCACAGGAGCCAGTAATTAGATTACTAGAACGTAAGGTTCGTCATGAGACCTCTCAACAGAGACAGGAGCGCCTGATAAAGCAAGCAGATGATAGAGCAACATATAGAATACTAAGACAACAGAGGAAGGAGCGCCTTTTAAAGCAAGCACTTGAGGAGGGAGACATTTAATTTATCCGTTCAAAGTATATGTCAAATCTCGAGGCGTTTTGCAAAAATCCAGGTCCTGCGTCTAAAGGAGGGTTAAACGTGCGCGATATAGTTACGGAATTAAAAAAACGCGGGTTAGACTCGAAGGGTAATCGTGCGGAGTTAGTAACAAGGCTTTGTAAAGCGGTTACTGGGCCTGGGCCGGAAGTTAAGCAGTCACCAGTTAAACAGAAACAGCAAGTTAAAGAGGCCGGTAAGAAAGGAACATCGCCTGTAATATCCACTAAGGAAATCTCAGACTTCATGAAGAAAGTGGAGGAATTTAAGAGATCGGTAGAAGAAACCAGCAGACAGGACGAAAAACAAAAAAAACTACAAGACAACTACAATTACATCCAATCTACCGATGAACAATTTACCGCAGTGACCACGTATGATCCTACAAGACGTATCATACATCTGAGTGGACCCATATTGCGTGCCATGTCGGGCTTTGTTAAAGCCGGTACGGAATACGGAGGTATGATAGACATTAATAGTGACGGGTCATTTGACCGTTCTATTTTCGGTATCGGTGAAAAAGGCGCCATTAATATAGGAGATATGTTGGACTTTGAAGTAATATTTCATACGCATCCTGCCGGTAGAACAGCATTTATGTTTGAGCAACCGTCCAAAAGTGACATTAATTTAAGTATGATTGCCGGACATAATACAAAACTTAAAGGTACTACCTCGAAACATCAAGTTAATGTAGTATTCACACCCGAAGGAATTTATACGATATATGCCCTAAATAGCTCTTCTGATGTCCTCAGAAAACAGGCCACAGAAGCCTATGGTACTCCACCTACTAAGGCTGATATTAAAAATGTAATCAAACGGTTAGAGTCAGTTGGTAAATATGGCGTATACATTTTCCGTTATTCCAAAATTACCAAGTTGAAAGATGTAGACGATGAGCCGATAAACAACTGGCCCGAGTCCATTCCGTTATATATCGACCCACAGGAGCCAGTAATTAGCTTAACAAGACGTAGAGCTCGTGACGAGACACCTAAACAGCGACAAGAGCGTCAGAAACTACAAGCAGCTGATAGGGAAGACGATAAAAGACGTAGCCGGCAGGCTAAGGAACTCCGTAAAACTATTGACGAGATCAACATGATCCTGACGAACATAGGGTACACAGAAGAACAAAGAAAGCAGTATTGGGCGCAACAGGAGGATTGGGTGCCCGACCCGTTTGATTAAGTAAAGATAGTACGACAAATACGGCAGATGTACGTGTTTACCCGATTAACGCTCGTATGATTGGTTACACACACTTCCGGTTGAATAAGCCGGCCTTCGTCATTGTACGTACCCAACTTCTCCGGATTGTTCGAGTCGCATTTCGGATTTTGACAAACAATCATGCATGACCGACGCAAGGTTGGATCGTATACCGCAGCCTTCGTAATGGTAGCAGATAGGTTTGCCCCGCCGCCATAAATGGACGTTTTAATCGTTTGCTTAGAAGGCACCACGGTTTCATAAGTACAGTTAGAACACTTCAAGGCGGTGAGCCCCCCACGCGCATCGGGCGTTGTAACATACATAAGAAGTGTCTCGCACTGAGGACAAAAATGCAACTTGGTGGCCATCGTGTTGTTATACTTGTAACAATCATTTTTTTTAATGTTGATTGGGGTGGTTGATTGGGTTGATTAGATTGATTAGATTGATTAGATTGATTGGGGCGTGGCAATGGAGGGGCGTGGCAATGGAGGGGCGGGCGGAACGCCGAAAATTGAACCGCTAATAAGCCAACAGATCGACTCAGATGTTTTTACAAGACACTTGCCAAATCTGCTGCGAAGAGGACCAACCCTGCTACAAGTGCGATCAGACGGACAAATGTAGCATCGTATGCAAGACCTGCTTCTTAACTTGGGGCAAGCCCCTATGTATGCAATGCAATCATCAGCTGTCCCGTATAGAACTCGTTGCCTGGATCGGGTATAGAGACTACGATAAGCACATCTCCCCTTACTGGGTGAACATCCATATTAATCACGAAAAAACACGTCTTCCTATTATCCGGCTATATATTGAATGGTGCGACTACAAGGTATACAAAAAGCGGTTTGACCGCTGGGGTACTCAAAAGGTAGCACGCGGGTTCGTAGCTAAGCCTCATCTGGACCAACTGAATCTTGATAATTTTACCTCAGATGATCTGGCTGACGTTGCCAGCGCAAACTCCGCCTACTTTCCCTGTACAAAATCCAGCTGTAAAGGTCTTGTCCTGTTTTCTAAATGCAGCGTCTGCCTTGCTTCATACTGCCCGAAGTGTCTCGAGATCGATGAAGGCAGCGGCAAACACCGCTGCAGTCCTGCCGCGCTCGAGTCGGTTCAAGAGATTAAAAAATCCAGCAAACCCTGCCCCGCCTGCCGATACATCATTACCAAGGATGGAGGTTGCGATCATATGCGCTGCTCTAACTGTGGTACTCGATTTACGTGGTCAACAGGTAAGATCGATGCGGCACATAATACCAACCCCTTACCCGATTCTGAAGTATTTGGCAAGATGGTTAAATCGGGTGCGGTTGTAACAGTGGCGTCGGAGACGGCATCTGCTTCCGATATAGAGTACATTTTGTATGAGCGCGATTCCTCCGCGATTGCGAAATTTGCTTCGGCAATATACGATACGGATAAGCTTAAGACGCGATTTAACTCCGACATAATCAAGCTCCGTATGAAGTTTGTTAAAGGACAAGTAGACGAGCCTACTTGGGGTAGGCAATTGCTACGATTGATGGACACTTACGAATGCAGTGCTCTACTCAATGATACACTAATGCTTCACGCAACCAGGCTGAAGGCAAAAGATACGTGGGAAACTCTGGTAGAGACTACAACCACTATGCTGGAGGCCATTGGCAACGCTTACCAGTGTAAGGTACCCGTGCTTAAAAAAACGCGAACAAATGCTCCGCCGATTACATTCTAAATTAAACAAGCAGATATATCCGGTGTCTTGCATTCGGATGAAGGCGGGGCGGCAGCCGCTGCGTAAGCAAGATAACAGATATCCTTACTCGGCGCCTCGCCGTCTGCTGCTTTTGGCTGTGAGGGCTTGGTAGGCTGGGTAGGCTGGGTAGAAGCTTTAGCCTTTACTTTGGTGCTTTTAGGCTGGTGCTTCGCCTTCACCGGATCGTCCGGTTGTATAAGAAAGCATTGGGTCAAGTCCGGTCCCTTTGCTGCATCCTCTTTATCCTGTTCGATTTTTGCCTTTTTCCTCCGTACTAATGTGGCCATCTTCATCTTATGCAAATAGTCCGTTACGTGGTCCTTCCATAAGTTAGCATCGTCAAATAGCTCCACTGTATGATCATGTATAATATAATCCTCTTCACTAAACCACTTATCCCGCTCGCGACTATGATTAGGAAAATTGCCCGTATGATCCACAATATCGATGATCATCGGATTAATGTCTTTATGGTACTTTCGCAAGATGCGACCTGCCGGCTGCTCAATCTCTACACCCGGCGGCGTTGACCACACTAACGTATTACGATCAGGAATGTCCAAACCCTCCTTTGCAATAATGTCAATACCCAATACAATATCAGATTTTGCACTCTCCGCTAACAAGGCTTTATGCGTCTGCCGATTCATTCCCTGTTTACCATAATAAAATCCATAACTTATCATCTGACCTGTAATAGGATGTTTCAACTTTGCCTCGTCAAGCATCTCTTTTAGACGATGCAAATGTTGCTTACGGCTACTTAACAAGAGGATTCTACGCCCTTGTCTACACAGCTCCTTTAATACATGAATAATAAGCTGATTCCGCTCCTCCATCTGGCTGATAGCGGTGACCATACCGGATGTATTCTTCGTCCCTCCTGGCAAGTGCAATACATTATACCCTTCGTTATTGGAATATACAGAGAGTTTCTTGATGATGATCTGATTGGACCCGGATCTTTTTTCTCGATGAAACAGCGGACCCATGAAGCGATAAAATACTTCGGATAAACCATCGCGCCGATTGGGCGTGGCCGATAAACCCAGAATGTATTTCGTTCTAATTTTCATTACACTTTGACAAAAGGTCTCGCTACCGATATGATGACACTCGTCATATACCGTTAAACCAAACTGATCAAACAGGCTTCCCGGATAGCTTTTTAAACAGATACTATGCAACATCGCCACGACAAAATCGCAGCCTTCCGTCACGATGCGATCACGCTGAATGAAACCTACCTTAGCACCCGGAGCAAAACCATGTATCGCCTCCGCCCATTGATCCATCAAACATTCCGTAGGTACAATGATCAATGTTCGCAGCCGCAAATAACACGCCGTCTTAATAGCACAAAAGGTCTTACCGTATCCACAAGGTAATGACAGCACACCGCCATCCCCCAGCTGTTTACCCGGAGAAAAAATGTCATGAAGCTTCTTAAACGCTTCTATTTGATGGGGCATGGGATCGAATGGGCATACGGCAGAGGGACTCATTGGTAGCCCGTCGGCCAGAGCTACATAATCGGGTGGGCCGAAATGCTCCATACCCCAAAAACGCGGCACATAATAAAAATCCTTGTCCCGATAATATATCCGATAGCTCTTGGGCTTCACCGGACAATAGGCGGCCAGCACCACCGGTGTGACGGTTAATTCTTTTCGGATCTTGTCAATATCTTGTTGAGTTAATTCCGTCTCTTTCAGAGCGTATCCGTATCTTCCTAAGCATTTGTGATGTGTTTGGTTTTGCATTTAATATTTTTAAATATTCAATATTTATAATGGCGTTTGTATCTACATGGTC
>JACCDO011111785.1_pt1 | contig 19410 bp, 15 predicted proteins | sample 7446101 | NCBI WGS metagenome assembly JACCDO01 (sample SAMN15323440, study PRJNA562643) | freshwater metagenome | isolation source: river surface water | place: USA:Blue River Watershed | collected 2017-08-16 | reverse complement strand
TGTTGATAAATTGTTTCATCACCAGCGGCCATAGCAGCTAGAGCTAAACCAAGACAGGCACCATGTAAAACAGTATAATTTTCACCACTATTACGTATTGCGTTCGATAAGTATGTAATTGTTGCGTTGTCGCCATTACCTCCTTTGTTAGCATGTATTAACCCAAGAGCGTATAACGCACCACTTTCTGAAAATGGTGAAGACGATTGACCACCTTGAGGTAAATATGGTTGTAATAAGTTCATGGACTCATGAATATGCCCTTTATGCACCACACCTATAGATGCAACAGCTGAAAATTTAGCCCAATTACTAGCTTTACTCAACCAATCTAAATTTTCTCTTAGGAATGTATCTTGAGTAGTTCCTGAGTTCATGTACGCATGAGCGATAACCACTGCATTGTGTAATGTATTTGAACGACCTTCAGTTGCAGTTTTAATTGATTTTAATACACTCAAATCAGTGCGTGATTGCTTGAATAAAAAGTTTAGAGTTAAATCAATATCAAAACTTTCCATGAGAATGCGTTGAAGCTTCTGCAGTCTAATACGATGTTCTTCACTGATATTATCACTATTATTATTACTAGTATTTGCTAATTCGGCAAAATTGGAAACTACTTTCAATATAAATCCCTGATTTTCTGTCTCTTGGAGATCAAAAGCAATCTGATATGCTTGCAACGTTTCTTCTAGTGTACCTTTGCATAACTTTTGCAGTATGTTAGATACATCACTAGGGCGATTGAGATATTGTAATCCATAACAAACATTGGAATAATCTGGATCCGCTAATGTCGAATATAACTCTACCAATACATTAATAACTGCTAGACGAAACTCTCTGGAGGTAATATTTCGTGCACCCAAGCACAGACTGAACGTGTATTCCAATACTGATTCATTGCCATAATTTAGTGCTTCAATACATGTTTCTTTCACTTTATCTAATCGGCGTGTGTCTAATGCGACTCCAATTGCTTGTTCAAAGCATTTATCATTGTAACAACGACGAAACATCTGTTCGATGATATTTTCTAGTCTGGGGTCAATCTCTTGGGTCATTTCATTTTTATCTTCACCTAATGTCCTTAACTCCTTATATTTGTCAATACACTTACATATTATTGTGTCAATATACTCATTCTTGGTGCTAATATCTAATAATAATAAGAGGGTGAGTAAGTAAGTGTTAGTTTAATCATAAAAAAAATAGTTAAAATACCTAAATATTTACCACTATTAAGTGCAATTTTTAATGCTTCATCTAACTCTCCTAAGTGATAAAAACATTTCGATGCGATTGCTGCTGCTAATTCATGTCCAGGAAATGCCAAATCCTCCGATATTTCTTCAATCAAAGGTAAATATGCACATATTTCCGCCCAATACACGTCAACAATATCATATATCTTTTGCAATGACAACAGCTTGATTGCCGCGCTGTCCTCTGCCAAGTAGGCTAGCAAGCCCGCAGCATTGGGAGCCACGTGTCCCGAAGCAACCAAAGCACTCATTTCAGTGCAAATTTGAATAAAATTCTATTTATTTAATTTATTCGAATACCACAGATAGGGTTATTTTGTCGAGGGATTAGGTGGAATTAATTAAGGTCATAAATTAATAATAACAATTATTTTCGTGATTTACTTCGACTAAAATCATCGATGATGAGAGAAAAACCGATTAAAGTTCGCAAAATCCTCATTGATATCACTTCTTGTTCACTTCATCATTCATTACGAATATATATACCATTTTCTTTACTATTTACCTACACTATCTATTTTTTCCAGATCCATAATTATATTTGTATCTCTACCTCATGCTATTCTAGCCGCTTCCTCATGTAGGTCCGATTACATCTGATGCACATCTGCAATCAGCATGACCTCATACAAAAAAATGCGTGAACTAAATTATTTGTTGCTGCTCCTGCTTGGCGCGTGGGTGGCATCGCACACTGCTCGCTCCCCCCGATCGACCCACTCACTCGCTCTGAAATCATCAAGTCAACCAAGTCCGTTCGCCTACAATCTGGACCTGGTGAGCGATACCATCAATGAAGTTAATAGCCCAAAATATAAGAATAAAGCAAAACGTAATTCACATAATATAGAAGAAAAGAAAAAACAATTGGAGAAATTGTTGCAACTATGTAGGACACAACCGACATCAATCAATAAATTAAAACAAACATTAGACATTCAACTATCACTAACAGATATTAATCAATTAATAACTGTCGCTGGAAGATTAAATAAGAATGATGAAGCGTTAGAAATATTCAGATCAATACCAAAATTAGGCTTTCAGACTGATTTAATGTCATATAATAATATTATTTGGAGTGCTGGTAATGTTGGTAAAGTTGAATTAGCTAAAACATTATTTTCTGAATTATTAGATGGGAAACAACTAAAACCTAACGTATACACCTTTGGGTCTCTAATGCACGGCTGTGCAAAAGTTAAAGCATACAAACAAGCATTGGCATATCTAGATTTAATGAATGAATTACATATTACACCTAATCAAATAGTTTTTACTTCAGCAATGGAAGCATGTGCGGAGGCTGGACAATATAAAGAAGCATTAAACATTATGAATCAAATGTCTTTTTATGGTATGAAACCAGATACAACTATGATTAATGCTGCAATAAAAGCTTGTTCATTAGCGGGTGTAATGGATGAAGCCGATTCATTAGCGGAAATACTTCGAGAATATGGGACAATGGATGTATTTACTTATCACACATTAATGATGGGGAATACGAAGCTTGGTCGTCATTATCGTGTTTTGGCATTATATGATGAAGCTATTGCATCATCAGCATTATTAGATGGTGGTGTATACTCATTAGCAATGCTTGCCGCCCTTAACTGTGGTTTATTCTCTCAAGTTGCATTAATTGCGGATAAAGCGCGTGAAAGTGGAGTATTGCTTACAGAGGCTGCATATACTATACTCATTCAAGCGTACGCAGAGCTAGAAAATAGTCAATCTACGAGTTCAAATAAAGAGAAAGATCAATCACAGATATGTAGTGGTGAAAGGGCGATAACTTGTCTCGATCGTATGATTGATGAAGGATTGCGACCTAATGTTATTACATATGCAGCGGTGATGAGTGCGTGTAGGAAGCGCTCTGACATTGTTATTGGTTTATTAGATAGAATGAAAAAAGAAAACATTGTTCCAAATACCGTCGTGATGACAACAGTCATAGACTCCCTAGCACAAAGTCCTGATGGTAAGTTTACAGACGCCGCATATGATATGCTTCTGGATATGGAAAGAAATGGACCAGAGCCTAATATATACACTTATAATACAATTACCAGAGCATTCGCGGAAGCTGGTCGAATAGAAGAAGCTATGGCAGTTTTGAATTCCATTAAACGAAGGGGATTAGAACCAGATCGTTTTACCTTTACTACCTTACTTATAGCATGTGGACGTAAATCTAACTCTTCGAGAGTTGCCGAAATTATGGCAATGATGAGAAGTTCAGGCATAGTCCCCGATGAGATAGCATATGGTGCAGCTATAGATGCTCATCGTCGTGCCGGTGATTCGCTACGCGCTGTTGAATGCCTTCATGACATGTATAAGAATAAGATTGATCCATCTGCAGCACACTATAACCTCGTGCTTCGCACTTTAAAATCACAGGGATATGTAGACAAAATGTTCCAAATGGTTATTGCTATAACCAGTAAAGATAAAGATGTGAAGATTAACTCCAATACATTCGAATTAGTGATTGAAGCATTACTCGAAGAAAATAAATGGAAGGAGTCATTATTATTAGTAAAGACGATGGATAAGTTATCATTCACCCCTTCTATTAGCGTATATACCACTTTAATAGAGCAGCTGGAGAAGGCTAGACAATACAAAGTTGTGTTTGCATTATACCGTATGATGGCACGTGATGGATACTCATTCTATGAAAATAATATTCTGAATGGAGTATTCAAGCGATTAGTTAACCTGGCCGCCGTTGGAATCGATGCTGATTTACAACGGGCAGTCAGCGAAGTGTCCCGGATGTTCCCATACGCGATTGATCAAATTCAACCAGACAAAATTATAGAAGAAATTATTCAAGAAACCAAGTAAAAGGAATAAAAATCAATAAATGTAATTAATGTACAAAATCTAACACTTCTACCGTACACGTCATGCTGTCTTTTGATATATACACAACCAAGAGTCCGAGTCCAGCAGAGGGACGTAGTACGAAGGTGACCTGTTGACATAAGAAATGATTTGTGTTCTATGCGAGTATACCTTTGGAATGACCAGATTGGCATCGCGTATCATGCTATTATCTTTAACGCCACTATCACTGGTATCGTACGTTTTTGCACTTACCCACACTCCAAAACTAAAATGTATTTGATTTCGCTCCCTCCAACGAGCAAAACTGCGAGATGATAACATCAAAAAGTGATGGTCACGCATTTCGTCATTTGTCACAATTTTACAATTTAAATACATCGCCATATACAACCAAAACCAATCATCATTGCAACCCCCGGGTGTCTCATATAGTGTTCCATCAGCACGCCAGTTATCAACAATTGCTACAGCATCGTGTGGCACTGCTTTGTTGAATAAGTGACGACAGTGCAATATCAGTAGTGGATTGTATCCTAGATGGCGCAATTTCAACAACATTGCATTTATTTGATGATAATCTACGTGTGATGGAGCACCAGCGTAATTCTGTTTGTAATAACCAACATTTGCTCCGTCAACTATTACATCGTAGCCACTGCGCTTTTCAAGAATACTATCTAACCAAACTTTAAATTTACTCCATTTTTCTAATCTAATACTAGCTTCAGCTACCGAGTGATTATGTTTTCTCTTCTTACTCACCTGCTCCCCACCCTCGCCAGATTCATCCGTTGAGGAGTTCACACTAACTTTGGTTTTTTGATCAATTGCGAATTCTTCAATTTGGCTTAACAAAAACTGCTTGGTTTCATGGTCAAGATCAATAGACTGTAATACTTCATTGTTTACTTGGACAACACCAGCGTCATTAACGGTAGATTCGTTGATTATGTATTTTTCTTCGGTATCGAGAGAAGAGAACCACGCTCTCATAACACTCCAAGTGTCGCTACCAGGGACTAAAACATCTTCTTTGAATGAATTGAGGATGTCATAAAAACGATCGTTTTTAGTCGCGCAGGTAACTTGCAGTACCAGCACATACTCCCTCTCGGATGGTGTCAGCATATACTTCGTTGTTAACTCATCAAATAATTTCAGCGATTGATCAACATTATTCTCTGCGGTGTATTGGGTTAGCATAGGTAAAAAAGTCCGTAATTTTGGTGTAATATCATTCATTTGCATTTCCAGATACAGTTCATACGCCTTATGTACATTCCCATGAATTGAGTAGCACCTAATCATCGCTGTGTATGCCGTTTCCTTTAATTGTTCTTTATATAATTTTCTCATATCATTAAATACAACAATAGCGTAGTCGATATTCGATGGTGGTACAACTGTGCGAGGAGGTACATTGACATTGCAGCCTTGATCACCAAACCCAGCCAATAAACTCAACAATGCATTGTATATATCCGCTGTTGGCACCAAACCCAAAGCGCCATGTGTGGTCATTCCCTCTTGGTACGACTCGATGTATTCGGTGAGATCGCACTCAGTCTTGTAATTGATATAGGTCGAATATCCTAACTCGATGTCCATACCCTTACAACTGTAGCCTACTCTAGTGTTGAATAATGTCAATTTCCATTGTTTCGTACTCATTTTTATCAATTTATTTCGTATTTTCTTGGAATTATTATTAATTCGATACGTGGCGATATAATTGTCAACTTCTTGAACTCGGAGTTGATCCGGCAGATCCGGCTGGGTTGTAACCACATTATCTGCGCAAATCATGATTAATCTAAAATATACAGCCAGTGGCTCAGTGAGCGACTGTGTGCTCATACAGGTACCAGGTATGGCTATCGGGTTCCGGTACCGGTAAAGTTACTACGGTACCGTAATACTACTCGGTAAGTCAAAATATTCTTGGTTTAATCGATTGAAAGTAAATTCAGAGCAAAGAAAAATTTGGTTATATTGACACGCTAAGGAAAATATAAAATTGAGAAAAATGTAAATATAAAATCCACTGTAAGAACGTACGAGCATCGTGTTCATAGATCTGTTAAGTGATTTGCCAAATACTTGTTCATTGAAAACATGGTGAAAGTCTTGACCCCAAACACACGCTGTAGTCGAGCATCAAGAAGTATTTCTCGTTTGTCGTTTGGATTTTGAAGCCCATTAGCTTTAATGTAATCCCAAAGAGACTTGACACATGTGGTGCGTCCAATCCCTTCGTGAATATCTAATCCAAAGAATTGGCGTAGCTCATCAGATGGCTTCATTAATTTGGCAAATCCACCACCTCCACCACCACCACCTCGTTTCTTACTGCCAGTGTTGTCAGAATTTTCGCTTCTACGTTTTTTAACACTTGAAACTACGTTTTTTACTTTCTCTTTGACTTCCGCTCTACCACCTTCGCCATCATTTAAATCGGCAATACTTTTCATATGTTTTGACAACTCTTTAGTCATTGAAAACATGTGAATTCTCTTGGTATTTAAGACTGCTTGAAGAGCAGCGTCACAATTGATGTATCGTTTATCAGTGGAATCTTGTAAATCATTTGCTTTAATATATTTCCAGACTAATTTTGTAACGTCAGTTCCTGGCGAGTGAGAAAATGAGCTAATAAGTAGGTAAGAATAAATTAGTGAATAATCACAGTACTTGCACATGATTCTTGACCAATGAATGCAGCTAAAGCTGATGATAGCTGCACAGGCGCTGACCACCCTTTACCAGCAGTTTTCTTTGCTGTCACCTCATTATCACTATCACTGTTATCTACTTCATTTTCTTCTTCATCTTCCTTAGATTCATTGATAGCAACTTCATTTTCCTCGACGTGCTTCATTAAAATACCTTTAATTAAGTCCTTATATTCCGTCAAATCCAGGCTATAATAAGTAATCACACAAGTAAGTAAATACAAGAATAAATAAGCACATAAGTGAGTTATGAGTACTTTAATTGAGTTTCCAACACATTGCAACGCACATTGCTGGGGGTTAAATGAATCAAATCAACTGGTTTTACCGTCGATAGATACGAATACAGTGTAGATCGAATCAACTCACGTATGTTGGAGGAGTCGGAAGAGTGCTCGTCGGTCATTATTAGGCGTAATAAACTATAAATTGAATATAAAACGAAAGATTTACTCCGCTTTCTGTCCGATCACGGTCGGATCACCGATCGCCAAAATCAGGGGATTAGACTACCGTTTTCAACCCAGTCCTTGCCACAAGTTATTAGTAATAACCATTTGTTTTCGTCACAATACAAAAAGCTTCTTTATAAATCTGGATACATATTTTTACCTTCTTGACTTCGACTAAAAATCTTGCGATCAACCGTTATGTCGGATAGGATTACTATGAAAAAATTGTTGTATGTTGTAATAAACACAAAGTGGTTCTAGAAATGGTCTAGATAATTCAAGTAACTATTTGTCAACAATATTTCAATCTATACATCTCGGTTTCCCTAAACCCTAGGTGGTTAGGGGTATTTTTTTAATCGCTGCGAGATTTCTTAATTCAAAAAATCTTGTTCAATCGGTGGAGTATGACGACTACCGTGCGCAAGGTTAGCGTGAGCTACAATGGGGACCAGAAGGGCTTCTTCGTGTACCCGGGACTGGAGTGCCAAGTGTTTGAGAATTTATTGCGTGCTACCTTTAAGTTATCAAAAGATATGGAACCAATTGGATTTCTAACACAGGTATTTATTGCTATTTTATCAATTGTCGTTGTATTCATTCATTTACTCACTATCAATGCACACACTTTATAGGATGGTTCAGTTATTCCATTACTTTTAACTTGTGCAGCTCCAGATTTTGTTCCAGCAACTGGATGCACACTATTAGTTTCAAATTATGCAAACTTACCAGCTCCTGTGCCTAATAAATCATCAGAAACGAACACAATGCCACCAGCTCCTCCTAGTCAGGCAGAATCAAGTGGCGAATCTGATAAAGATGACATAAGGAATAATGCAATGTCTGATATATTGAAATCTATTGCTAGATTAAGAGCTCAACGGTTAATCAATGAAGAGCAAGCTGCATCATTAGAAGAATTAGTATTCAATGAAAGTTTATTGATTTATGCGGTATACTCTGTTGCTATCAGTGCGAATGACGGAACTTACTTTGCAAATATATGTAAAGATATTGCATTAACATTAGAATCTGAAGATGGACGACTTGCATGTTCTGCACAAGAAGAAATATTGGAAATATGCGACCAATTGTACAAAGCGGGCCATATTAATTCAAATCAACTCTTATATTTACGCCACTTAATATTAATTAGAGCTGAATCTGTTGCCGTAATTTATGATGAATATCAAGCCAATGATGATGCCCAAAAAATGGCAAATTCATTGTACCATTTAATACAAAATGGCGTTGCATCATCAAACAAAGCTCAAACAGCAGAATCGAGTGATGATGACAGTCAATATAGTGGCGACGTATCAGAAAATCCAGAAAATATGCGTCCAACACTACTTGAAATTGTCAAATTGATGGTAGGTAGGGGCAGATTAAACCATACAGAAGCTTCTGCTTTAATGGATATGATTAATGCCAGAAATGAATATGTTTATGCCGCGTTTGAATTATTCCAACAAGATAATAATGTCGCTGAGTTACAAGATACATTGAAGCGATGCGCAACTCTTGAATTACGTCAACGGGCCAATAACTCTGTCCGTGCTGGAGCGAAAAGTGATGAGGATGACGAAGACGATTACGATGATGATGACGAGGATGATGATGACGACGATGAAGATGACGATGATGATGACGTCGAACCAGTTGATGACAGAATTTACAAATCTAGTGTTGATCATGTATTGAATAATTTGGGTGTCCGAAATGTTTGGGATAATAGTGTTCCAAATAGATTTATTCTCGTGGTTTTTGAGGCTGTTCAACATCGTCTGTTTACCCTTCGACAAGGTCGTGTATTGTGTGACTTATTTCAATCAAAATATGATATGGTATTAGCTACCTGGGAAGTATATAAAGTTCAAAATGACGTGAATGATTTAACTGATTCCTTACGTAGAATTGTCAGAGAATTTGACGTTGATGCAAGTGACAATGATCAAGATACTGGGGATGCTGAAGATGTTGAAGATACTGATGAAGATAGTGTAGATGCACCAGTAGCACCAGAACCATCTGCATATCAACAGCAACAACAACAACGTGCCAAGTTAGATGCAAATGATGCGGAGTCTAAACGACAACAAGAAATTGAAAGTAGACGATCTGCCATGGAAAGCATTATGAAAGCCAAAATTGATTTACTTAAACATTCTTTAGAGGTTTTAGTGAAGCAAAAAGTTGCAACTGAAGCTCAAGCTATCAGCTTATTCGAAAGAGCGTTGAAAGGTGATCCACTGGTTGAAGCGGCGATTGAGTCCTATTCCGAGGATCGTGATGTTACTAATTTCTTGAACACTTTAAAGATTTTATGCAATTTTACTCCTGAACAAATTCAAGAATTCGTACGTGAAGAAACCAGCAAATCTAGTAGTCAACCATCAACCAATCACAATCAACAAACTGCCAATGACCAAAGCGATTTACGACAAATAATTACCGAAATGGATAGAAGTAGCTTGATCAACAAGGAAGGTATCAGCCTCATTCTTCTGACTCATAACGTTCATATTCATTGACTTATTCACTTTTTAAGGTACTGCTAATCTACTAGCTTTGGTAAATGCGCAAGACGCTAGAATTATGGGCGCCTACTCGTTATTCAGAGAAGATGGTGATAAGAACGATCTAATTGACTCGTTATTTAGACTTTCCAGAGTATCAGATGCTAGTAAAGCTAACGCTAATATCCAGACATTCAGTGCTACCAAGCCAACTGCTACAGCTGCTACTACCACCAGCGCTGCCACTGAAACATCCGCACCAGCCCGACCAAATTCACCAATGCTTACTGTTGATGAGCGAGGTCAAGTCATTGATATATTAGTCAAAGCTAATGCATTAACACAAATTCAAAGTGAATTTTGCAAGAAGAATTTTGATGACAATACATTAAAGACCATTTTCATCGTCTATGAGCGAAGTAAAGACATCCAAGCTTTGATAAATCATTTACAATTATTTTCAAATGCCCTTATCCATGGCAATGATGGTGAAGATGACGAGGATGATGACGAGGAAGAGGACGATGAGGATGACGAGGATGACGAGGATGATGAAGATGATGAGGATGAGGATGAATCTACTGAACAACGTCCAAATGTATTAAACCGTGAAGATAAATTGACAGTTCAAGCACGATTTGTATCTATTGTACAGAATCTAGAAATGACCCAAATGGAGACCGCTGCATTGAGACTAGCTATCGCAAGACAAGATAGATCAGTCATGGTAGCATTGGAAAATTTTAAACAAGATTTAAGTGAAACCAACTTAGTTAATTCGCTAAAGAATATTGCCAAACAGGTGATTATTGAGAGTTTACAAAGCGCTGAAATGGGCTCATCCGATACCAAGAATGAGGATACCGAAGCCGTCAGGAGACTGCCAAATTACGACGACGACGACGACGATGATGATGACGATGATGATGACGATGATGATGATGATGATGATGATGACGAGGAAGAACAAGTCAACCAAAATGATCGCATAAAAGTGCTGACATCTGCGCGTAATCACATATTCCCATTACTAGTCTCAGAGCTAGCTAAGGCAAATATCATTAATGCTAGTGAAGGGGTAAAACTATTGGAATTATTTGAGGAACAGAATCCTTCCATTCATTCTGCTCTCGATGCCTATGACAGAGATTCTAATCTGCAAAACTTAGTGGTAAGTATGAAGGAGACAGTCAAAAACCAATAAGTTAATTATAAGTAAATCTACTTAATTGAATCGTTTCTTTTTCGCTTTCTTGTATCGGTGCCTCAGGTCGTCCTTTCCAATGCACCATTTTAAATTATGATGAAAATGCGGTCTCATCATGGACTAATCTACTAATTAGTATCAAGAACAGTGTACTGGATGGTCATAACCGCACATTTCTCTTTTCCTTGTAAGCAGCCCAAATGCAACCCTAGGCTCCCTAGACTTGGATCTTTTTAGCGAAAACAGCATCAAACATCAAACAAGGAAATTGAAGCAATAAAATGTCTTTGTTTGCATCGATGAAGAGCAAGGCTCTGGCCGCGGCGGGTGGCTCGAGTGACAACGCGGAGTCTTTGAAAGCGACTGTCGATATTGTGCGAAATATGACCGATTACAATCCTTCGGAGTTATTGTCGATGGTTCCAACTGGTCTAACCGGTGGTGAAGAGGGAGACGACGAGGAAAAGCCTGCTGGTCCAATGGGATATGCAGCTAAACTGGTCAAGTCTCTAATTCCTAGCCCAGAAAATCTAGCTGATATTTATGCTTCGAAGGTGAAAGGTATTCAAGGTGGACCTGTTGAAAAAGGTATAAGTACATCGTACAAGGCGACTGCTTCAATGGACAGAGTAACTAATGGCCGAGTTTTCTCTAAGAGAGCTTCGTTAACTGCTAAACAATGCAGGGAAAAGGGTTGTCAAATTTTTCATTATACAGTTGGCGATAAATGCCCATATCATACGGAATTAGATATTTTACCTAATGTTGTTGTAGATGGTAACAAAGACTTAACCGAGAAGTTACAAGTAAGAAATGCTATTGATAATTACACGATTTCAGTGACTAACCCATACTTTCTATATAGGCTAATCTATTTCCTACCGAAGCTATTTTAGATGACTCTGGTAAACCCATCAAACAATCAATCGTTGACAGTGTAAGATCCGTATTATTACGCATTGAAGCGCATAAGAAAGCTGACGTGTATCCATTTGATTTGACTCGTCAATTTGTCGATAAAGCGAAGTCATTAATGAAGGGCGCAACCACCACTCCACCATTAAGTGAAATCGAACTTGGCCAGTTATACATGCAATTCAAGAAGTTAGATAAGAACAGCGATGACAATATCAATGCTGATGACATCAAATTTCTTATCAGACGTATTGACCCAGAGTACATTAAAACGACCCCTGCTGATGTTTTACAAGCAAAAATTGAAGGAATGATTGCCCAAACAAATGAGAGCGGAGTTAAGAGCACCACAGCATCTCCTAGTATTTCATTTGCTAGTTATGTTCTCAGTTTACAAAAACTACGTTTACTTGAATCCAATCCATCAATTCCAAAGGAATTATTACAATCTGCATTTTGGGATTTACGTGCCTGTATCTTATACTTACCTGATCGACCATTAGCAAATTGGATGTTAAAGCGTGGTTATTTATTCGCTAAGGTTAATGACACTTAATCGATCCTGTACTCACTCACTCACGCACTCACTCACTCTCCTACTCTTTACAGGAAGATCTGAACGACTGGAAGCGCCGTTACTTCAAGGTTAATATTGATAACCTGAAGAAAGGAGCATTTTTAGAGTATTGGGAAATCGATGCCGATGACCGCGATGCGTCCTTATTCCGTGTTGAAACGGCTAACTCACCGCAAATAAATCGCATTGCTTCTCCATTAGACGATGAAATCCAAGATGAAAAATTGAAGGGATTTTATCCGTTACAAGATATTATCTACATTGATTTTTCATTGAAAACAAAAGTTTCTATCACTAAAGAATTGACAAAAAATGGAATTAACCCTAATGAGCAAGTAGTTTTCAAGGTTTCTTTCATGAATGGAAGAAGAATAACACTTGCAGCTGACAGGGAAACAGCTACCACGTGGGTCGCTGAGCTATCCTTGTATTCATGTGCATCTCGATTAATATCCGAATGGAAAGAGAATTGGGGCACTGCAAGAAAGCAAAAGATTACCCTAAGAGACTGGATCAATGCGGGTGCTGCTATCGCTAAGTATGGAATGTATAAGAAACTTGAAGAAGATTTAAAAGGAGATAAAGGAGATAAGAAGAAAATTGAAAAAGAAATGGAAGAATATAAACTAACATCACGTGATGACGAGGCATTGCGTATCTGTAAGCTAGATGGAAGTAACATGGAGACTGCCGGGGGTCTAGTATTGACTTCAATCAAATTATTTCAACAAAATAAATCTTATTTAAAGCAATTAGACAGTATGACCACAGGTAGCACTACTCCCTCGTGACACTTAACTACATACTCATATGTCTTATTCGTAGGTGGTGTAGTTGGATACTCGGTTCAAGGGTTTATTGCTGCTGTTCAAGTTTGGAATTATGCAAAATATTTCAAAAATCGTCTAAACCAAAATAAATACGGAGTGAAATGGGAGTCCAAGAGTGGCACCCGTAGCTGTGAAGTCTGTAAATCAGTTTTTAAATCTGCCACAGTGCGCAACCACTTGAGAAAACACCATTGCAGATCGTGTGGTGTAGTCGTATGCAGTGCGTGCTTATCCGTGCCAATTTATATGAAGCATGTAGACGAATACGTCCGAGTCTGCACTGATTGTGTCAAGAACAAAGGACCTCCTAAAGAGCGTTTGGTCACATTTGATGGCGGAAAAGCTGCAATGGAAGCTGTTAAAAAACAAGCTCAAGCAGTAGCTGTTGGAGAAATCAAGGGTGCATTGGGCATTGAAGATGAAGAAGTTGAGTCCGATGACTCAGATTCTGACGACTCTGCAGTCGATGAATAATAAAATAAAAATTTTGTTTTCGCGTATGCGTATTAATATTACTTATAATTTATACATAGATTCTTCCTTTTTATTACTGTTTTTTCTCATAGTTGTCTTTAATATCGGTATTTAGTACTATAATCCTTTGGACTCATAACCAAACCTCGACCTTTTTTCGCTCCTCGAAATACAACTTCAATAATATCTATCATTTCTTGTTTACTATTTAATGCCCAGTTGATTTTGTTATTATTACCAGTTCCTAAATCAATCATAATGTGTTTATTGCGAAAGAAAAACATGACAGTGCATGGATCATAAAGTTCGTACATTGTATTGAAATCTGGAACTTCCGTAATGTCAACAAGGTATACGACAGCAAAGTTCTTGACATCTTCGACTAGTTTTGATAAAACCTCGTCCATTTCCATGCAAGTTGGGTCCCAATCATGGCCGAATCGAATCAAAACTACACGTTCTTCTTCGGTTAAAATAGCCTGGTCCACAGCCCAACCACTATTCAAATGAGGCAATAAAAATGACATTGATTGTGTGCGTATGTGTATGTGCGTTACGCGTATGTCAGTGTTTGTTTGATTCTCAGTGAATCCGTCTATACGTGCTCTCTAATTCAGTAAACCGATTCGTGGAAAAAATATTTTGGAAAATTTACACCGGTACTTTGGACCGATCCTCATTAAACGTCTGACGAGAGTAATATTTTCTGTTTTCCTTCCTATTGCGATCACTTGGCTCGATGCAGCGCAATGAATAGCCATTGCACCTGGGATTACGCGGTAGTTTTATATGAATATAAAGGAATAGCTACTGTTTAGTTGGGGTGGGGACATCCGGGTCAGTCTCCGTAGCAGAAGTTGAAGACCAAGTGGGAAAAAGAAACCTAGTTATATTATCGTACATCTAACTTCTAAATCTAAATTACTAACTGCTAATTATGTTTCTATAAATGTGATACAGCGTTAACTGGACCATTGCTGCCCGCATTTGTCTCAGCAATGCAATACGACGGGTTTCGTTTACGGGAGCTATTATCATTATTATTTTTTAATTCATCGACTAAAAACGCATACATCCGATCTTCTAAGTATATTCGATCTTCAATGCGTTGTGGTCCGTGGCGTTCATCTGGGAATATAATTAAATCATAATGCATGCGAACCTCCGTTAGTTTATTGATCAGACGTGCAGTGTGACGAAAGTGTACATTCTCATCGATCAATCCATGTATTAGCAGCAATTTCTTGTGAGGCATATTCTTTACATAGCTTGCAACGGCACTATTTTTATAGCCTTCAACATTAACGGCTGGTAAACCCATATATCTTTCGGTATAATGTGTATCATACCCATCCCATGACGTGACAGGAGCGCCACTTATAGCACAAGTAAAGGTATCAGATCCGCGGAACAAACACATGGCACTGAGGTAACCACCATAGGACCATCCAAAAATACCAACTTTACTTGGATTTGTTAGACCGGCATCAACAAAATGTTCAACGGCTGACTGTTGGTCGATGACCTCCACGTATCCCATATTGTGTCGCATGGCACCTTCGAAGTGTAAACCACGACGACTGGAACCACGATTGTCACATTTGAGCACCAGGAATCCATCTTGTGCAAGCCGTTGAGCACGGAGATCAGCCGTTAATAACCATTTATTTTGCACCGTTTGAACATGAGGGCCTCCATATGTTGACACAACGTTTGGATACGGTCCAGGACCATACTTGCTACTATTAGGGGTGTAAATACAACAAACTAGCTCTGTATTGGACTTTGGGCAAGTGATTGGGATGATTTTAGGCACCTGTAGTATAGGTTGAAGGGTCGCCAATCTCTTGTCTTGCGACTTCAACACCGTTGCGATGTATTCCAATTGCATAGTTTGCGTGTTGATATGATACAATTTTGTAATAGGAGGCTGTAATATAGAATTAAAATTATCTATTAGCACAGATCTGGCAGAGTTCACAGAAACGGTATGAAATCCTGCTTCATGAGTTAGTTGTATCAAACTTTTTGATGTGGACGTATATGATGCCACATACGAGTGTTTTTGTGTGCAATCATCTTTATTGCCACTGAAATATACAAGCCCCTGTTCCGTATTAACATCATCAATACTTTCAACTACCCAATTCCCGCCACCACCGATTGGATTGCCGTCTAAGAGACATACACATTGATTGGATGAAGCGTTATATTTATAATAATATAACTGGTTAAAGCCGCTTCTTTCTGATGCCCAGATAAAATAAAAGGAACCGTCATCGGTAGGTTCGGAACTGCTTGGGCGCCAATTAAGCTGGAAGGTATGTAACATATCATGCAGATTCGTCCATACATTAGTAACCTCTTCAATCATTAAAGTTCTTTCGCCAGTAAGTGGATTTAATTTTATTAATTGTAGTACGTTTTGTTCCCGATTTTGTATTTGTGCCATGACACTGCCATCTGGCCACCAGCCAACACGTGCAATGTAATAGTCATTTGGATCAATATGCGGATTATCAATTCCAATCACGTCCATCCATACACTAGCTGGTGTGGATGATGTGCTACTATCATTCTTAGGTAGTGCAACAACTGCTAATTTTACTAGAGGATTACTTGCACCAGCGAATGGATAACGATGTGTTTCACTGGTCGTTGGTTCTGCTTTTCCTTGATGATGAATGGTATACTCTGGTATGTGATTTTCATCAACTTCAGTATAAGCAATGTAATTACTATCTGGTGACCACCAAAATCCACGATAACGATCCATTTCTTCTTGTGCTACATAGTCTGCTAAGCCGCATGTAATTCCAACTTTAGAACCATTTGTTGTTAGACGATAAGGTGCTTCTACACTATCACTTGTTGATATGTCGATAGCATATAAGTCATCTTTCATAACAAATGCAACATAATTACCATTAGGTGATATATGAGGATCAACTGCATGCATATTACTTGAATCACCAACAGGAGGAAATATAATATCCGATCTATCTGTATCACATATTAATATGCTACCATTTAATGGAATCATAAGTTTTGGTACAATAGAGTCAATAGTCCATTCATAGCTACCAATTCCTCTGCCGTATAATCTCATTCTTTCTCTTGCCAATTGTTCTTGTAATGATAACGATGATTTACTTCCTATACATGAAGTGTCAATTAATTTATATGGCTGCAACATAACTTCACCACTCTTATCACTATTATCCCCCGCAGACTCTGAGGCAATATTATTGATATAATCATCATCTATTCGCACCGCAAACAATTGCCTCGTTCCAGTAGAATCGGGATACAAGAATGAGTAAACATTCGACGATGCTGTCTTCGGACTGAATGAGGACAGCATTGGCTGTGTCGATCCCACTGAGCCGCATGCAACGTCCTCGGAGCTCAACTGTGGCATTTTATGCGCTATTTTATTCGGATTATATTCCTGCCTGGGCGAAATGTACTGTATCGTTACCTAAGTACGTCAAACAATCAACGTTGATGTCGTGAAATGAGCGCACTTAGTTAGGTGGTAGGAACTACCAATACCATTTCCAAAATTTGAGGCTCAAGGTAGTGTGTAGTAGTCGGCACAAAGAAAAAACGTGATTGAAAGCTGTTGTTTCAATTGTAGATTAGATAACATCTATAAGTCAAATCATTAGATAATGTGTGTTTTCTGCGGTGTCGATTAAGCGGTACTAATAACGACGAATGAACCCCTTAAAACAGCCGTATAGATCCATCACAACTTTCCTATTCAGTTAACATGCACTAAACAAACTTCTAATTCACTACAAATTATATAAAATGATTACATCCTCTTCACCGGTACCAATACCGGTCAAAATAAACCGAAAAAAATTAAAAAAAAAAAAAGGTACAAAAAATGAGGGAGAAGTCTGCTTGATGACCGAAATGAAGAGGTATATCGCGAGCAGCAGTAGTTCTCCGTATAAGCACGACTCTCTGGATATCAAGCCATCCTTACCCATTTCTGGTTCGTCGTCGCAGAAGGAAAAAATATACAATAATGCAAGTAATCGTTCTGTTTATTGGTGGTTTATGATATTTGGATCATTTTTATTGTTGATAGGTACTTCTTAAAGTCTCAACGTCTTGCTGTTTCACTTCATCTAGTATTTACTGTTTCGTTGACTTATCCATTCTTCAATAGGGTGTATAATATATTTGTTATTTTATCAATCTGCATCAGATACTATAGTCGACGAGAAATATTTGCGTGCTCATAATATCGAACTGCAACACAATCCATGTGTGTGGCATCCAGGAGATCCAGTGCTATACAATTTAAATACTAAATTAGGAGTCAACTTTGAAGCTGATCATTGGTTTCATATGTCTGAGATATTTTTAACAAAGCATTCGTCGTTACGCGCACAACATAGATTGTCTAATGCATCAATTACTTTTTATAACTACGAAGATAAGATATTTGTAGATACTATGAGTACTCGTATACTTATATCACTAACTTATAGCATCACTCATTTACTTACCTATATTAGGTGGTATGACGAAATTTTTAGTAATTGGTGGAACAATTAGTAGTTCTAGCACATACAAGGATCGTGTGACTCGAAAGCTCAAGAGAAAACGGCAGAAATCAACAGAATATAGCTCCTCTGTTGACCCAAAACTGCCGATTCCTTCAAAAAACACTCCAGTGTCATCATTAAAAAAAGCTGTATTTACCCATTTATCCGCTAGTAAAACATTTCCGTTATTGAATATAGGTGATTTCTTACTTAGCATTTCTCCTACGCTTACCCTCACTAGCTGTCATTGTAAAGGTGACACCATTTCTATTCATCAATCGCAATTACTAAAATATTCAAATGTTGTTAATATCGCAAATATGACAACCAATGACGCATTTATGTTGAATTCTCCCATTCAAGGTATTTTTCCAGCTGAGAAAACGGTTTGTACTAAATATTTAGGCACTCTTGGGGGCCAATGGCCAACGCCTCAGCGAGGTCATTGGTTCCCCAACCCAGGAGACATAGACTCGTACCGTGATAATATACGAACACTATGTCCAATTACGAATGAGAAATTGAAATTAATCAAGAAAAATAAGAAATACAAGCTATTAATATACCAACGAGACTACTCGCGGAAAATTTCTAATGAACCAGGTTTGCTTCCTTAGAAACCTAATTTAACTGTCTCACTCAGGTCTAATTACTTTTATAGAAATGTTAGAAATGCTGAAACAGAAATTACCAGAATCAGAATGGGAAATTCAAGTTCTTATGCATAGCAACGAGAGGTCGCCGTGCGAATTGGTTCACCAACTGTCAAATGTAGATGTGTTGGTAACCCCCCATGGATTCCAATCTATGTTGTTACTGTTCTTGCCGCGACCGGCAATATTATTTGAAGTGTTTCCGTATCGCTACTACAAACGGGCGTATGGTCCTCTGTCCTTGGAATATGGGTTAATTCATGTGGGTTCCATGTCGCCGCCGGAAACTTGGTGGTCAACTTATTTAATTCATTTAGTTTCTTCGATATATTGTATGAATGATGCAATAT
>JACCDO010315229.1_pt1 | contig 19411 bp, 12 predicted proteins | sample 7446101 | NCBI WGS metagenome assembly JACCDO01 (sample SAMN15323440, study PRJNA562643) | freshwater metagenome | isolation source: river surface water | place: USA:Blue River Watershed | collected 2017-08-16 | reverse complement strand
TGGCTGGGTCAGGCCGGTTTTCGCATCACCTCTCCGGGAGGCAAAACCATTGTCATCGACCCCTGGTTATCGGGCGGCCCCAAAACACCGGCTCCCTACAAGACCGACCTGAGCGCCCTGGGCAAGGTGGACTTGCTGCTGGTGACGCACGCGCACGTGGACCACATCGGTGATGCACCCGCCATTGCCAAGCTCAACAACACCGTGCTCTACGGCCCTGCTGACATGGTCACGCCCCTGATCACCCTGGGTGTGCTGCCTGCCAACCTGGGACACCGCTTCAACAAGACCGGTCACGTCAGGCCTCTGCCGGGCATCAAGGTCACCGCCGTGGCCGCTGAGCACTCGTCCCTCCTGGTCTGGAACAACCCGGCCAGCGGCAAACTGGAGTCACATCCTGCCGGCGAGGCCGTGGGCTACATCATCGAGATGGAAAACGGCTTCAAGATCTGGCACATGGGCGATACCGGCCTGTTTGGCGACATGAAGTTCATCAACGACCGTTACAAGCCAGACCTGATCCTGATGCCCATCGGCGGCAACTTCACCATGGACCCGGAAGACGCGGCCTATGCCGTCAAGAACTGGCTCACGCCCAAGGCGGTGATTCCCATGCACTACAACTCCAACCCTCTGACCAAGGGCACACTGGCCGAGTTCCAGGAAGCCATGAAGGGGGCCAAAGCAACCGTGGTGCCGATGACCGAAGGCCAGAAGGTCGAGTTTTAAGCCTCGACCCCTGTTGAGAAGCAAACCCGGCCCGTCAGGCGGCCGGGTTTGAATATGATGGACGTCTACCCGACACGTCCATCCCAACCCGCCTCGCCTGCTCCATGCCCCTGACGACCCGTCCCCTTGCCAGTGGCTTCATGGTCATCCATGGCAACAAGCCCGAGTTGCTCAAGCAACTCCTGGTGGACTGGTTCAAGGCGCACCCGCTCTCCCCTCTTGAAAACGAAACCATCCTGGTGCAAAGCAACGGGATCGCGCAGTGGCTCAAGCTGGCATTGGCCACGGCACATGACGCGTCGGCGCAGGCGGGTTGCGGCATCGCGGCGGCCTTTGACATGCTGCTGCCGTCCAATTTCATGTGGCGAGCCTACCGCGCCGTGCTGGGACCGGAGGCAGTGGCCGATGTACTGCCGTTTGACAAGCCACTGCTGATATGGCGACTGATGCGCCTGCTGCCCACGCTGACGCACCAAGCGGGTTATGAGCCCCTCGCTGCTTTTTTGCAAGACGACCCGCAGTTGCGTAAGCGCTACCAACTGGCCGATAAGATTGCCGACCTGTTTGACCAATACCAGGTGTACCGCGCCGACTGGCTGGACGCATGGGCCAGCGGGCGGGATGTTCTGACGCACCTGCACGGACAGGCTCAGCCCCTGGAGCCCACCGTGCGCTGGCAGGCCTTGTTGTGGCGCGCTTTGCTGGAAGACGCCGGCATGGCCAGCCACACGAGTCGCGCGGCGGTGCACCAGGCATTTTTGCGCGCCCTTCCCACCTTGACGACGCGACCGCCCCGGCTGCCTCGCCGGGTCTCGGTCTTTGGCCTCTCGTCCTTGCCCAGCCAGTCCCTGGAGGTGCTGCGCGGCATCTCGCGCTTCACCCAGGTGTTGCTGTGCGTGCACAACCCGTGTCAGCATGACTGGGCCGACATGGTCAGTGCGAGGGACCTGGCACGCCGGCAATCTCCCCGGCATGCGCACAAGCCAGGCCTGCCGCCTCAGCTGAGCGAGGAGGACTTGCACCTGCATGCCCACCCGCTGCTGGCGTCCTGGGGCAAGCAGGGACGCGACTACATCCGCTTTGTCGACGAAGCCGACACACCCGACGACTACCGGCCACTCTTTGTTGCCGCCGGACATCGCATCGACCTCTTTGAACCCCATGCGCACACGGGGCACAGCACGCTGCTGAACCAACTGCAGGACGACATCTTGCAACTCAGATCCGTTCAGGAGACGCAGGCACAGTGGCCCGCGGTAGATCCACAGCAAGACCGTTCGCTGCGCTTTCATGTGGTGCACAGCGTGCAGCGCGAGGTGGAGGTGTTGCACGACCAGCTGCTGGCGGCTTTCAATGCGGATGACACCCTGCACCCGCGCGACGTCATCGTGATGGTGCCGGATGTGAACCAGTATGCGCCCCACATCGAGGCCGTGTTTGGACTCCTGCCTGCCAGCGACCCGCGGCACATCCCGTTCTCCATCGCCGACAAGTCGCAACGCCATCAGTCGCCCGTGGCATTTGCTCTGGAATTTTTGCTCAGTGTGTCCGACTCACGCCTGACAGTGAGCAACATGATGGACTTGCTGGACGTGCCACCCGTGCGTCAACGCTTTGGCATCGAGGCCACCAGCCTGCCGCTGTTGCGCCGCTGGATCGAGCAAGCCCAGATCCGCTGGGGGCTTGATGCCCAACACCGCGAACCCTTCATGGGCAACCAAGGCGAACAAAACACCTGGATGCTGGGTCTCAAGCGCATGTTGCTGGGCTATGCGGTGGGCGGCGATCCCACCCAGCGCACCGACCGCGACTGGCATGACATTGAACCGCTGGCCGATGTGGCGGGTCTGGACGCTGCGCTGGTCGGCCCTCTGGACCGGCTGCTGCGCACCCTGGCGGCGTGGATGCGCACCGTGGCTCAACCCGCCACGCCCGCCGTGTGGGGTCAACGCCTGCAAGCCGTGATGGCCGACTTCATGCACAGCGATGAGCCACAGGATGCGGCCTTGCTGCTGCAGTTGCAGGCCAGCCTGCAACAGTGGCTACAGGCTTGCGACGTGGCACAGCTGGAAGAGGAGCTTCCCTTGAGTGTGGTGCGCGATCACTGGCTCACCCAGCTGGATCAACCCCATCTGGCACAACGCTTCATGGGGGGACAGCTGACCTTTGCCACCCTCATGCCCATGCGCGCCATTCCGTTTCGGCTGGTCTGCCTGCTGGGCATGGCCGATGGCGAGTTTCCGCGGACCCGCCCGCCGCTGGACTTTGACCTGATGGCGCGCGACCTGCGGCCCGGCGACCGATCGCGGCGGGAGGATGACCGGTATCTGTTTCTGGAAGCGTTGTTGTCGGCCCGCGAGCGGCTGCACATCAGCTGGGTGGGCAAAAGCATCCAGGACAACTCGGTCCGCCCGCCCTCGGTGCTGGTGAGCCAGTTGCGCGACCACATCGCTGCGGGATGGTCGCTGCACGGCCAGGACGACCCCAACGCCCTGCTGCAATCCTTGACGGTGGAGCACCCACTCCAAGCCTTCAGCCCGCAGTACTTCGGCACCACGCCCGACAACTCGGTGTTGTTCACTTATGCACGGGAATGGGAGTGCCCACCCACCTCCTGCGCGACACCCTCCATCCGCCGCACGCCCCTGCCAGCGCCAGTGTTGGATCAAGCCATCTCGCTGCAGCAACTGGCCGAGTTTCTCAAACATCCGGTCAAAACCTTTTTTCGTGAGCGACTGCACATCACGCTGGACAGCAAGAACGCGACCAGCGACGATCTGGAGACCTTCGCGCTCGATGCCTTGCAAGCCTGGGGGCTACAAAACGAACTGGTCCAGGCCCGACAGGATGCCAGGCTGCACGGCGAAGATGATCAGCAGGCGATGCAACGACAACTCGCTCGCATTGCCCGCAGGGGTGATCTGCCCCTGGGGAACATGGCGCAGATCGCGCAGCAAGCACTGGTTAAACCTCTGGACCCCATGTTCGAGCTGTACCAAGCGGCTCGTGACCAGTACCCGGTGCTGCTCGAGGATGTCGTGTTTGAGCACGAGCGGATCGTCGACGGTCAACCTGTCCGCGTGCAGGGTCTGCTCACGCAACGCTGTGCGTCGAGGCCGGACACGGACACGCACACAGCCGCGGTGGTGTCCACAGCTGAATCGCAACCCTGGCACCGGATCGAGCTCAGCGCCAGTCACCTGCTCAAGGACAAGCACTACCGACTCGACAAGCTGTTCCATGCTTGGGTGATGCATCTGGCCGCCCATGTCAGCGGCAGTTGCATCACCACCGAGGTCATCGGCAAGAACGGCAAGGTCATCTTGCGTGAACTCGATCCCGCCCGGGCACGCCAGCAGTTTGACACCTTGATTGACCACTATGTGCGCGGTCTGTCCTACCCATTGCCGCTGGCCGCCAAGACCGGATTTGCCTGGCTGTCGCGCAACGGCCGCCGCTTTGACGGGCCGATGGCATCGTGTTCTGACAATGCCCTAGAGGCGGCGCGCAAAGTGTACGAACCAGGTTACAACACCAAGGGCGAGGTGCAACAAAGTCCGTATCTGGATCGCGCTTACCCCACGTTTGACGCACTGTGGTCCGAGGGGGTTTTCACCCAACTGTGTGACACGCTGTATGCCCCCTTGCGCGAGTGCGTTGGTCAACCGGCAGGCAACAAATGAGCCGCGACGACAACTCACCTGGAGGACCGGCTCGACTCGATCCGTTGCGCTTGCCCCTGCGCGGCAGCCAGTTGATCGAAGCCAGCGCGGGAACCGGCAAGACCTTCACCATTGCCATGTTGTACGTGCGACTGGTGCTGGGGCATGGGGGAGAGGTGGCTGCATACAGCCGAGCCCTGACGCCGCCCGAGATCTTGGTGGTGACCTTCACCGAGGCGGCCACCCAGGAATTGCGCGACCGCATTCGCGCGCGGCTGGCCCAGGCGGCGCGCTATTTCCGCGTCTTGCCTCAGGACGTGATACCGCCGCCGCAGCCTGATCTGTTGCACGACCTCAGAGCCCAGTACCCGCACAGCGAATGGGCTGCTTGTGCGCGCAAGCTGGACCTGGCTGCACAGTGGATGGACGAGGCTGCCGTCTCCACCATCCACGGTTGGTGCAACCGCATGCTGCACGAACACGCCTTTGACAGCCTGAGTCTGTTCACCCAGACCCTAGAAACCGACGAGCGTGAGTTGCAGGCGGAGATGGTGCGTGATTACTGGCGACAGTTTTACTACCCGCTGTCGCCTGAAGAACTTCAGCAGGTCACGGCTTGCTGGCCGCACCCCGATGATTTGAACAACGCCCTGCGGGATGTGCTGAAAGTCGCCAGCAAGCTGCCCGCTCAAGCCGCCCCCCCTGCGCTGCTTCAACAATGCCAGCATGACCGTCGCAGCCAGCTGGAAGCGCTCAAGACGCCCTGGCCGGCCTGGATCGAGGAGTTTGAACAGTTGCTCCAACAAGCCAACGCGCAGCATCACTTTGATCGCCGGAGATTGGGGCCGACGAATTACACACGATGGCTCAACACCATAAAGGAGTGGGCCACGACGTCCTCCGAACGCCTGGTACTGACTGACGCCGCCTGGCATCGGCTGACACCGCGGGGCATGGCCGAGGCCTGGACGCACGGCTTGCCACCCCAGCATCCCGTGCTGGATGAACTGGCTCGCGTGCGCGAGGCGCAAGAACAACTTCCAACCCCCAAAGCCGCCTTGCTTGGCCACGCGGCTCGCTGGGTCGCTGCCGAATTGAAGGCCACACAGCAGCGCCGCGCCCAGCTGGGGTTTGACGACTTGCTGCGCAACCTGGATGCTGCCTTGCAAGGTGCGAACGGGGCTCGGCTTGCCGCGGTCATTCGACAGCAGTTTCCGGTGGCCTTGATTGACGAGTTTCAAGATACCGATCCACTGCAATACCGCATCTTCGAGCGCATTTACGAACCCGAGCGCAATGCCCAGGACAGCACACTGATCCTGATTGGCGACCCCAAGCAGGCCATCTACGCTTTCAGGGGTGCGGACATTCATACCTACCTCAAAGCTCGAGTCGCTGTGGGCCCGCGCTTGTTCACCCTGGGCACCAACTTCCGTTCCACCCAGGCCTTGGTCGAGGCCACCAACCATTGCTTCTCGCGCGTGGAGCAACAACCCGGTTCAGCGGGCGCCTTTTTGTTTCGGCGCGACAACGACAACCCGGTTCCTTTCATCCCGGTGTCAGCCCACGGGCTGGCAGCGTCGTTCACTATTCAGGGAACCACGCCACCCCCGTTATGCCTCACCGTGCTGCCGTCCCAAGACAAACTGTCCAAGGAGGCCTATGTCCACCAGATGGCCGAGATCAGCGCCACGCAACTCGTGGACTGGCTCCAGCAGGGTCAACAGGGAGCGGCAGGGTTTGTCAAACCCGGTCTGCCTCTCGCGCCCGTGAAGCCCGCCGACTTCGCGATTCTGGTCAACAACCGGCAAGAGGCCCAGAGCATGCGGCGTGCCTTGGCACGTCGCGGCGTGCGATCGGTGTACCTGTCCGACAAGGACACGGTGTTCGACACGCCGCAAGCCACCGAGGTCTACCGATGGTTGCTGGCCTGCGCAGAGCCCGACAACGACCGCTGGGTGCGCGCAGCACTCTCCACGGCCACGCTGGGACTGGAGTTTGCGGCGCTGGAGGCTCTGCGCACCGATGAACTGGCCTGGGAGCGACGACTCGAGCAATTCAAGGCCTACCGCGAGATCTGGCGCCATCAAGGTGTCCTGCCCATGCTGCGTCGCCTGCTGATCGACTTTGACAGCGCCGCGCGTTTGTTGCACTTGCCTGCCGATGCCTGGGGGCAAAGTGGTGAGCGCATTCTGACCGATCTGTTGCACCTGGCCGAATTGCTGCAACAAGCCAGCGCCACGCTGGAGGGCGAGCAGGCGCTGATCCGCTTCCTGGCCGAGCACATGATGCACCCCCCGGGGAGCTCGGATGACAAGAGGCTGCGCCTGGAAAGCGACGCCAACCTGGTGCAGGTGGTCACCATCCACAAGTCCAAAGGCTTGGAGTATCCGCTGGTGATGCTGCCCTTCGTTTGCGCCACACGTCCTGCCAAACGTGACGATATCCCCCTGACCTGGCACGATGACGCAGGCGAGTTGCAGGTGAGCCTGGCCGGTGATGAAGCCACCCGCGCACGGGCCGACGCCGAGCGCCTGGGGGAAGACGTTCGCAAGCTGTACGTGGCGCTGACGCGCGCACGCCATCTCACCTGGCTGGGCCTGGCCTCTCTGGAGACCACCGCGGACAGTGCCATCGCGCACTTGCTGGGGTTGCAACAGTCGGGGCCCGAGTCGTTTGTGCAAGCCGTGCATGAAAGTGTGGGTTGGCATCCACATGTTCGGGTGGTGGACACGCCCGTGGTGCACGAGGAGCGGTTCCATGATCCGACCCAGGTCCGTGGGCCCGCTCTGGCCTGCCGTCCCCAGCGTGCTGCGCGCGAGCATTGGTGGATCAGCAGTTATTCCAACCTGCCCATGGGCGGTCATCCAGTCTCGCCCAACCCGGTCTCGGAGGACACGGCTCAAACCGCCAACTGGCTGGAGAGCCAATTGGAACTTCGCGTCTCAGACGCCCTGCCCACACCACCGATGGCTGCGGCATCGGCACACCCCATGCACCGTTTCCCCAAGGGAGCCCACCCCGGCACTTTTCTGCATGCCTTGTTGGAGTGGTGTGCCCATACCGGCTTTGGGACCGTCCTGCAGGAACCCGATGCCTTGCGCCAACAGATCACCCAGCGCTGCGCTGCGCTGCGTTGGGACAGCTGGGCAGAGCCCGTGTTCGACTGGATTCACACGCTGTTGACGACTCCTTTGCCGGCCGGCTCCACCACGATACGGCTGGACACGGTCATGACAGCGCGGGCCGAAATGGAGTTCTGGATCGAAACGCGACAGCTCAATCTGCAGGCCCTGGACCAGGCGGTCACACGACACACCCTCGAGGGGCGGCCACGCCCGGCTTTGGCCCCCGAAATGCTGCATGGCATGTTCAAGGGCTTCATGGACCTGGTGCTGGAGCACGACGGGCGGTATTACGTGGCGGACTACAAATCCAACTGGCTGGGCACTCACGACGGCGCTTACACCGCTGCGAACATCGAAGCCTCCATTCGAGCCCACCGCTACGACCTGCAATACGTGCTGTACCTTTTTGCCTTGCACAGACTGCTGGGCTCTCGCCTGCCCGACTACGACTACGACCAGCATGTCGGAGGTGCCTTGTACCTCTATGTACGCGGCATCAACGCCCCCACAGCGGGCGTGCATTTCGATCGCCCCCCCAAAGCCTTGATGCTGGAACTCGACCGCCTGTTTAACGGCCACACGGTCGCGCTGCCATGACGAACCCGCTGCACAGTCCGCACAGTCTGATCGCCTTGCTCGACCAGTGGGTGGATCGGGGTTGGCTGCGCGCGCTGGACGTGGCCCTGGTGCGTTTTCTGCACGAGGAAGCCTCCGATGCCCCCGCAGCGGTGTTATTGGCCGCGGCCCTGGTCAGTCATCAGCTTGGACGGGGGCATGTCTGCCTGGATGTACAGCGCACCCTCGAGCAGCCCGCCGACACGCTGGCCATCCCGCCCGAGAGATCTCAGTCCCCTGAGCTGCCCACGATCCCACAGCCCGAGGACGTGCTCAACGGTCTAACCCCGCAGGCGTGGTGCACCCTACTGCAACGCACCGACCTGGTGGACGATGGCTCTGGTCGGGCGCCGTTGGTGTTGAGAGGACACCGGCTCTACCTGCAGCGCTACTGGCGTGACGAGCGGGACGTTGAACGCGCCCTCAAGAGCCGCATGGCGGACGGTCCCGCCCTCGCGGCTGCATGGCCGGCAGATCTGATGCGGGCAACCCTGGACCGACTCTTTCCCGCTTCGGGCAGTCCTGGGGTTGACTGGCAAAAGATCGCCTGCGCAGTGGCTGCACGCAGTGCGTTCAGCGTCATCACCGGCGGGCCCGGCACGGGCAAAACCACCACCGTGGTTCGGCTGCTGGCCCTGCTGCAGCACCTGGCCGTGTCGCAAGCGCCGCATCGGCCCCTGGAGATCCGCCTGGCGGCGCCCACCGGCAAAGCCGCAGCACGCCTGAAGCAATCGATCCGACGCGCCATTCACCAACTGCCCTCGATCCATGAGGACGGGACCACGATGGCCGAACACATCCCGAGCGATGTCACCACGCTGCACCGCTTGCTGGGCACGCGGCCAGACTCGCGCTTGTTTCGCCACGATGCCCGTCACCCGCTGGCCCTGGATGTGCTGGTGATCGATGAAGCGTCGATGGTGGACCTGGACATGATGGCTGCCACGCTTCGGGCGCTGCCACCACAGGCACGCCTGATTCTGTTGGGTGACAAGGACCAGCTGGCGTCTGTCGAAGCCGGCTCCGTGCTGGGCGAGCTGTGCCAGCGCGCCTCCTCAGGCCGCTACCGGCCAGACCTCTCGCAAGCCCTGCATGACCTCAGCGACCAGACGATTCCCCTGGATCTGCAGGACCCGCACGGCAGCACCCTGGATCAGCACATCGTGATGCTGCGCCACAGCCACCGGTTTGACGCCAACAGTGGTATTGGGCGACTGGCCACCGCTGTCAACGCAGGCGATGTGTCGGCCATTGACCAGGTGTTGGCCGACCGCCCCTTGGATCTGATCGAGCACCGTTTGTCGACCCTAGAAGACCCTCGTCTGGATGACGTGGTGCTGGGCCCCTTGCAGGACACGGCAGGCCCGCAGGGACTGGTCGGCTATCTGCAGATCATGCGGGATGAACGCCCCGATTGGAGTGCCGAGACCACGCACTGGAACCACTGGGCTTTGCGCGTGCTCGCGGCCCATGGACGATTCCAATTGCTGTGCGCCTTGCGCAACGGTCCCTACGGTGTGGTGGGACTGAACAGGCGCATCGAGTCTGTTCTGCAGCGCCATCACTGGATTGAACCCACCGCCCCATGGTACGCGGGACGTCCCGTCATCGTCACGCGCAACGACTACACGCTGGGCTTGATGAATGGCGACATCGGCATCACGCTGCCTGTCCCCTCTCGTGGTCACACGGGCGGCGAACTGGAATGGGGCTTGCGTGTAGCCTTTCCCACGCACGACGACGCCAACCCGATTCACTGGGTGTTGCCCAGCCGTCTGCCAGCTGCTGAGACGGTGTATGCGCTCACGGTGCACAAATCGCAAGGGTCGGAATTCGAGCACTGCGCCTTGCTGCTGCCGCCTGAGCGCAGTTCGGTGATCACGCGAGAACTGATCTACACCGGCATCACGCGAGGGAAATCCTGGTTCTCCTTGATCAGCCTGACCAATCACCGCCTGTTGCAAGAAGCCTCGCAGCACCAGGTGCAGCGATCGGGCGGACTCTTTGACCAGATGAATTCGGATTGACGCGACCGCGCAAATCCACGACCATCCCTGCCATGGTGTTGACATGGTGGTGTGTGAAGTCATGAGGTTGCTGCTTGCCCCGACGGCAGTGGCTGTGGTGCTCGTGTGTCTGAGCGGGTGTGCCAGCCAGTCCGCGATCACATCCTCGTCGCTGGACCGCGACCACCCGGCCTATCGCTCACCCGAATGCCGCCAGGCGCGGGGCAACGCCTGGATCCACCAGGACCTCAAAATGGCCCGGCTGGTGGCCAGCCCGGCTGTGGTGTGGTGGGGCGGCCCCATCACCGCCATTCCTGTGTTGCTGACCAATGTGGGCTTGAGCTATGCCGACAAGCAGGACGCCTCCGAGATCGCGGCGCGCTGCGGCGGTCAACCCAGCGGCCAGCTGGAAATTGCGGCTGGCACGGCCGCTGAGACGGCCTTGGGTGTGGCTGCATCAGGCGCGGGCAGTCTGGTCACCAAGGTCGTGCCCGTCAAGTGATGGGGGCGACAGTGGAGGCTGGCATGCCTGCACAAGCTGGGGGACAATGCCGCTCTATGATTGCATGCGCTGTACCACGTCGCCAGAGGTGGATGTCCTGTCAACTGGGCACTTATCTCTTGGGCACTTACCTTCTGGGCACTTGTCTGCTGGGTTCGCTGGTGGGCTGTGCCAGCGCTCCGGGCAGCCCGTCGGCCGCCAGTACCGCAGATGCCACCCCCTCGTCCTACCGGCCCCAACGCGGACAAATGGGCAAGGACGTGATGTGGCTGCCCACCAGCGCGCAACTGGTCACGACCATGCTCACGGCAGCCCGCGTCACCGCCGACGATCTGGTGGTAGACCTGGGGGCGGGGGACGGCATCATTCCCATCCTGGCAGCGCAGCAGTTTGGCGCGCGTGCCCTGGGCATTGAGTACAACCCCAAGCTGGCCGCTTACGCCCAGCAACAGGCCGAACGCGCCGGCGTGGCAGCGCGGGCGCGCATCATCCAGGGTGACATCTTTCAGGAAGACTTCAGCGCCGCCACCGTGGTCACGATGTACCTGCTGCCCGAGCTCAACTTGCAATTGCGCCCCACCCTGCTTGCCATGAAACCGGGCACGCGTCTGGTGTCGCACGCCTTTGACATGGGCGAGTGGGAACCTGACCAGGTCCTGGGCACCGAACGTGAGCGTGCCTTCTTATGGATCGTGCCGGCGCAGCTGGCGGGTCACTGGGTCTTGCGTGACCATCAAGGACAGGCGCTGGGCCACTTTGAACTCCAGCAGCGGTTTCAACGTGCAGGAGGCCAGATGGTGCTGGCCGGCACACGACAGCCCTTGCTGGGCGCGCGTGTCGAGGGCAACACCCTGCGCTTTCAATACATCGGTCGCGATGATGGTTTGCACTCGGTCGCCTTGACGTCTGCGGGCCCGGTACTGCAAGGTGAGATGACCGTGCATGGCAACACGCAGGCGGTCAGCGCACAACGACAACCCTGACACCGTCTCATCACTTTGAAGGAGTTTGATACATGCGTACCTTTCTTGCCACGTGCTGCCTGGCGCTGGGTTTGACCTCGGCCTGGGCTGCCGACCCGTATCCCACCAAGCCCATCACTCTCATCGTGCCGCAAGCACCGGGAGGGGCCAATGACATCGTGGGTCGCGCCCTTGCGCAACGGCTGGCCCTGGCGCTGGGTCAACCCGTGGTGGTCGAGAACAAACCTGGTGCAGGGGGCAATGTGGGCACCTCCCTGGCCGCTCGCGCACCCAAGGATGGCTACACCCTGATGATCACCGCGCAAAGTGCGCAGACCATCAACCCCTCGCTGTACAAGCGCGTGCCGTTCGACCCCATCAAGGACTTTGAACCCATCATGGTGGTGGCGACCGCCCCCTACTTGCTGGCCGTCAGTCCGAACTTCCCGGCCAAGAACATCAAGGAACTGATTGCCATGGCCAAGGCCGAGCCAGGCAAGCTCACCTACGCCTCGGCAGGCAATGGCACGGTCAACCATTTGCTGGGGGAGATGCTCAAATCCACCGCCAACGTGGACATCGTGCATGTGCCCTACAAGGGCGCAGCCGCAGCAGCCACCGATGTGATTGCCGGCTTGTGCACCATGACCTTTGGCAGCTTTCCTGGCGTGATGCCCTTCGTCAAGAGCGGTCAGTTGCGCGTGATTGCTGCGGCCACCGAACAGCGCACCTCACTGGCACCTGAGATGCCCACCCTGGCCGAGAGCGTGCCAGGCCTGCACGCCAACGCCTGGTACGGTCTGTTCGCGCCGGCGGGCACGCCCAAGGAGGTGGTGACCCGACTGAACCAGGAAATCACCAAGTTGCTGCAACTGCCCGAGATCAAGGAGCGTTTCAATGCGCTGGGGGCTGAGGTAACGCCCAGCACGCCTGAGCAACTCGCTGCACTGGTGAAGTCGGACCTGAGCCGTTGGGCCAAGATTGTGAAGGACTCGGGCGCTCAGCTCGACTGAGCCACCGCGATGTGGGTGTAGGCCGTCTTGAGCAAGGTGCAGGCCAGCCCCTGCGCCTCGCCCCGCCGGATCATGCCGCCCAATATGTGTTCGTGCTCGGTGCGCTGACCCGAGGCCATGTCTCGCAGCATGGAGGCGGTGAAGCCAGAACCGACCAGAGTCAGTTGCGCCGATGCCTTGGCGCGCACGCCGTCGGCTATCGGGAAGCCACAGCGCGCAGCGACGTCACAGCATTCGCCATAGACCTGCAGATTGAGCGCGTGACCGTAGGGCGTGGCCACGATCTTGCCTACCGACGCATGGAACAAGGTGGTCATGGCAGCCAGAGACGCCAGAAACACCCACTTGTCCCACAGCGATTGCTCGACGTTCTGGCTGTAGACCCGATCAAAGGGCGTGCGCTCGCACCAGGCGTGAAAGGCTCGGGCAATTGCCTCCTGTGCCGGGGCGCGCGGCCCCACGGTGAGCATGTGCAGGTCCGTCAGGCGCTTGACCGACCCGGTCGGGCTGATCATGGCCGCAATGTGCGCCACGCCCCCCAGCACGCGTTCACGACCAAAGCGCTGGTCCAGCACGTCCATGTGGTCCAGGCCATTGAGCAACGGCAGAATAAAGCCGCGTGAGGCAGCGCCCGCCACACTGCTGAGCGTATCTTCCAGGTCATAGGCCTTGGGCGCAAACACGATCAGGTCATAGTCGGGCTTGAGTGCGGCAGCGCTGACCGTGGGCACACGCAGGTTGAAGGTGTCCGTCGGCGTCTCCACCGTGAGGCCCTCGCGGTCAATCAACTGCTTGCGCTGGTCTCGCAGCAAAAACGTGATGTCAGCGCCCGCACGGATCAATTGCGCGCCGAAATAGCCACCGATGCCACCGGCACCCACCATCAAAATTTTCATGTTCAGCGTTTCCTTGCCAGAAGTGTCAGCATCTTAGGGGCGAAGACCCCGGCGTGCAGCCCAGACCCGTCACCTGCGCAGCAGGCATGGCAAAAGCCATCGTGTCAGGCAGGCCTGGAACGAAATTCCTGACGCAACAAGTACAAGCCGCTGGCCACCACCAGCAAGGCGCCGGTCACCACCATGAGGTCAGGTATCTGGTCAAACAGCAACCAGCCCAGGAAGGTCATGTAAATGATCTGCTGATACAAAAAGGGCCCCAGCACGGCGGCACTGGCATAGCGATGCGCCATGGCCGACGCAAAGTGTCCGAGTCCTCCGGTGACACCCGCTGACAGGATGAACAACCAGGACCCGATGTCTTGCGGGGTTTGCCATTGCCACAGCGCAAAGGGGGTGAGCACCACGGTGGGCACCAAGGCAGCGATCCACTGCGTGGCGGCTGGATGGTCGTCTGCACCCACACGACGCGTGATCATGTTGAACACCGCATAGAGGATGGCGTTGAGCAAACTCAGGAAGATGGCGGGGTGAAACCCCTGACTGCCAGGCCGGATGATGACCAGCACCCCCACAAACCCCACCGCAATGGCCACCCACCGCGAGACGCTTTGCTGCTCTCCCAGCCACCACACACTGATCAGCGCAATCAGGATGGGCACCGAAAATTGAATCGCGCCGGTTTCGGCCAGTTGCAAATACTGCAAGGCGAAAAAATTCAGTGCCGTCATGGACGCCAGCATGGTGCCACGCAGCAGTTGCAAGCGGGGGTGCTTCACGCGGTACAACTGATGACCGATACGCGGCGCGAACACGGCTGCGGTGAGCACGGTGTGCACCAGAAAGCGCATCCAGACCACCTGCAACACCGGGAACACCTGGACCAACCACTTGGCGCTGCTGTCGAGCAACGCGAACATGAGTGTGGTCAGGCAAATCCAGGCAATGCCAATGCGCCGAAGGCGTTGGGTAGCGGGATCGTTCAGTGGCATGGTCTCAGGCAGTTTGCGGCTGGATCGGCTCTTCACGAATGGGTAAATTGAACAGCGCCGCCAATGCGGCCAACGCGATGTCGGCCCACCACATGACCTGGTAGTCTCCGCTGGCACTCAGCGCCAACCCACCCAGATACGCCCCCAAAAATCCACCTACCTGATGCGACAGCAAGGTCAGGCCAAACAGGGTGGCCAGGTAACGCACCCCAAACAACTTGCCCACAATCGCCGCTGTCGGGGGCACCGTGGCCAGCCAGGTCAGCCCCAACCCCACCGCAAAGACGTAAAACACCCACTCGGTCTTGGGCATCACCAGGTACCACAGCACCAACACGGCCCGAGAACCGTACATCAGCGCCAGCAAATGCTTGCTGCGAAAGCGGTTGATGCTGTTGCCCACCACCACACTGCCCACGATGTTGGCGATGCCAATGACGGCCAGCGACCAACTCGCCACCGTGGGCGAGAGCCCGCACAAGCCAATCTCTGTAGGCAAATGCGTGACCAGAAACGCAATATGAAAACCACAGGTGAAAAAGCCCAGGTGCAGCAGCCAGTAGCTGCGGTCGGCAAACGCCTGGGCGATGGCCTGGCGCATACCGCCCGCAGCGCCACCCGCGTTCCCCCCAGCGGGCGTCGCCGCTGGGCGTGCCGGCGCAAGCCCCAGCGCCATGGGAATGGCCAGCAGGGTCACCGCGGCCGAGGCCCACATGGCCCCCATCCAGCCCAGGGTCTGGATAAGTTTTTGCGTCAACGGGGCCAGCACAAACTGCCCCAGCGATCCGCCGGCATTGATCCAGCCTGATGCGGCACCGCGCTCCTGGGGTGACAGGCGCTGGGCGGCGGCACCGATCAACACCGAGAAACTGCACGCGCCCGCCCCCGCGGCGGACAACACCCCCAAGGTGAGGGTGAGCCCCAGGGTGGACTCCATCCAGGGGGTGAGCAGACAGCCCAGGGCCATCACCAGCAGGCCAACCAAGAGCACAGGACGCGCACCCCAGTGGTCCGCCGCAGCGCCAGCTACAGGTTGCACAGCCCCCCACACAAATTGACCGATGGCCAAGGCCAGGCTGATGGACGTGATGCCCAGGCCGGTCTCGGTGTTGAGGGGGCCGACGAAAAGACCCACCGATTGACGAATCCCCATCGTGATCAACAAGACACCGCCGGCCATCAGCACCGTGACCAGCACCAGGGGATTGCGCAAAGCGGACGTCATGCGGTCATTGTCCCGGAATTCGGTCCGGTCCGCTGGCTGAGACGAGCCCCCCCCCCCGCGGCAAGCGTCCCGGGGGCTGTCACCTGTGTCAACCGCAAGACGTGTTCACGTGGTGCAGATGCCCCAGGGCTGGGTTAGGATCAATTGCATGTCGCACGATACCTCGATCTCCCCATCCTCTCGCATCGTGGTGGTGGGTGCTGGCGCCGTCGGCTGCTTTTACGGCGGCATGCTGGCGCGACAAGGCTTGGATGTCACCCTCATCGCACGGCCCGAGCACGTCCAGGCCATCACGGCACAAGGTCTGCACATGAACTGTCAGACCTTTCAAGCCCATGTGCCGGTTCGCGCTACCACCGAGTTGTCGGCAGCAGCGCAGGCCGACCTGGTGCTCTTGTGCGTCAAATCGCCCGACACCGAGGTCACCGGGCAGGCTTTGCGGCCTCTGCTGTCGCCTCACGCGGTGGTGCTGAGCTTGCAAAACGGCGTAGACAATGCGTCCACTTTGCAACGCCTGCTGCCCAACCCGGTGTTCCCGGCCGTGGTGTACGTGGCCACCGCCATGGAAGGGCCAGGACGTCTCAAACACAACGGTCGGGGCGAGCTCGTGATTGGCGAGATGCACACCCCGGGGGCGCTGACCATACCCGAGGGCCAAGGCCCGAACGCGCAACGCCTGCTCACCGACGTGGCCGCACTCTTCACCTCGGCTGGTGTGCCGTGCGACATTTCCGCCCAGGTCAAGAACGCCCTGTGGTTCAAGTTTTTGATCAATTGCGTGGTCAATGCGGTCTCGGCGATCGGACAGATTGAATACGGCCGCATGGTCCAAGTGCCCGAGGTGCGCACGCTGTTGGGACAACTGACCACCGAATTTTTGGCTGTGGCCGACGCCGAAGGGGTGCACTTTGACCGCGCCGATGTCGACAAGACGTTCGACGGCCTGTACCGCTCGATGGCAGGTCAACGCTCGTCCACCGCGCAAGACATTGCGCGGGGCAAACGCACCGAGATCGAGCACCTCAACGGCTTGCTGACCCGACTGGGTGCCCAGCACGGCATCCCAACGCCCACCCACCAGGCCCTGTATGGCTTGATCAAATTGCTGGAGTTCCAGCAACACAACACCGACTAACCTCTTCAACAGACCCTTTCCGGAGAACCGCATGCTCACGCTTTACTACGCCCCTGGTGCTTGCTCACTGGCCGCCCACATCGTGTTGGAAGAGGTGGGCCACCCTTATCGGCCGCATCGCATGAACCTGGCCCAGGGCGAGCAGAAAACGGCTGACTACCTGCGCATCCATCCCTTGGGGCGGGTGCCGGCGCTCACGTTGGAAGACGGCACGCACCTGACCGAAAACACCGCCATCCTGCCTTACCTGGGCAAACGCTTTGGCCTGTGGCCCACGGACTTGCTGCAAGAGGCGCAGGCGCTGTCGGTGATCGGCTTCTTCGCCTCCAGCGTACACCCGGCCAATGCGCACATCGGCCGCCCCGAACGTTACACCGAGGACGCCAGCGCCTTTCCCGGCATTCAAGCCATGGGCCGCAAGACCTACGCGCAATACCTGCAACAGATCGATGGCATGCTGGCCACCCGGGACTGGATCGGCCCGGAATATTCCGTGCTCGACCCGTATGCCCTGGTGATGTACGTGTGGGGGTTCCGGCGGGAGTTCCCGGTGCAGGAACTGAAGCACTTCACCGCCTTCAAGAACCGCATGCTCCAGCGTGAGGGGGTGCAAAAGGCGTTTGCCGACGAGGGCATCACCGTCTGAACCTTGCGTTCACCAAAAGCGACGACTTCGCTTCCATTCGAATAATGCATATCAGCTAGTTTCCTATTCCTATTCGAGATAGGTATTTACCCTCGATTTTGACAATTAACCATTTGGTACATTTCTGAATCATCCCCGTTCAGGAGTGCACCTCACATGTTGACCCGACTCATTGATTGGTACTGCCGAGCCATTCGCATGGGCATGGTGGTCGCCTTGGCCCTGATGGTCGTGCTGGTGTTTGGCAACGTGGTGCTGCGCTACGGGTTCAACACCGGCATCACCGTCTCAGAAGAACTCTCACGCTGGTTGTTTGTGTGGATCACCTTCATGGGTGCCATCGTCGCCATGAAGGAAGGCACCCACCTGGGCTCGGACACCCTGGTGTCACGCCTGTCGTTGGCCGGCAAGAAGACTTGCTTCGTGCTGGCTCACCTGCTGATGCTCTTCGCCTGCGCCGTGCTGTTCAAGGGCTCGCTGGACCAGGTGCTCATCAACCGGGACACCACCAGCGCCGTGATGGAAATCTCCATGGCCTATTTTTACGCCTGTGGCATGGTGCTGGCCTTCTCGGGCGGCGTGATCCTGCTGCAACAACTCTGGCGCATGGCCACCGGACAGCTGAGCGAGGACGAGCTGATCGGCATTCGCGAATCCGAAGAAGAGCCGGTCGACGCCCCACCGCCGTTGAAATAAGACCTCACCAGGACTCCACCATGACGATTGCTGTTTTCTTAGGCGCGCTCTTGGGCGCCATGGCCCTGGGTGTGCCCATCGCCTACTCGCTGTTGCTCTGTGGTGCCGCGCTGATGTGGCACATGGGCAGCTTTGATCCGCAGATCATGGCGCTCAACGTCATCGAGGGCGCCAACAGCTTCCCGTTGCTGGCCGTGCCCTTCTTCATGCTGGCGGGTGAAGTGATGAACACCGGTGGCCTGTCGCGCCGCATTGTGGATTTCGCGATGGCGCTGGTCGGGCACATTCGCGGCGGTCTGGGCTATGTGACCATCGTGGCGGCCTGCCTGCTGTCTGCCTTGTCGGGGTCTGCGGTGGCCGACGCGGCTGCGCTGACCGCCCTGCTGCTGCCCATGATGGTGAAAGCCGGCCACAACAAAGCCCGCAGCGGGGGGCTGATCGCCGCCTGCGGCGTGATCGGCCCTATCATCCCGCCCTCCATCGGGTTTGTGATCTTTGGTGTCGCCGCCAATGTGTCGATCAGCAAACTGTTCCTGGCCGGCATCTTCCCCGGCATTGTGCTGAGCGCCGGCCTGTGGCTCACCTGGTGGTGGATGACACGCCACGAACAGCTCGAGACACCGCCGCGCCGCAGCACGCGTGAAATCCTGGCGGCCATGAAAAGTGCCGGCTGGGCGCTGATGCTGCCCGTCATCATCCTGGTGGGCTTGCGCATGGGCGTGTTCACCCCCACCGAGGCCGCGGTGGTGGCGGCCGTCTACGCGTTGTTTGTGTCGATGGTGATTTACCGCGAGCTGAGCTTCAAGCAGCTCTACCAGGTGTTCGAAGCGGCAGCGGCTACCACCGCGGTGATCATGTTCCTGGTGGCGGCCGCCATGGTCTCGGCCTGGCTGATCACCGTGGCCAACCTGCCGGCACAGGTCATCGAGTTGCTCCAGCCCTTGCTGGACAAGCCCATCCTGCTGATGATGGCCATCATGGTGCTGTGCATGATTGTGGGCACCGCCATGGACATGACGCCCACCATCCTGATCCTCACCCCGGTGCTCATGCCGCTGGTGAAGGCCGCCGGAATCGACCCGGTGTACTTCGGCGTGATGTTCATCATCAACAACTCCATCGGTCTGGTCACCCCACCCGTGGGCACGGTGCTCAACGTCGTCGCGGGGGTCGGTCGCATGCGCATGGACGAGGTCACGGTGGG
>JACCDO010811053.1_pt1 | contig 19412 bp, 13 predicted proteins | sample 7446101 | NCBI WGS metagenome assembly JACCDO01 (sample SAMN15323440, study PRJNA562643) | freshwater metagenome | isolation source: river surface water | place: USA:Blue River Watershed | collected 2017-08-16 | reverse complement strand
ACTTCTGGGTCGAGCGCCATTTCTGATTCAAAACTTGAGTTTTCATCCATTGTAAATGGATAATCTTTGAGAATGTTGATCAACCCCTTCACCTTATATGTTTTGCCTTGAGTCCCATATTCAGTATTTAAATCCACATACAGTCTATCGATAAAGAATAGTTTATCTGGGATCGATGCTTGATCAAAACAGACAAAAAAAGGCATATTCAAAGCGACAAATAGATTTTTTAAAATCAGATGATAATATATTGTTTTCTCTGATTTTCGCCCAATCGCAGGATATCTCTTTTGCACTTCTTTGATCTCAAATTCTTTGACTGATATCCCTAGCTTTTCTTTGATCATCCAAATCAAAATCAATGGGATCATCAATCGAATTAATTTTTCAGCTCGATCAAGATCTTGATGATCAGTCTTTGGAAAATCTACAGTTTGCATCGCCCATAAATACCAATTTAATAATTCCCTATAAAATCGCCTACTGAGTTCTTTGGGGTCTAGCACTTGAGACAAATCAATAAGATCTGTTCGTTTCAATCTCTCTTGAAAGCATAAATCAAAAAGCATATTGATATGGGCTCTCAAAGGCATTTCAATAGAAATATCTTTGATCAATATCACTTGATCTATACCCACCATTGTCTGTTGAATCAAAGAAAATGTAAGTTTAGACCCATACCGAAAGAGAATCAATATGACTTGATGATCACTTCGTTTGATTTCTCTGCTGATCGAAACAAGCACCTTGCGCTGATACTCTTCATTAACTAATGGCATGACAATGAATATATCATGATGTTGAGTACCATCTGATTTGATTTGTTCAAAAACAAAACGATCAAACAAGGGTTGATCTGTGAATCCTTGACATGGATAACCAAGCGCCTTGAATAGCGCTAAACTATTCTCTCTCAGTGGGCCTTGATGAAATGACAGTATTGCCTTTTGTATATTTCTTTTTACTTCAGCAGTCATACCCTAAAGCACCAACATCACCCTAAATCCATTATATTCGCTTCTACACTCACAAAAATCCCAAATCTTATCCACCAATGGAAAGAGCAGTGGTGAGTTAAAAAAAGACCCACCCTGTAAAGCTTTAACCTCATGCATGATCGTTGTTCTTGGCTCTTTGTGATTTTCTTCACACCATTCCCATACATTGCCATTCATATCATATAATCCAAAACGATTGGGTTTTAATCTGCCTACTTTGTGAAGCTTTGAGCCAGAATTATCAAAAGACCATGCGACATCATTGGCATCATTGCTCCCAGCATAGAGATAAGGATCATTGGCTGTGGCAGCATATAACCATTCTAGTTCTGTGGGTAATCTAAAACCTTTGATTTGAAAGTTTGCCATGATTTCAAACTGTTCTTCATCTTCTTTGATTTGATATACTTCTTCTAGATTCATCAATTGAGATAAACGATTACAGAATTTCACTGCATCTAAGTATGAAATATAATTGACGGCAAAGCTATTACCTTGAAAATTTTCCAATGCCACTTTCATGACTTTTTGATAAAAACCTTGAGTAACTGGCACTTGAGAGAGATAGAAGTCATGGGGGATTTGTAGTTGTTGTATTCCATTTTCATCTTCAATCTCCAAATGCCCTGCATCGATTTTCACCCAAGCATCCAAATACTTAAAGGGATAAGCATCGGTAATTGCTTTCAAAGACATTTGATCGATGCTATCCCAAATCAAATCTGTTCTGTTAAACCATCTGATCTCTTGATTTAAGGTTAATCCCATGGCTGTTAAAGTTTGCCCTAGCTTCTCTTCATATTTCTTTTGATGCGCTAAAGTTGCATTTGAAAATACATAAGGCAAGTGCTTGAGCTCTTGATTTGATGGGTTAAACAAGATAAATAATACAGCTACCTTATTTTTATGTGCCAAAATCAAAGCTTCACACACATGTCGATCCAATACATCTAGTTTTTCATAATCCAATCCCACCAATAATAAACTCGCAAATTGAATCCCTAGAAGATTGGGTGTATAACGATATATCCGTTGATTGTAAATCGAAATAGACAACTCTGCATCATCAAAACGATCTGGGATTTTGTCTTCTATTCTCTTGGTAAAAGATGCGTTTTTTTGTAGATCCTGATGTATTTCTAAACTAAAATCCCCAATCATACACAATTGAAATAATGGAGAGTTTCTTGCAAAACTCGACTCAATCCACTGGTATTCAAGTTTAGAATATATGCTTTGCATCTCTTTATTTTAGATCACTTTCTGTAAAATTGACCTGCCATTTTCCTTTGGCAAATCCAAAATCTCTGCCGATGAAGTATAAATCATTTTCTTGAGAAATGTTTTCTTTTTTTAAAGTATTTTCATTTTCAATACTTAGCTGTGTTTTCACCTGATTTCGTTGTAATCTCTTCTCATCTTTCCAGGTTTGATTCTTGGCGATGATTTGACTGGGCAAGAAGGCTTGGATGGTTTCACCGATGGGTAGATTCTGTATTTCTTTGAGGTGATATTTGCTCTCTTCTTCATAAGACCAGATCGAAATCCCTTGTTGGGTGGCAAGGAGAAATGAACTCTCATCTAAAATCAATAATTGATGAATGGCTGGTGTCAAGAAAGATTGAAATTGATCATCTCCTTTCATTTTCCACTCAAACCCTAATTGTCCTTTTTCAAATTTAAGCATACCTTCTTTAAAGCCGATTTCTACAAGTTTATGTTCTTGTCCTACGGATTCATATCCCTGTTTAAGGAGTACCTTAAAGGGTGAATGTTTGGCATCAGTAATGCTAAAAGGCTGTTGATTGACATCATTTAATTTCTGTTCTGGCACTTCTTGGCTTTGGGGGATCACTTGAATGGGGAAAATTTGCTGTTTCTTATTCTTGAGCAAGATCCAATCACCATCTTTGCTTAAATCGATGATTTCACCTACCACATCCTTGGGTAACTCAATTAACTCTGCATTTTTATGATTGGTTTTCCATCGCCAAATCCCTTGTTTACTGACTGCCCAAACAATATCCCCATCCAATATCGCATCATTCAATGACACAGCATTGAATTTCCAAGCTTTAATCATCTCTTTTTGATCATGTAATAAAATCCCATCTTCTTGAATCAAAAGAGAGATATGTTTATGGGGTTCGAGTTGATGATTGCTAAATTTTGCTTTCTCTATGGAGTCCATAGATCTACTGATATATTCTGGGTCTTTTTGTTCGCACTTAATATGGGCAATGGGTGGGTTAGTATTGGGATCCAAAGCTTGTAGATGACGAATCACTTGAGGAGAATCTTGCAAAGACCATTCTTGCACTTCATAGGACCTAGCAATCCAAATCTTATTGTCCGAAATACAAACTTTCTCAAACTTTCCCCCAAAAACCTGATCGATTTTGACTTTTTTATTGCTTTTATTGCTCCCACAAGAGAAAACCATCATCATACATATTGCAAATAATATGCTATTCAACAGGCTCATTCTCTTCGATATTTCCATGATTTTCATGATTTCCCTCCCCATTGTAGACAGTATTTTCCCATAAACTTGTAGGTGTAATTAACTGATAGTCTTTGCCATCTAATAAACCCCTCTCTTCTAGGAGCTTTAAATGACGATTTACCCTTGCTGTATAGTTAGGAGAAAGCTTTTTTTCAATAAAGAATTTTTCAAAAATTCTCGGTCCCGGTAAAAGCCTTGTCAAAGCCACAACTTCTTCAGCACTTAATTGCTCTGGGAGTTTAGAGAAATACTTTTGGCTCGCTTCCTTCACCCCAAATACATTTGTCCCAAATTCAACCACATTGAGATAGAGTTCCATCATCTCATCTTTGGTTAAATTCTGTTCCAATAACCAAGTAATACACAATTCTTCTAACTTACGACTTAAGGTTTTCTTGCGATGCAAGAAGAGATTCTTTACCAACTGCATCGTAATGGTTGAACCCCCACGCACAAATTTACCTTGTTTGAGATTGTCGATCAAAGAATCTCTTAATGCCATCATACTAATCCCGCTATGTCGATAAAACCCACCATCTTCTTGGGCAACAATGGCTTTGGGAAATAAAGGATTGATTTGAGCAAGGGGCGTCCATCTTGTGGTCAAAGGTCCAACTTCTCTTGAGTATACTGTTTTCTCTTCATCTGTCATTTCAAAAGTAGTGGTAAATTGAGTTCTTAGTTTTTGAAAGTCAATCGCTTCATTATGAGAAATCACCTTAAGTTTCTTTAAATCCGATTTCACATCTAAAATCGTGCTATCCAAATCCGCTGTATTGAGTTGAAATTCACCGCTAAACCCGAGTTCACCCTCTAATTCAAAAGGTTCAAGATGTGGTAATAATCCACTAGGCACAGAAACAGCAAAATCTTTGGCATTGATCTTTGACATACTGGCATCTGCTTGTATCAGGGTTGCATCTCCCAAATTATCAAAACTAGCATTGAGATGCATATCGATTTGATTTAATGCCATATTTCCTTGATTGATCTTGATTTGTAAGCCTAGTTCAGTAAGCTTTTGTTGCCATTTGGCTTCGATTTCTCCACTGAGTTTGAGATCAAATGGACCTACCAATTGTTCTGCCAAAGCTTCATGTTGAATGAGTAGTTGTTGCCCTTCGATTTGACCGCTAAAACTGGCTTTTTGATTGAGCATAGAAATAGACACATTGAGATTTGCTGATAATGTACCTTGGGCTTCTGCAGATAGACTTTGTAAGGGGAATTGATGAAGTTTGGTGCTTAAAATCCCTTGTTCCTTGGAGATCAAACCATCTGCTTCTATTTTGCCACCTGAACTTAAAAAATCTAATCTGAGTTTCACTCTTCTTTGACCTTCTGTATTTTCATCAAGTCCCAAAATCAAACTCAAAGAGATTTGTTGTTTTTTTTGATCCCCTGCTAATAGATTCTTGTAGTTGATTTTGACACCACTGAGTTGTATGGCTGAATAGGGGTATTTGAGCCATTTGATTTTCTTACCTGTGATTTCTAGGTTTTTTTGGATGGGATAGGCAAAAGGATGCTCACATTCTAGTGAAATCTCTGTGGGTAAACCCGAAAATAAACAAGAAAATAGTTTGGGTCTATTGGCATAAAACTTACCAGAAATCGCACCCCTACTGACAGTAGCATTGATATCATGAATCCAAACGCCTTCTTGTCTGGAGATGAGTTCTGCTTTTTCGATGGAAATATTGGGCAAACCTTGTAAGAATTCATCTAATTTTTGATCAAAATTCTTGCTTTCTTTGGCTTGTTGCGTATCAACAACTGCTTTTGCTTGATCTGCTTTGATGGACTGATGTAGATCGATGAATTCTCCCAACATCTCTTTGACATAGGAAATCACTTCTTTGGGTGTTTTGCCATTGACATGGAAAACCAAATTCTTGAGTTCTATCTTTTCAATCTTGGGTTTTTGACCATTGAGTCCAGCTTCTATGATCCCCAAAGGAGAGCCCATGAGTTGAACTTCTAGATTCCCTAAGGAAATCATTCTTTGGTATTTGGGATGATCTACCCTTAAACCAAAAATCAAGAGTTCATTCAAACCATTGAATTGTAATCGGTCATAGGAAATTTGCATACCATATTGAGAAAGCTTCTCTTGTAATTTGCTTTTGATTTGTTTCTCAATCACATCATCTTTGATCAAAAGAATGAAGGCAAAAAGAATGGAAACAAGGATCAAAACACTCAGTATTAATCTTTTCAACATGATTTAATCTGGGCAGCCATCGCTGTCTTTGACGCCATTTTTATTTTCAGGTTCATTTTTACACTGATCATCTTCATTTTTAATCCCATCTTGATCATCATCAATATCAGGACAACCATCTTCATCCCGATCTTGATCGATATCTTCAGCTTCATTTGGACAACGATCGAGTTTATCCTCTACCTTATCCATATCATTATCTGTTTCTGGACAACCATCATCATCTTCAAACCCATCATAATCCTCTTCAATGGCTGGACATTCATCATGCACATTCAAATGCTTGTCCTTATCCATATCACGATCGCCCCCAAATTGGTAATTAATGGATATGGTCGCCATAAAATGTTCATAAGGTTCATTGCCATAACGCACACCTTGGGCAATCCACATCTCAAGTTGAGGTTTAATAAAGAGATCGGGTGTCACAAACCATTTGGCACCAAACATCAAATTTTCAGCCATTAAAAATTGATCCATATACACAGTACCTAAGCCTAAGCCTAGATAAGGCGTAATCACATTTTGATTGAGTTGAAGTTGAAGATTGACTGAACCTTGATAGATCAACAAATCTTCTGCTTTCCCTCGCTGTGCAGAAGTTTCATTGATCTTGTGTCTTGTGGTTGGCACAAAACCTTGGCTGAGTTCCAAAGCAAGAATTCGATTGAGATGATAACCTGCATTGAGTCCCAAATAAGCTGTTCTATCCAAAGTCATTGATTGATCATATACCCCAGCAAATCCCCCCAAAAAAAAGCCATTGGGTCTCACATCTGCATTCAACGGATGTAGTCCTAGAACCAATGAGAGTAAAAAGCCCACTGATTGAGAGATGAGACGTTTTGTTAGCATTTTTCTGATCAGCATGTTTTATCACCCTTTGAATGAATCGCTCAACCTTCTTATAAAATAAGACAAATATGATGTTTTTTGATTCAAGCATTGCTCTTCGTTTGGATTAGGTTTTTTATTTGAATTTGAGTGAAATCTCAATGCTTTTTTTAGTTTTGTCATGAAATGAATGGATTTATGATCTATTACTTTGATCCAAATTTCATATTAACGCCCAAAGTAAGTACTTGAAATGATGCAGAAATTGTACCTGCATTTGCTGGGACACCACTATAACCATTGCAATTCTCTGGGCATTGCGCAAGGGGTCTTTGTTGGAAAACTTTGGCTTTGTTTTCATCTACAGTAGATGAAGAAGGCAAAATATGTAGATAACCGATTAAGAGATCAAATGAAGGTGTAAGTTCATAAGCAATCCCACCAGCTAGCCCCATACGATTAAAAGATGGGAAATCCAAATTTGCGTATTCCTTGGCACTTGCACCTTGTTCATAGAACATACCAGCGCTTAAAGTCAATCGATCTAGTAGCGCATAAGAGCCCCCAAGTCTAGCACTCATGGTATCACGCCATTGTTTGGGGATGGTGACATTGCTTAAAGGTTGTTTGGCGAGTAGATTGATTTCTCCACTGAGATTGAGTGCAAATTGATTGACTGCACTCCATTGTTCATAACTGAGCGCAAATTCAACATCGAATTTTGTTTTTTGAGTCGCTTCATCGAGATGTTGATATCTCCAACCGAGTTTAAGATATCTTGGTAAGGTCATTTGTAGGGAAGCTTTGGGATGATCAATCTTGAGTTGTTCTGATGAAAATTGTGAATTATTAGGTGTATTGGCCACTTCAACAGAACCATCTGCATTAAACTTCACAGGAATTACCCTGCTTGTAAAACCAATATCCATATTCTTATTGATTTTATACCACCCACCCAAAATCGCACTATATGCGAATTTATCGGATAATTTAATGGTTGCATTGATATCCCAACTGCTTTGATAAGGACTTAAATCATTTGCGGGTTGCCCATCTACCACCATTTGATACTTAAAGCTTGGCATCATGGCATATTGCATGGTTAAGCCAAAGCCAAAATTTTTAGTACCATAAGCAATGGTTGCCCCAGCAAAACCAAGTAAGCCATCCATCCCAGTAATCATATACCTTTGCGCCCCTTGAATAGGATATTGTGCTTTGCCCCCAGCATTGGGACCATAAATCGAGAACCCAAAGCTTAAATTTGAATCTTTGGGTTTATAGCTGATCGCCAGTAAGCCATTGAGAGGGAAAAAAGAAGCTTGGTTACTGGATGTGCCCATACCTGTTTGATCACCATTACCACCGATTTGGGGGATTTGAGAATTTTGGCGTTCAAAACTGATATCGGACCAAATTAAATTATGATTATAAGAAATTCTCAGTCCATCTAATCTAGAGATTAAACTAGGGTTTAAAAAAGTTGCTGTTGCATCCTTGATCCCAAGTACACTTGCCCCCCCTCTTTGGGTTGCCATTGTACCATTCTCAGGAAATTCCAAACCTGAAGCATGGAGGGAAGATAAAGATAGAATCATACTCAAGGACAAGAGTGATTTAAAGTAGTTGATCATAAAAAAACCTTTAACATTGAAAAACATTATCTTTTTTACAAGGATTGTTTTATTTTGAAAATCAAAATCATTTCTTTTTTGTGAATTTTAAACAGAAAGCCAAAAAAATGAAAAATTTAAGCATTGCCTTGATTTCCTTAAGCCTAGGGGCGTGTAGCTCAGAATTTTTTAGCAATCGCTATTCTACCAATGAAGCTAACAATCAATTACCCACAGCTACCGTCGTTGATATGCAAGTCAATATGACCGATGATCAAAGAGTAGATGATCAAACAGAGATGGGGATGACAGTAGATGCGTGTCAAGATTGCCCAAGCACTGGGTCTTGGTATCGTTTCTCATCTCTTAAAGTCACAGCATTAAATCAAAACCCCCAAAGCCGTGCCTTACCGATCTTAAATTCTCTTTGGCAAAAAGACATCGAAAATAACTTTCTTAATGTGATGTTTCAAATCGAATCAGTAGAAAATGGACAAATCAAAATCAAAGCACTTAATGCAGCTTTACTCAATGCAGAAAGTGGAGAGTATTGCTTATTAGATGAAACAGCAACCATCGATACAACCACACAGTTTACTTTTAGCAAAGATGGCTGTGATTTTAATCCACTTGATCCATCTGGGATTAATATCTATGCAGGGTCTACTGAAATCCCTAAGAATTGTGGTCCAAATCTAGCTACTAAACATAGTATTCCTGTGAGAAATGTATTATTAAGCGGTAAATTCACCGATTCTTGTAGTCGTTTAATTGAAGGTAAAGTATCCAATGCAGCCATTCCAGGGAATGATTTGAATGGGATTTGCACTTGTTTGGCGACAGGTAATCTAGATATGTGTGAAGGGATTGACCCCAATTTTAGCAATGGGAGTTGTGATGGTTGTGGGGCAAGGTATACAGCGCTCAGCACGCAATTGATGCTCTTTGGTGAGTCACCCAATGATCGTTGCCCTGTCAATGGGGAAAATGCGATTTGTATTGATGCTAGTTTTGAAGCAGAGAAATTGGATTTTACGCCCACTGCTTGTCCTAGATAATATATCGTTTAGAATTTCACATGATGATCAGGGGTTGGCACTGTTTTGGGGGGGAATAATAATCTAGTCCAGTGCAATCGTTCTTCTTCTGTCGCATATAGATGTAGATAGCGCACAAAATGATCTGTGATCTTTCTTGCATAATTTCTACTCTCATGCGCGCCAAATTCCTCAAGCATTACATCAAAAGGCAAGTGTATATTCTTCTCGATATGGTTCGCCATTCTCAAAGGACCGCCATTATACGCAGCCATAGACCAAATTGGATGTTTTAAATCTTCGTATAGACGCATGAGATACCAAGTCCCATATCGAATCGATAATCCACTTTCATATAATCTCGCCCGATAAAACTCTTCAGTAGGCCATTTGATGATTTCCCAAATCAATCTCCCAGTTCTAGGGAGAATCTGCATTAAACCCACAGCCCCAGCACCACTGACAACACCTGTTCTATACCTAGACTCTTGAAGCATGTGTGCCAAAATCCACCATGGTGAAATCAAATCTTTTTCTAGGGAAGCGGCAGCAATGGCTTGATCTAGATATGCTGGGGGGTAAGCTGCTTGTCTGACTTCACTGCTTTGTTTACTGAGTCCAGAGTACCAAGGGAGTTTTTGAGCATTACCGATCTTCCATAAACTTCCTTCTTCATTGACCCAGTGATGTAGATCGATGCAGAGTTTAATGGCTTGGGCTTTGCCTAGTTTTTGGGTTAAAGCAAAATAGGGTTTTAGTTTTTCGCCACAAAGGGATTTAAGTTCTCTTCGCGCCAAATGGTAAATCCCGATTTCGCTATAATCTTTGAGTTGTTCTAGTTTAAGCGCCAAATCGCTTTTTTCACCGATTTTCTTGAGATAAGGCATTAAATTGGGTTTAGCCCCAATCTCTGTTCTACTGACTGCTCTAGGCCAAATCACTTCTTTCCCTTTGATTTCCCCTTCTAGATGTTGTGCAAGTATGGCATAATAACTCATGCTTTCCATTTTTCTTACCAATGCGATTTCCTTCAAAGCTTCTTTGTCATTACCAGCATCATGCGCACATTTTGCTTTCCAATAGTGTACTTTTGGACCAACCAATAGATTTTGATGATCATCGAGTTTACTCCAAATCTCAATGGCTTTTTTGCAGTCTTTCATGCGGAAATAACTCCATCCCCAAAACCATCTAAATCTTTCATTATCTGAAGGTTTTGTGGACATAAAAGCTTCATGTGCAACCACAGCTTCTTGATACCTACCCGCTTGATGCAATAATCTTCCTTTTTGATACCGAGCTTCTCTTGCCCTTGTTGTTTTTGGCATCCTTGAAGCATATTCCCTCATCCCTACCAATGCTTCATCCCAACGATCTTGTCTGCCCCACAAAATCGCTCGATCAAACCAGGCTTGGGCAACCAATTCAGGGTTAGGACCTTTGACTACCAAATCTAGTAAGCGTTCTGTTTCAGCTTCATGATCGAAAATACGCAAATAAGTCTGGGCAGACATCAATGCAGATTTTTGTTTGGTGGAAGCATCTACATCTGGATCATTGAGTAGTCCATTAAAAGTATCAAAAATCAAATCATAGGCACGATCTTCAAAGAGTTTTTGCCCACGAATAAAGGATTCATGTTGAGACACTTTGGGCGGGGTAGCTAATAGTTTTCGGGCTTGAGGACTATCTCCAAAATGCACCCAAAGCATACGTTTAGGGGATTCATCTCCTGTGAAATCAGCCCAGTACCCCAGTGCGCTTGCTCGCATATTCTCATCAGATGAATCGGAGATCAATTCTCTGAGCAGTTGAATGCCTTGGTTTTTTAGGCTTTGATGATCAAGGATTTTGGCTTTTCTGAGGGTAGCCAAAGCTTGATTGAGTTTGATTTCATCTTTGATTTTATCGTTGATTTGATCTGATTGAAGGGTGCTTGTACTGCAAGAGATCAATTCATCAAAGAGTTCTGTGGGGATGGTTTTTTGATCGATTAAGTATTGTTGCCAAAGTTGATCTGTTTTGAGTTTGGTATTTTTACAACTAAATAGTTTCTTGAGTTCTTGGTATTTGCTAGGAAAAGCCATAGATAAACAAAAATCAGCTTCTGTGGTTTTCGATAGAGAAATCAAGGCTTGGGCACTGAGCAATCTGAGTTTTGCTTGTATATTCTCATCGTTACTAATGATTGTATATCTTTGTTTTGATTTCTTTGATTCTTTTTTTTTCTCTTGTTTAGGCTCGGGTGCAACTTGATCACAAGGCGGTAATAGGGTTAATGCTTTTTCGGAAGCACCTACTTGAATCAAAGCATTGACTTGAACAAAATCGATTTCTTTGATTTGCCTTGTATGCTCTTCTTGTTCTTGTGCAAAGAGATGATTGAAAAAAAAGATAGAAATCAAAAGACTTGTTCTGATCAATCGACAAAGTTTTAACATAGCACCCACTAAATCATGACAACCTATTAATGTAATAGTTGTTACTCTATAAAGAATCTGAAAAAATACAAGCAACACACATAAAGCAAATCATTTAATCTTGAATTCATCCTATTTTGAACTTTGATATTTCTCTTGTCTTACCTTAAAGGCAAAGATAAATCCAATAGAACCCACCATGATCGATGTAGCAAGTGAACTCCAGAAATAGCTTTCATTGATTTTCAAAAACTCTTCTGTCATATTTGTTACCATAGCATTTGATAAGCCACTAATGGCACAATATAAGCTGTATAATACAGATAAACCATGGAATATATTGGTGTGTTCGCTTTGTCCTCTCACCAATTCCCCAAGGATCATTGGAATGACAATCAAAGAAAAGAAGGTAGCAAAGAGTGCAAGTTTGTATTGTAAAGCATCTTTGAGTTTTAATCCTTCACTCACACCAGCCACACAAAAAGTAATGGATAACATCGCTGCCAAAGTCATTACTGTGTAATGATTTAAAATAATACGCATGGGATCTGCATGATAAAAAAACAAGTAGATGCCTAAACCAGCGAATTGAATGGATGAGAGAATCCCCCAAACATAGATGATTGAAGAACCATCTGCAAAAAGAGAAGCGCTGGTCTTACTGAGTATTTCCCTATCGATTTCGCGATATACCATTTTCTTATTTGGCACAATGGCTAGGAGTAAAACACAAGTCACAAGAGTTGAACCAAGTACATAAAAAAGAGTACCAGGGAATAAACCAGCTTCTTTATTCAATTTGGCAAAAGCACTGATCCCATTGACATTTAAGTCTGACCCCAAAGAGAGAAAAAGAAAACCACACCAAATGAAAATTAAACCCACCCGACTAAATGCTGGTAGATCACCACGATTTAATTGTCGAATCGCCAACCAAAGCGTAGTACAAACAATATAAGCATAAATCATCAGAGTATACATAATTTGAGAGATTTCTAAGTGATAAAACATAATGCTTTTTCCCTTAAAAATATCTGAGAATATCGTTAATCCCAATGAGTTTAAAGCTGGAAATGGGGTAATATGGGTAATGGTATGCAAACCAAGTTGATCAAGGGGGGTAGAAAATATCACCAACATGGATAATAAGAAGAAACTGACCCAAGAAAGCTTTTTCCCTTTCCCAAATAATCCAATCACCAAAGCGATATGATGTAAGACAATGGAACCAACAAAGATAAAACCCATCCCAATCAATGCATTTCCAAAACTCCCTTTCTCTCTGAGTGCACAAATAAACCAAAATGGTAATAAGGTCACAGCAAAGAGATAGTTTTTGGCATTTAACCCAAGTACATAGCCAATGGCATTAGAAATAGGATTGACAGGGGTGACTCTTAGGAATTCAAAAATGCCGCTTTTTTGGTCTTCATTGACACCAGTAATCACATCATTCATCCCAGTTAAGAATAAACGATATAACATGATATACGTGATGCCTTGTCTGAGCCAAAGCCAAACTTCAGCCATCTTGTCATTTTGGTCATATTTTTCTAATTGAAAGCCAATCACCAAAGCAAAAATACCAATCACACTTGCCACATAAATGGTTAAATTCATGCCTTTTTTACGGATTTGTCTTTGGGCACTTGCGATCAGTAAAGGGTTATCTAGAATACGAACGAAGGGTTCTTGCATATATTTAAGAATCATTTGATTTACCTATTTTATTGAGTTTTGCCAGAACTAACAGATCTCAAAATGCTTTGAAGATCAGCTTCAATGACATAAAATCCCTTTAATCTTATCTCATCTCTTTGGCTTATTGCCTTGAGTAACTCGATTTGCTTGTCTTCTGTGAATTGAGATTCTATGGTGAGATCAAAACTTTGGTGATTGATTTGATTGAGGGTAAATGAAAGGGATAGCACTTCTAGGAGATGTCTTTGTAGGATTTCTTTGGTGCAATTGCTATTGATTCGGATATGGGTTTGATAGTTTGATTGTGTTTTAATCCCATCTCGCACATCATCAATACTACCAAATGTCAGCAGTTTGCCTCGTTCTAAGATACAAACATGATTACAAAAGCTATCTAGTTCTTGTAGAATATGGCTAGAAACCAAAATCGCTTTACCTTCTTTTGCTAAACTCTTGAGCAGATTTGACAGTTCTTCACGAGAAATGGGATCAAGCCCGTCAGCAGGTTCATCGAGTACCAATACTTTGGGATCATGAATCAATGTTTTGGCTAAAAATAATCTCTGCTTCATCCCTTTACTGAGTTCCCCAGCCAAAGTATGGATTTTCTCATTGAGTTGAACCAAACGAATGACTTCAGTAACTCTTTGTTCTCTTTGAGCTGGGATGATTTGATAGGCGCTGGCAAAGAGCATTAAAAACTCTTTCACAGTTAAATCTTCATATAAAGGGGGTTTTTCGGGCATATAACCCAAACTCAATAATGCGACTCCTCTTTGTTCGCTGACCAAAGCTTGGTTGATTTTAATTTCACCGATTGTGGGTTCAATTAAACCAGCAATGGCTTTAATCATTGAACTTTTACCTGCACCATTGGGACCTACCAGCCCGCAAATATCACCTGGTTTTAGAGAAAAAGAAACATCATTGACAGCAATTAATGATTCATAATCGACTCTTAAGTGCTTAACTTCTAATAAATGCATACAAAATCCATTTGTGCTGAGTACGAAATCTTTGGTTTAGATCATAACAAGTTCAAGGAAAATATGATATATGAATTAAATAGGATTTTTAATAATATGAAATCAGATTATTTAGCGATATTTTGTAATTGTTGGGTATGAGCATTTACTGCATTTGCAAGATCATTCAAAGTCTTTTGATGTGCATCAATTGCTGCTTTGTGTTGATTGAGTGTGTTCTTGTTGGATTGTGCTTGACCATTGGCTTCAGCAGCAACAATATTCACTCTATTTTGCAAGTTAGTGATTTGGTCTCTAAGAGACTTAATATCAGCATCTAAAGCTGGAGTCACTGGCGCAACTGGCGCTACTGCTGTTTCAGCTTTCTTAGCGCCTTTGTCACAACCTTCTTTGCAATCCTTGCATCCGCCACCCTTCTTCATGCAATCTTCTTTGGTAGCCTTATCGCAATCTTTTGCACAATCATCACCCTTACCATTAGCGATTAATGGAGCGATGACGAGTGCAACAACGCAAATCAACTTCACAAGAATATTGAGAGAAGGACCAGCTGTATCTTTGAATGGGTCACCCACAGTATCGCCAACAACTGCAGCTTTGTGAGTATCAGAACCTTTCTTGTGTACAGAACCATCTTTCATGGTAAATCCGCCACCTTCAAAGCTCTTCTTTGCATTATCCCAAGCACCACCAGCATTGGACATGAAGATCGCCAAGAGAACGCCAGATACAGTAACACCAGCGAGTAAACCACCGAGTGCACCGGGACCAGCAGTAAAGCCGATCACAACTGGAGTCACAACAGCTAATAAACCAGGTACAACCATTTGACGGATCGCAGCTTTGGTAGAAATATCTACACATTTTTCAACTTCTGGTTTTACGCCGGGAACGCCTTCTTTGAGACCTTTGATTTCTCTAAATTGACGACGAACTTCTTCGATCATATCCATTGCAGCTTCACCCACGGCTTTCATCGCCATAGAAGAGAACAAGAATGGGAGCATACCACCGAGGAAGAGACCAGCCATGACCATTGGATCAGCGATATCAATGGACTTGAGTTTGGATTGTTGCATAAACGCAGCAAAAAGAGCGAGAGCAGTCATTGCTGCAGAAGCAATCGCAAAGCCCTTACCAATCGCAGCTGTTGTATTACCTACAGCATCAAGAGTATCAGTTCTTTCACGAACATGTGGTTCTTGGTGAGACATCTCAGCAATACCACCAGCGTTGTCAGCGATAGGACCATAAGCATCTACTGCCAATTGTATACCAGTTGTAGAGAGCATACCTAAAGCAGCAATCGCTACACCATAGAGACCAGCAACTTGAGAAGAAGCAACAACACCAAAAGCGATTAAGAGCATAGGAAGCATGGTTGATTCCATACCGAGTGCTAAACCAGCGATGATGTTTGTGGCATAACCTGTTTTTGATTGTTCTACAACACCATTTACAGGTGCTTTGCCAATGGAGCAGTAGTAAGAAGTAATCATACCAACAGCAACACCAACACCAAGACCGATTACTGTAGCAATACCTACATCGCCAGCCTTAACAACAGTACCAGCAAAGCTAATTCCTTCGCTTGGCCACATTGCCTTGGTAATGATAAAGGTGAATACAGCCATCACACCAGCAGCACCGAAAGAACCAGTGTCTAGTGCAACTTGTGGATTACCACCTTCTTCTACCTTAACAAAGTATGAACCTACGATAGAACAAATAATACCAGCACTTGCTAGAATTAAAGGAAGAACAACAGGAACCAAAGTGGTTTCTGTTGTACCAGCGATGGTAGCGCCAATACCCAAAACCATAGTACCGATGATTGCACCGATATATGATTCAAAGAGATCAGCACCCATACCAGCAACGTCACCTACGTTATCGCCAACATTGTCAGCAATCACAGCTGGGTTACGTGGATCATCTTCTGGGAGACCCGCTTCTACTTTACCCACAAGGTCAGCACCCACATCTGCAGCTTTGGTATAGATACCACCACCTACGCGAGCGAACAACGCGATAGATGAAGCACCCATAGAAAAACCAGTGAGTACATTTAATGTTCTGGTAAGGTTAGCAGTGGTATCAACACCAAAGACACCAGAAAGGATAATGAAGAGAGTACCTAAGCCAAAAAGACCTAGACCCACAACGCTCATCCCCATCACGCTACCACCAGCAAAGCTTACAGCCAAAGCTTGATTTAAGCTATGACGAGCAGCTGCTGTGGTTCTAACATTTGCCTTTGTTGCGACCTTCATACCGAAGAATCCGCTCAAAGCACTGATGAAAGCACCAGCGATAAAGGAAAGCGCAACCACAGAACTGGATTCTGGGCTACCACTGTTTGCATAAGCGAGCAAAGTTGCAACGACTGCTACGAAAATTGCGAGAACTTTGTATTCTGCGAATAAGAAGGCCATTGCGCCATTGTGAATTTGTTCAGCAATGCCCTTCATTGTATCATCACCAGCATCTTGTTCTGATACCCATTGAGCTTTGTTATAAGCATAAACGAGTGCAAGAATACCTGCTACTGGTACGAGATAAGTTAAGAAACTCATAAATCTTACCTAGAGGGATTTTGATCTTAGATCAGTAAGTGTGTAAAATTCAAGACTGACGGCTATGAACTAAGTTCATGGCTTGAGTCACACCTTGAGTAAGAATTGTTTTGATATCAGCGACAGCTTGATCACAAAAAGTAGAAAGTGTGATTTGTTCATCATTTGTGAAAGGAGATAAAACAAATGAACTCACATCTCCAAATTTTGGTCTACCAATCCCCATACGGATTCTGATAAAATCAGCACTTCCACATAGTTCAATGATAGAACGAAGTCCATTGTGTCCAGCATGACCACCACCCACTTTGAGTTTGATTTGTCCAAAAGGAATATCGAGTTCATCATGGATCACGATTACTTTTTTGATCGGTATTTGATAAAAAGCAAGAGCTGGCACCAAGGATCTGCCACTGAGGTTCATAAATGTTTGGGGTTTAAGGAGCACACAACTGTTTTGAGCCACTTCAGCAGAACCATAGATCGCATTAAATTTATTTTTAGTGAGATCGATATCATGTTCTTTGGCAAATGCATCTAAGACAGTAAACCCAATATTATGTCGGGTTTTTTCGTATTGGGGACCAGGGTTACCTAAGCCAACAATGAGTGTGCGTTCCATGAACTCAACCTATTTATTTCTTCTTAGCGCGAATGAGAAGAACCTTAGCAACGATAAAGTCACGATCATAAACAATCTTTACGCCTTCAGCGAGAACAACTTGGCTAGCCATAATTGCATCACCTTGGTTGAGATTGGTAATATCGATATCGATAGAAGCTGGGATTGCATTTGGTCTACAAGCAACAGTCACTTCACGATAAGGAGTACGCAACTTACCACCAGCCTTGACGCCAGCGGAAGTACCCAAGAATGCTAGAGGCACAGTTGCAGTTAAATCTTTGTTTGGATCAGCAACAACGAGATCGATGTGGATAATACGACGAGAAACTGGATCTCTTTGAAGTTCACGAACCAAAACTTCTTTACCAAGATCATTACCATCTACTTGTACACCGAAGGAACCATTGAGTTTCTTTGGGCTTGAAAGCGCCTTCTCAAGAGAACGATAATCTACTGTGAGAGACAATGATTTTTCTACGCCATAACCATAAAGGGTAGCGAGAACAGAATTTGATGAGCTGCGGATTTTCTTTGCGAGCTCTTTACCAGCGCCAACACGGCTAGTTGCGATTAAGGTATCCATACTGGAAATCCTTTGAGTGAGGGTGGATGACTGCTATACCCAGCCGTTCTGATTAGTCAAATAGACTACTGACTGAGGTTAAGTCGTGGATTCTACGAATCGATTCTCCGAAGACTGAAGCCGCCGAGAGAACTTTGATTTTGTCGCATTTACGCCCAGCATCAGTTAAGGGAATGGTATTGGTGACGATTACTTGATGAAGTTCATCACTCTCCGTTAACCGTTGTATTGCGGGCCCTGAGAAAACAGCATGTGTTGCCACAGCAAATACCCTAAGTGCACCATGTTTTTTGAGGATTTCAGCAGCTTTGACCAAAGTCCCAGCTGTATCGATCATATCATCGACTAAAATCACATCTTTACTGCTGACATCGCCAATGACATGCATGGCTTCAGCAGCATTTGGTGCAGATCTTCTTTTATCTACAATCGCCAATCCTACACCTAGTTTTTTGGAATATGCTCTTGCACGTTCTACACCACCCACATCAGGAGACACCACAACAGGGTTGATGAAATCGATGGTTTGTAGGTAAGGGACAATAATAGGAGAGCTATACAGGTGATCCACTGGGCTTTGGAAAAAACCTTGGATTTGATTGGCATGTAATTCCATGCTAATGACTCTTGTTGCCCCAGCTTTTTCAACCAAATCTGCAACTAATCTTGCAGAAATGGGTGCTCTAGGTGCAGCTTTTCTATCTTGTCTTGCATATCCAAAATAAGGGATCACAGCGGAGATGGAGCCGGCTGAAGCTCTTTTGAGTGCATCGATCATCAAGAGTAATTCCATTAAATGATCATTCACTGGAGAACATGTGGATTGCACCACATAAACATCAGCACCTCTTACGCTTTCTTCGATTTCTACTCTGATTTCACCATCAGAAAATCGAGAAACTTTGGCTTTTCCAAGCTGTCCACCTAAGTATTGGCATATTTCATTAGCAAGAGACATATTTGAATTGCCAGTAAATATCTTTACCGCCATACGATTTGATGAAAAAATAGCGCTTTTTTCTGTCGTCATATCTATTGCTCATTTAAAAGGAGAAGTTTTATTTCTTAGCGTGTGCCGTTGTTATCATAGAAGTTTTAATTAGTCAATGCTTTATGTTTTTAGCAAATTATTTTTATCCTTAACACAAATGGGGTATATTCTATAAATAGTCTATTTTTAAGGATTAGTAATATGAAAATCAATCAATTGCTTGGTGTGTCTTTGGCAATGCTTTTGCTTTATTCTTGCGATGATAGTGATAAAACAACCAATGACAATCTCAACCCAGATATGTCTAACACTGGTGGT
>JACCDO011329051.1_pt1 | contig 19419 bp, 4 predicted proteins | sample 7446101 | NCBI WGS metagenome assembly JACCDO01 (sample SAMN15323440, study PRJNA562643) | freshwater metagenome | isolation source: river surface water | place: USA:Blue River Watershed | collected 2017-08-16 | reverse complement strand
TATTCCTTCTCGCCCTTACTATCTGTTACATCCGCGAACAGACCAGACAATACATTTTGCATGCCTTGAAGACGGGGATTAATCACAACCGTTTTATCCGTTTCCGTTATTTCAGCTGCGCCATTATCGTTCGGTACCACACCACTTGACTCCAGAACGGTGACGTCTTCCGTTGAGGTTACCGTCCCCGAAGCCACGTCGCATTCAACTACCTCGTCACTGTCACCAGTAGCATTGTTGGACGTTTCATCTGTACTATCCATAGAAGTCTCGGCTGCTACCTCTGCCTTTTGCTGCTCCATACGCCGCTCATAGTCCCAGTCCAGGAGCTGCAACGCCTTGTGATACTTGTGCGTAAAATCAATTTTCCTTTCTTGTTTTACAAATAATTTGATATCATTTTCAACGTTCACTTTACTCACCCACGCTTCCAAATCACCTAGTGCTTTCATCCGCGCCGATAATTGCTTTTTCTCGAGGTCAATAAATGCTTGAAGTGCAGACTTTGTTGAGTGCAATCGACCCAATTCCGCGTCAGCAAAGTGATGCGACGTCTGTTGCACCGCGAGATCCCTCGCCGCAATCTTCTCCATTAGGGTTTTCTTCTTCACTTTAATGTCGTTGAAACATTCGTTTAATTTTTGTATTCTTCTTTGTACCTTTTGCCGCTGGCGCTCACGGTCCTGAGTAGAGCAAGGGAAGTAAGTGCGTAAGTACGTTAGTGAGTGAGTAAGTGAGTAAGTGCGGGAGTGAGTGAGTTGAGTCACAACCTGCTCGGGAGTTGTCTCAAAGGCATTTGACAACATTCTACTCATAGAAAATGTTTTATTGCTTGTAATTGGCTGAACTGGTTCTACTTTTTTCTCACTTTCTTGTTCTAATTGCAACAATTTCTCACTTTCTTTTCTCAATTCTTCATCTGCTTTGATCCAATTTTTCTTGGCTTTTTCCAATGCATCCTAAGCAATAAAACCAATTCAGTGAAGAATTGAATGAATGAATGAATGAATCATAAGTGACTTACCCTGGTGACGTTCATGGCGGTAGTGGAGTCCTGGACATACGATTTGTGCTTCCCTAACTCCTTCATTCTTAATGTTCTATTTTCTTCCGTTTTTTTTATTAATACTTCGCCGAAATCCTTGTAATATTGATGTTGTTCATCAAAATTTGTTTTAAAATAATTCATAAAATACCCTGTTGGAAATAATGACTAATGAGTAGGTATCTATGAGAAGTGAGTAATATATCAAGAACCTAATGCATCTTTAGTGGACGACTCTTTGATTTCATGTTCATATAACGCAACTCTAGAGGAGCGCAAGGAAAATGAAGTGACTTTTTCCTCCAGTTCATACTTGGTCTGTAGGATGCCCAAGAGCTCGGTAGTGACCTAAATATACAAGTAGAAGTAAGGTATGGTATAAGTTATACCAGAAGACATAACGAGAAGTGGATGCGTGGACGAACGGGTGTGTGAAGAACAAGGTAAAAATGAATACGGCGCGCATTCATCCAGCAGATGTTCTAAAGTACCTTATCGCTTAACTCAACTCTCTCCCAAATCTTGGAGACCGGAATGGATCCGAACTGCAGTCTGACCGCGGAGATGGCGGCTGACGCGGCAGCCGACGAAGCGGTGGACGAGGTGGTGGTTGGCGTGCTACTCATCGAGCCAACAATCGCTTCAACTAAAAATTAGTTCGCAATTTATTCACCTTTGGTATTCAAAAATCTTGATTTTTTTACCTTTTCTTTTGGATCATCATACCGGTACCGGAATTGCACCTTGAAGAAGAATTAATACTATTGTTTGTTGTGTCGGTTGGTGCGTGGTTGGAAGGAGTCAGACTTGTTTGCTTCAAACATCGCCGCATGTACCATCGGGAAGATGCCGGTACGCGTAAATAGTAATCATTACTATACTTTCAATCATTACCTTTCGCTACTTCGTTAGCTTCTACGTTCAGTTTATTCGCTTTGTTAGTGCTTTTCTTTTGTTCTATTTCTTTCGTTTCGTGTAATTTGCATTGCTTCTCGAATTCCCAGCTGTCGTAATCCCTAATTGATTGCATCATCAGAATGGTTTTATACAGCGAACAAGTTGTATTCACTTCCACACTCACCCACTGACTCACTCGTGCAGAATGAGGTGGATTTTGGTGCTTGCAGTGCTCGGCATTGCGACGGGTTTCCTCAAAACGCCATTCAAAAGCAATAGTTTTCACACCAGTCGCGTTACCAGTGCATTGGAAGCTTTCGTCGAATTACTGCCTGGAGAGTTTGAGAATGAAGTAATTAAGGCCTCAGCAAAGGCACCAGTGCTAGTAGACTTTATGGCATTATGGTGTGGACCTTGCAAACTCGTCGCACCAATATTTAAATCATTAGCGGACGAATATGATGGTTACTCACTCATTATGCATATTGCTCACTCTTTCTCACTTATTCACTAACGCAGGTAAAGTACAGTTTGTGAAAGTAGATACAGATGTTCACGAGGAGTATGTGGACAAATATAATATTCAAGGATTACCCTTATTTGCCATCTTTAAAAATGGTGAGGTTAAAGCACAACATTCAGGAGCCCTGACGAGGGATAATTTAAGAGCATTTATAGAAAAAAATGTGAATTAATATAAACTGTTTATTTCTTTAATACACGTAATCTTGGATCGGAGCTCAATTTGGAATCTAATTCAGCAAACTTCTTCAGTGCCGTTTCTTCATGCACAGCTAGACGCTGCTCTAGTATCTGTATACGGAACATAGCCTCTGTACAATATTTCTCATATTCTTCAGTGGAAATATCCCCTTCTCTTTGCGATCGTTGAAATTGTTCTTGTTTACGTCCTAATTTAGCATTTTCTTCATTTAATCTAGCTTGTATAATATTAGCACGCTCAACCAATCGACTTTTCAATGCATCTAAACAAGCCTGTCGTATCTCGATCGCTTCCTCCTTCGTGAGTTTATCCATATCCTTGACGTTTCGTATATACGGTGTCAAATAATCGGAAACAATTTCCTTTGCTGCATCATCAGCTTTAACTTGTGTTGATACCAAATCAGGTGATTTTTCTTCATTTTTCTCACTCGTGGTATCTAATTGAGTAATTCCGTTGGACTTGTTCAAGGCCACCTCGAAGACGTTACGTTCAATAGCAATTGACCTTTCAAACTCAACTCTTTGTTCTTCCATTTGAGCAATCGCTTGAACACTTAGTTTGATATTCGCATACGAATCCCTTTCGGATGCAGACGCCTCCAATAATGCATCGGGATCTTCAATAACACCAACCTCTTGGGCGATTGCGTGGTCTGATACTCCCGGGATACTAGGTCCTCGAGTATGCAAGTATGTATTCACTTTGCATGTTATCTGGTTAGCACAGTAATGATACGTAACAACATATTTTCCTTCTTTAATAAAATAAGTGCGTCTGGCAATATCTGTGCCTGCTTCAACGGATGGATCTCTCTCGTAATTCAAATTAATTTTAAGTATATATAATTCTGATGCTAATGAGCCACCAGGGATAGTGAATTGTCTTGGCCCAGCAACTGCTTTGTCAATTGTCAAGTCGACGGTTCTACTGACCATGTGGTCGGTGCGACCAGAATAAATCTCTTCTATTTGCCTTCCTAACACTTCGATCCGTTTGATCATTCTGTCCAATCGACCGTCCACAAAGAAATCTACTTCACGACGTTTTCCTGGATATTCTATCAATTGCTTGATTTCTCCTATACTGCCTGGATGGTACAGCTCAATGATGTGACGGTCACCTAAATAGCTTCTTATTCTTTTGTATAAGCGGTCTTTCCTGGACTCGTACCACTCGTGTATCTCACTCACGCGGGTGCATTCTTTGTCTAAGTACGTGGTTATTTTCATCACCATCGATTGGGAATGAACCCCTTTAGCGTAGTAATCAACTTTTGTTGCGAAATAATTCACGGTACGAATACCATTAGGCGGGTAGCGGAGTAAGTATCTCGCTCTTTCGAATGTTAGTGGTGCTACCCAACTAGGTGGTACATCAAATGTTTTCATATTATCATAACCCTCACCAATAGCACTGTCAACATTCTCGCCTTCTGTCAATTCTTCGTTATCTTTACTCTCTTTTGCCCCAACTGGTTGATAAAACAGCGATTCCCAGCATTGATTGCGCAGATCGAAGTTGATTTCGTTAGGTTTCTTGGTTTCGTTCAAATTAATCCAATAATTGGAATGGTTCCAAAGTGCTTCAATGCTTAAGTAAGGATTGTTACTCATATTATATACACGTCCAGTGGTTGGCTCCACAAATAAGGTCTCCTTGATGTCGCGACGACCTGGGCGGATCAAAATCCATGCATGGCAACGCTTCTCATCACTATTTTCAATTTCATTTTTTCTTTGTTGTAAATAAGTGTCTAAAGTATCATTATTCCATAATTGAAATTTATCGATTTTTGATAATCTTTCTTTTTCTGCTTCTTCCTGTAAAAATATACTCGACAATTGAGGGTCTTTGGGTGGGGCATAAGCTGTCTCATCAACCTCCTTATTCAAGTTCGATACTTTCTTCAAATTATCCGATTTTTCATTTAACGAAAGTGAAGATTTATTCCCACCAATCAATGGACAAACATTGAGGCTTTGATCTCGGAGTGTTATATATTTTGGTGCATAGCCAGATACAACAAATGCATCGTAGTTAGCTCCTAATAAAAATGAACACATTAATGTCGCAATATCGAAACTATCACCAGTGTATGATGCCAATGTTTGAGTTGGTGAAAAAAGGTATGGAGGGTGTTCTGTCGCAGGTTGCAACGGCTCGTATATTAAATACCCTGCTAAAAACGATGCGCATTCGTGTAAGTCGTACAACTCGGGAACCGGTAACTGAGTTGGTCTTAAAGTCGTGCATACTAATTTCTTCACACCAAGTTCGTTTGGAACTAATAAAAATGGCGCTTTTCTATGGGGATAATACATTTTAAATTGTGACAGGAAGCTTTCAACATATTCTTGGCATAAATCTTCTTTGTCAGTGTTTCTCTGGTATGATACTGGGTATGCATCGGCGTTGTTGCCACATATGTCCACGCGCCTGGATTTCGTGTTCAGCTTGCCATCGGCTGTCAACTCCAAGGTTATTGGCATTTTTAAGCGCTCACTCTTTCGCGTAGGAACTAACTAACTCACTCACGCAGTAACTCACTCACTCACTCGCTAGAAGAGTCGCTTACTATCCGCCGTTATCAATCTGTACCGTTTTGTCACCGGTACCAATAGGCCGTATTAGGGATCAGAGAGATTGATTGCGATTTCATTGCGATTTCATTTTAGTGCAGCAAATACTTGCTGATAACCTCCTTTTGTTGACAAAATTTTATAGAAATGTAGCATCTAGTTGCCATCTTGATTAATCCCTAGTTAGGTGCCGAGTGCGAATCAGTGACACACTGAGTGAGTGAGTGCTGAAGTGTGTACAGATCTGTTAGTGTACGTTGTATAGCGATCGTTTGTTCATCACCTTCTTCGTTAAACAGCCAGAAAAGTAACGGCTAGGCATACCCGAGACCCTTAATCCCTATATGAATCAGTTAGGGCAGAAATTACAAAAAAAACAGTTTGAGAGAAATTGAAAAAGAGTCGTCGGGCAGGAGTCGTGCCATGTACGAGGAAAGCAAAGCCGCGCTCGGCTTTGAGGACTCCGCGCGGGTCGTGCAAGAGTACGACAGTCTCATTACTTGGGTCACGGAAAGATTGAATTTACTGGGTTATCCGAATACATGTTGGATCAATACTGGAGACTCGAGCAATAATGCAATCATCAATTTCATAACCGGTGATGGACCCAAGACATTGTCCGTGATCAAAGTTGTGAATGATGCCACCACAAAAGATTTTAAAGTACAATTACATTGTATGAGTAACGCCAATGAGGCGCCTATTCAGGGACTAGTGGCATATTTAATTAGATCAACATCTACATCGTTGAGTAAAGAAAATATTAACAAAGAAATTCAATTTGGTTCTGTTAGTGGTGCTGGTTTGTCAATCAATACTTTTGAAAGAGTTATGAAAAGTTTAGTAGAGAAACAAATTGCAGATAAAACACAATTATCTAGTAATTATCATCGTTGTATGGCTACATTGACTGATGTCGTCAATTATTCTGGCGGATTAACTGTATTATACTGCCCTAGATTTGACTTTCAATCACAAAGTTTAGCTGAAATTATTCAGGACAAAGATAGATTACAGATGATGGAATCCATATTGATACATTGGACAAGACAGATCAAAGAAGTTGTAAATAACTTGGATTCTTCTACTTCAGCGGAAACAGCTGGTCCGCTTGATGAAATCGAATTCTGGAAAGGTCGTGCGTTAGATTTAGTAGGTATTCAACAACAATTAGAGAGTCCAGGAATTCACCGAGTTATTGAAATATTAGAATATGCCAATAGTAATTACATCGGTCCATTTCAGACATTAACATTACAAATATTAGCGAGAGCGTCTGAAGCGAATGACAACTTGAAGTTTTTAGAATCAATCAGAGAGCAATGCACTGCATTGCGGACCATCGCACCAGAGAATTTGGTAACAATATTACCCGATTTACTGAATAGAATTAGACTGATTTGGTCCTTCTCGTCGTATTACAACGACAACGAGTCTGTGACTGGAATACTGCGTAAAGTCAGTAATGAAATCATTCGTAGATTCCGCAACCATGCACCCATGAGCGAAATATTGGATGGAGATGTAGAATTTTGTATTGCCAGGTTGCATGAGACCATTAATTGTGGTAGTGAGTGGAAAAAAATATATCATAAAGTCGTTGAGTCAATCAACCACCAGAAGAACCGGTATGGAAGGACTTGGGAGATAGATGATGCGTCTATTTTCGCACAAATTGATGCTTTCGTACAACGTTGTCGTGATTTGATTGAAGTATGTGAAAGTCAAATGCAATTTGTTCGTAAATGTGCAGCAACCAGTGGTTTACCTGGACCAATACCACAGTTCGGTGGTACCAAGGCCCAGGAAGTGGTGGATGGAATCAAGGTGATTCAAGTGTCCTTTGAGAAGTCGATAGATTTACTGCGGAAGTTGGATTACGAGGTGTTGGATGTGCGATTTAGCAAGTGGCATGATGACTATCATACCTTTAAAAACTCAGTGAAAGACCTTGAAGTGATGTATACGAACGTGATTACTGCGACGTTTGAGAATATTACGACGGTATCAGAGGGTGTGGCATTGGTGGAAACATTTAATTTACTAGCGAAACGCGATGCAGTGAAACGATGTGTCGAAAGAAAAGCTACCGAAATGCAACATTTATTTTTGAAACAGATTCAATCAACCCGCAGTGAGTTTGAAAATCAAAAGGCGGCTCCTCCCCTAAGATTACATGAGCCTCAATTCGCTGGTAGTGCATTATGGGGTCATTCCTTACTAGCGTTAGTCACGGAGTCCTTCGAGTCCCTAGCGAACTTGAAGCCTATTTTATTCCCTCGTGATTTTGATGAAGCGAAAGATGCGTATCTATCTCTGCATACCGCCGTGCGGGACTTCAAGCTGCATCGTTACAACCAATGGATTGATCTCTTGACAGAGCAAGCGAAGGATAACGGGTTACAAGCTAGATTAGACAGACCTATTTTGCGTAGGGTTGATAGTGAAACTAATAAATCGCAGCTAACTGGCACAGAAATCATCTGCAATTTCGACGAGGATTTGTTGGCTCTCTTCTCAGAAGTAACGTATTGGGAGAAGTTTCACGGGGAATTCGCGATCCCATATGTTGCGCATGACATATGCAACCGCAAAGAGCAGCTGCGTGTAATGCGCGAGCATGTGATGTTGATTGTACGAGCGTATAACGATATTGTGCGTGATATTACCGTTGAAGAGCGTCGATTATTCGTCGATCACATTCGTAAACTAGACCGTCGCTTGAATCAAGGAATGAACAAGCTGACGTGGCAAGCGAAGCACATGATTGAAATGTACGTGAAGGACTGCGTGACCAACTGCAATGAGACGTACGTATTGGTGAAAGAATTCAAAGAATGCAAAAGTGGTATTCAAAAGATTTGTAAGATCATGAACGCCGCTCTATTGGTTCGTATCGACAAGAACCAAATATACGAAGGTGGGCTGTTTGAGAAGCGCCAGCAAGAGCATCGTAACTCTATGTGTGCCTTGTTTGAGGAGTCATTTAACAAGATTATGGCGTTGTTGAAGAATATATACAAGCAATTCCAAGACGGCAGTAACGAGGTGCAGCGAGAATGGAAAAGTCAAATTACCCAAATCGATAAGATGGTGGAGCAATCACTAAAGAACTCTGTGAAAAGGTCGTTACAAGAGCTGTCGAAAGCCATCAATGGCGATGCGAAATCGGAGCCTTTAACCTTGTTCACAGTGCAGATGCTCCTTGATCACGGCCAGAAGGTGGTGTTCCATCCATCGATGGTCAACCTTACTACATCCGTCAACTTGGTTAGTAAAGATGTCATCTCAGTAGTGTCCAATGTTCCTCGTATTCGCGCGCAAGTCTTTGTCGAAGTCGCTGCGTCCGTTTCTGGGTCTATATTGGTAGCCAATTCCAACGAGAATAAGGACGAAGCGTCCAATCCTAACGAAGCTGCATCTATTGATCAAGTAGTTAGTGCTTTATCCAAAACGGAAGCAGTCAATCCTAATTTACTCGGTGACGAGAGCAAGTTTAAATCGTACTACGAGATAATCAGCGACGACAACGATATCCTGAGGATTGTGGTACAAATCATGAATGGTATGTCGGTAACAGCCACCGAGTTACAAAAATACATTTCATTTTGGGACAAGTACAAGGCACTGTGGGAGATGGACAAGGACGCTTACATCAAGAAGTACGCAAAATCCAATAAATCTCCAGCCCAATTCGATGCCGACATCACGAAGTACCGTATTCAACAGGGCGAAATACAGTCTGAAGTCAGTAACCACATCATCAATTTTGTTCGCGTGGACTGCAATTCCTTGAAGGAGTCGCTCAACAACCATTGCTTGCTGTGTCAAAGCAAGCTAACCGGTTTACTAAATAGTATCGGCGTCAAAGAGTTGGATGACATTTTTGAATTATTCAAATCCTCCCGAGAGAATTTAACCGTACCGCCTATCACCCTTGATCAGCTACGCGCGAAGATTCAAACGTGTAAAGATTTGAAAGATCAAAGTCCAAGCATCAAGCAACGGTTTGATCCGGTCCGCGAAATATATCAAACTTTATTGAAGTATGACGTGGTTATTAAGGAGACGGAAACTATCCAATTGAACAACCTAGAGAGTGCCTTCAGCGACTTTGTGAGCATGTTGTTCGATGCCGACAAACTGCTAGAGAAGAGTAAGACAACGATGAAGCGGGATTTAGATGTACAAATTGATCAATATAGTATATCTATGGCGGAGGTACGCACCCAGTCATTGACAGAGTTGCCATACACGGTGGACAAGAAGCCGTTCGAGGCATTAGCCATGATTGAATCGTACCGTGCTAAAATCGCTAAAGCAAAGGAAAGAGAACAGGTTTTGGAAACTGGTTTATCTATTTTTGCCTCCAGCTACACCGAGCACAAGGACCTGTCGGCGCTTATTAAAGATATCGATTTCTTGTCACAAATTTGGGAAGTTACGATCGAATGGAACAACTATTGGGACGGATGGAAATCGGGGACTTTCTACGATCTAAACGTCGAAGAAATGGAGAATGTAGCCGGTACCTACTCCAAACGGGTCGGTAAATTAGGTCGAGACATCAAGAAATGGAAGGTGTGGGAAGCGATGAAAAATGAATTAGATAAATTCCGTGAGACTATACCGTTAATTCAAGACTTGCGTAATAAAGCCATGCGTCCTCGCCATTGGGCGGCTTTACAGGAGCGTGTTGGGGCTCATTTTGATCCCGCATCACCCGAATTCACTTTGAATGAAGTAGTTAAGTTAGGACTTAACAATCATATCGATTTTATTGGTGAATTGTCGTCAAATGCGAACAAGGAATTGGCTATTGAAGTCGCATTGAATGATTTGGAGAAACGATGGGCCGATATTGAGCTAGAAATTGGTACGTACAAAGAGAAATACTATAAATTCAAGAGTACCGAAGACATTTCGCAGTTTTTAGAAGACGATTCGGTCGCTTTATCCACGATGAAAGCGTCCAAATTCTATGCCTCCTTCCAGGCCCGCATTGACGAATGGGAACACATTTTATCGGTGATTAGTGAGGTTGTAGACTCTGTATTGGGGGTGCAGAGGAAATGGATTTATTTGGAATCTATCTTCATGTCTGGCGGCGACATTGCCAAGCAGCTGCCTCAAGAGTACACATTATTCATCAATGTGAACACAGATTTTTACAAGGTTATGGAGTCATTTTATAAATCTCCTATTGCCAAAAACTGTTGTCTAGTGAATGGTCTATTAGCCGTTATCACCAAGATGGACGAAGGATTAGAGAAGATCCAGAAGTCTCTGGACCAGTATCTAGAGACGAAGAGAATGGTGTTCCCTCGCTTCTACTTCGTATCGGATGATGATTTGTTAGAAATTTTAGGTCAATCGAAGGACCCTGTAGCCGTGCAAAAACATGTTAAAAAATGTTTCGAAGGTATTAAGAACTTGAAGATGACTGCACCAATGGGTCCTCAACGTACATACGAGGCCACCCATATGAACAGTCCTGATGGCGAGGTTGCACCCTTCGCTGATAGCGTAGTCATTGATGGTCCTGTTGAATTATGGCTGGTCCAAGTAGAAAAAGCAATGCGTCGAGCTATTGCGAAGCTATTATCTCAATCCTTTCAAGGATTCAAAGGGAATAAGAAGGAGCAGTGGGTGAAGAACACTCTTGGTCAGTTGATTATAACAACAGGAAGTATCATGTGGACAAGCGACTGTACCAAGGCTCTCGTTGCTATTGCTGGCGGCGCCAAGGGCGCATTAAAAAGTCAAAAGAAAAAGCAAGTATCATATTTAAATAAATTAACGGCTCTTATCCGTAGTCCACTCACTCCCGTTGAGCGTAACAAAGTCGTTGCATTAATCACCATGGAAATTCACAATCGTGACGTCATGGAGAAGATGGTTAAAGCCAATTGTACGTCTGTATCCGATTTTGAATGGCTATCTCAATTGAGATTCTTCTATATTAAGGACCAAGGAGAGTTTGGTAAATGCGAATGCCGTCAAACGAACAGTGTATTGGAATATTCATATGAGTACCAAGGTAATAACGGTCGCTTAGTCGTTACCCCCTTGACCGATAGATGTGTATTAACCCTGATAACTGCCATGTTTTTGAACAGAGGAGGCAATCCATTAGGCCCCGCAGGAACTGGCAAAACAGAAACTGTTAAAGATTTAGGTAAGAATTTAGCCAAGTACGTGGTAGTAACTAACTGCTCTGACGGTATGGACTACAAGTCGGTCGGCCGCATCTTCTCGGGCTTGGTCCAATCCGGTTCTTGGGGATGTTTCGATGAATTTAATCGTATTAAAATCGAGGTTATTTCCGTCGTAGCAATGCAAATTCTTTCTATCTTGAACGCTCTTAGTAGTAAAGTCCCTTCGTTCATGTTCATGGGATCCAATATTCCTTGCAATCCTAATTGTGGTGTTTTCATCACCATGAATCCTGGTTATGCTGGCAGAACAGAGCTGCCTGATAACTTGAAAGCAATCATGCGTCCAGTAGCAATGATGGCGCCGGATCTGACGATGATTGCGGAGGTTATGTTGGCTTCCGAAGGGTTTAATGAGGCGCGTATTATGGCCAAGAAGACAGTTACATTGTATTCATTGATGGTGCAACAGTTATCGAAACAAGATCACTATGACTATGGATTGCGTAACTTAAAAGCGGTGTTGAATATGGCAGGGCAGTTAAAGCGTAACGATCCTTCCATGCAAGAAGAAAGTATCTTAATGCGTGCGTTAAGAGATATGAATGTACCAAAATTCATTAAAGATGATGATCGTTTATTCAGACTGTTACTCGGCGATCTTTTCCCAGGGTTGGAGCTGCCCACGAGTGACTATGGCCAGTTGAAAGTGGCAATCGAAGCGGAGTTAGAAAAAGCGAATTTGCAGCAACATGAATTTTTAATTGGTAAAATTTTTCAATTTTATGATTCCAGACTAACAAGACATTGTAATATGTTGGTGGGTGATCCGATGGGTGGCAAGAGTACCGCGTGGAAGATCCTTGCTCAAGCACAGACATCCTTGAGCAAACAAGGTGTGGAAGGATTTGCATCCGTTACACCATTTATCATCTCCCCTAAGTCTATTGAATTGTTTGAATTATATGGTGCGTATGACCTGTCCACGTTTGAATGGAAGGATGGAGTGCTGTCAACCATCTTCAAATCTTGTTCCGAAGACGAAAAGCCTTATGAAAAGTGGATATTATTCGACGGTCCAATCGACGCACTTTGGATTGAATCCATGAACTCCGTCATGGACGACAACCGCATCCTCACACTCATCAACGGTGATCGTATTCCACTGACGTCGACAATGTCTTTGGTTTTTGAAACCCAAGATTTAAAAGTTGCTTCACCAGCTACCGTATCCCGCGCCGGTATGATCTACATCGACGCCAGTGAACTAGGATGGGCAACGTACACCAAGTCATGGATAAATAGTAAATTCGGTTCGGATGAGGAGTTGAAAACATTTTATTTGGAATTGTTCGACAAATGGTTGCCACGTTTATTGAAATTCAAGGGGTCTAATTGCAATGAACCAGTGAAGAATGCAGACTACGTAAATGTGGTGAACTTGTGCAGCCTGTTCGAGGCGATGTGGAAGGTGGAGCCTAACTTCAACAAGGATAAATTAGGTCAGGATTACAATGTAGTTGCAGAAAAGCTTTTTATTTTTGCATTAGCATGGAGTGTTGGTGGTGCGGTAGACGAGAACGGACGCAAGAAGTTCAGCTCATGCATGGGCGACATCGACAGCATGGTTCCAGCTGGTGGCACCATCTATGATTACTTCTTAGATTTAAGTAAGAATGATTTTGTTGAATGGAACACCAAGGTACCATCATGGCGTCCTGTCAAAGGAATGTCATTTTATGATATGATTGTTCCTACTATCGACACCGTGCGCAACTCTTATATCGTGGAGACACTCATGAAGATGAAGAAGAACGTCATGTTAGTAGGTGCTACTGGTACTGGTAAAACAGTTTTAGCTCAATCAATATTGAAGGAATTACCAGATACATATGCACGACTCAACATAAATTTCTCTGCTGCCACAGTATCTGCCGCGGTTCAAGATATCATCGAAGCACCGATGGAGAAGCGATCCAAAGATAAGATCGGACCTCAAGGAGGAAAGAATTTAGTTATCTTCATTGACGACTTCAACATGCCCAAGAAAACCTCAAGAGAGTCACCATACCAGCCACCATTAGAGTTAGTACGACTCTGGTTGGATTATAATGGCTGGTACGACCGCATTAGATGCCAATGGAAGTACGTTGTTGACACACAACTCATTGTCGGTATGGGTCATCCTGGCGGGGGTCGTAACCAGATATGCCAACGCACGCAGAGCAGATTCAGCTTGTTGAACTTCACATTCCCTGCAGATAATCAAATTGTTAAAATTTTTGAGAATATTTTATTATCAAAATTTGCAGATTACGATAACGATATCAAGCAGCTGACCGTCGGTATCGCTACCGCCACGTTAAACGTGTACAAGACGGTATCCAACGACTTCTTAGCCACCCCAGAGAAGTTTCACTACCTATTCAACATTAGAGATGTCGCCAAGGTTATGCAAGGCATCCTGATGGCGACGAGGGCAACGGTGTACACGGTGGAAGGAATGCTGCGATTGTGGGTTCACGAGTGTCAAAGAGTGTTTGCCGATCGGTTTGTTCGCAGTAAAAGTAATGATGAACAAAAATTTGTTACTATTTTAATTGCCAAGTTAACGGAAGTAATGCAAAAAGACTGGGGAACTATCATGAAGGACGCGTTGGACCCTAAGATGGGTCCGGCATTCTGCTGCTTGTTGCAAGAACCAGGTGAAGATGGTGCTGCGGTATACGAAGAAATCTTGGATTATAAGCGTGTTAGACACATAGTAGAAGAGAAACTAGAGGATTACAACATGGAACCTAAGTTCATTCCTATGAATCTAGCCATGTTCAAGGATGCCATCATGCATGTTTGCCGCATTAACCGTGTTATTGTGCAAGAACGTGGTAACTTGATGTTGGTAGGTGTCGGTGGTTCTGGTCGATCTTCCTTGACTAGAATATCCGCTTACATTGCTCAAATGCAAACATTTACAATTGAAATTACAAAGAATTACCGTTTGTTTGAGTTCCGAGAAGACATCAAGAAGCTGTACATGACGGCTGGTTGCGACAACAAGCGCGTGGTGTTCCTGTTCAATGACACGCAAATCAAGGACGAGGGCTTCTTAGAAGACATCAATAACATTCTGTCCTCTGGAACTGTCCCTAATTTGTTTGGTAAAGATGACATACCTGCCATCCTGGATGCAGTTAGAAAGCCCGCAGTCACTGCCGGCTGTGACGACACGCAAGATTCTCTTTGGAATTATTTTATTTCACGTGTTCGAGCTAATTTGCACGTTGTCTTGGCAATGTCACCAATTGGTGAGTCACTACGTAACCGTTGTCGCATGTATCCAGGGCTAGTTAACTGCACCACCATTGACTGGTTCCACACCTGGCCTGCCGAAGCGTTGCAAGAAGTTGCCATGAAATTCTTAGCGCAAGTAGAATTTAGTGACGAAACCTACCGGTCCAAGATCTCGTCCGTGTTCTCCGACATGCATTTAAGTGTGATTGCGGCATCCTCCAAAATGTTGTTGGAATTAAAGCGTTATAACTACGTGACGCCCACCAACTACCTCGAGCTAGTCAAGGGGTATCGGGTCTTACTAGCTGAGAAGAGTGGTGAATTAGGCAGTGCTGCCAATAAATTAGGTAACGGTTTAGCTAAGTTAGAAGACGCACGCGAGCAAGTTGAAACATTATCCAAAGAGTTAGAAGTGAAGAAAGTGATAGTTGCACAGAGTCAGAAGGACTGTGAGGACTTGCTCGTTCAGATTGTCAGTGAACGAAGAGTCGCCGATGAGCAGAAGAAACAGGTGGAAGCTGATTCGCAACGAATTTCGATCGAAGCAGCGGAGTGTAAGGCCATATCCGATGATGCTGAGGCTGACTTAGCTATTGCGATGCCTGCATTAGAAAGAGCTATGGAGGAAGTTGACAAACTAGATAAAGCGTCTGTTAGTGAAGTCAAGGCTTATGCCAAGCCACCAGCTCTGGTCGAAACAGTGCTGCAAGCGGTGATGATTCTGTTCGGCAAACCAACCGATTGGGCGAATGCCAAAAAGGTACTATCAGAAGCCAACTTTTTACAGCAAATCAAGGGCTTTGACAAGGATAACGTGTCTCCCGCGACCAATAACAAGATCAAAAAGTACGTGGAAATGCCATCATTCAAGGTCGAAGAAGTGCGAAAAGTATCCGGTGCAGCAGCTGCACTGTGTGTGTGGGTACACGCTATCTATATCTACGCTAATGTCGCCAAGGAAGTTGCTCCTAAACGTCAAAGATTGAAGGAAGCAACTGAGAGTTTAGCCGTGAAACAAGCAGCCCTTAAAGAAGCACAAGACGCACTTGCTGTGGTTGTTGCCAAATTGGCAGCATTACAAGTCTCGTACGATACCTCCGTGGGTGAGAAGAATCGTCTGAAAGAAGAGAGTGACATGTTAGAAGCGAAGTTAGATCGTGCCGACAAGCTTGTCAAAGGATTAGCCGGTGAGTACGTACGTTGGCAGAGTAGTATTGGAGAATATAATTCCGCATTAACCAAGGTTACTGGTGATGCATTGCTCGCAGCTGCTTTCTGTTCATACGCCGGACCATTCGAGACGATGTATCGCAGCAACCTCACCAAGATATGGGCGCAATCTGTCAATAATCAGAAGATTCCCGTCACCGAAAACTTTGATTTTACTAAATTCTTAGCGAAACCAACGGATGTACGTGATTGGAACATCCAGGGATTGCCTAAAGACGATTTTTCAACTGAAAATGGTGTGATTTCAACCCGCGGTGGCAGGTGGCCGTTGATGATCGACCCCCAAGGCCAGGCCAACCGTTGGATTCGTAACATGGAAGGCAAGCGACTCAAGATTATTGATTTAAAAATGAATGGATTTCTACGTGATGTCGAGAACGCGGTAGTTTACGGGTTCCCTATTCTGTTGCAAGACATTTTGGAAGAAATCGATCCAGCGTTAGAGCCAGTATTATCACGAAGTGTTTTGAAAATCGGCAACCGTGTGGTGCTACGTCTTGGTGATAAAGAGCTTGATTTCTCACCTGATTTCCGCATGTACATCACCACCAAGTTGTCGAATCCTCACTATACACCAGAGATATCGACGAAGGCAACGGTTGTCAACTTCGCTGTTAAACGTGATGGTTTAGAAGCGCAATTACTAGGTATTGTAGTGCAGAAGGAAGAGCCAACATTAGAGAAGCAGAAGAGTGAGCTCACCATACGAGTAGCTGCGGGTAAGCGACAGCTAGTTGACCTAGAAAATGAGATTTTACGGTTATTGAGTGAGAGTAAAGGCTCCTTACTCGATGATGAAAGTCTAGTGAACACATTGCAGTCGTCGAAGGTGACGTCAGAGGAGGTTACCAAGCAACTCATTGTTGCTGAAGACACAGAGAAGAAAATCGATATGGCTAGAAGTGGTTACAAAGCAGCGGCTGTTCGTGCTTCGATTGCGTTCTTCGTGCTCGATGACATGGGAAGAGTCGATCCTATGTATCAATTCTCACTAGATGCGTACGTTGATTTATTCAATTTATCTATTGACAGTAGTCGTGTGGGTAGTCTAGACGTCCCCGTCGCCAAGCGTTGTGATGACATCAATAATTTCCACACTTATGCGGTGTACAAGTACACTTGTCGTGGTCTCTTTGAGTCGCATAAATTGTTGTTTTCATTGCAATTATGTATCAAAATCATGGAAGCAGCCGGCAATATCAACCAAGACGAATTCAACTTCTTCACGTACGGTGCGGGTCTGTCCGATCGATCACTGCAACGTGCCAATCCCGCACCAGATTGGCTCGCTCCAGCCGCTTGGGACAATATCACCGAAATGGACAAAATCGCTGGCTTCCAAGGCATTATAACCAGCTTCGAACAGGGTCATCGGGACTGGAAGATCTGGTACATGTCTGGCAAGCCCGAGATGGAGCAGATGCCTGGGGAATGGTCTAGCAAAACCACCGAGTTGCAGAGATTGTGTCTGTTAAGAGCATTACGTGTTGATCGTTTACTATTTGGTGCATCTAAATTTGTTGCTGCGAATATTGGTCCTGAATATGTCGACCCACCATCATTTGATTTGAAATCAGTATATTCCACATCCAATAGCAAGACTCCACTCATCTTCGTGTTATCACCTGGTGTGGATCCAACTGCTGGTATCTTCCAACTAGCTGCGACACTAAATCAGAAAGTTGAAAATTGTGCATTAGGTCAAGGTCAAGCGCCAATAGCTGTGCGCATGATTGAAGACGGTATCAAGCATGGTAACTGGGTGTTCTTGGCCAACTGTCACTTGATGTTGTCATGGATGCCCGTCCTCGAGAAAATGATCGAAGGGATTGTGGAGGGTAATCCAAACCCTAAATTCCGCTTATGGTTATCGTCGTCGCCAGATCCATCATTCCCAATCACCATCTTGCAGCGCGGCATCAAGATGACCACTGAGCCTCCTAAAGGCTTGCGTGCGAACATCATGACGCTGTACAACACCATTGGTGAGGAGCAGTTCACTAGATGTGGTCATCCTTCTACCTATAAGAAACTGCTGTTTGCATTGGTTTGGTTCCACGCAATATTGCTTGAGCGACGTAAATTCAAGTCTCTTGGCTTCAACATCCCTTACGACTTCAATGAAAGTGACTTCGCCATCTGCCACGACTTGATCATCGTGTTCTTGGACGAGTATCCAGATCGTATCCCTTTTGACGCGATGAAGTATTTAATCGCCGAAGCTAATTATGGCGGGCGAGTAACGGATGACTGGGATCGCAGACTCGTGAACGTCTATATCAGTGAGTTGTTCTGTGAGGAAGCAGTTCACACGGATAAATTCATGTTGTCCGATTTGCCAGAGTACTATATCCCTGAAGATGGTGACCTGAAATCATACAAAGAGTTTGTGCGTTTAATGCCTCAAAACGACCATCCATTAGCCTTCGGACAGCACGGTAACAGTGACATGTCGGCATCCATCGATGATGCAAGTACGATGCTCGACACATTGGCGTCGTTACAGCCACTCATTATCAAGGCTGTTGATGACGATGCTGTTGACCCACTTGCGCAGCAATGCACAGAGTTGCTGGAGCAAACTGGTGAGCCATGGGATGCAAAGGCTATTCGTGAAAAATTCGAGTCAAGAAGTGATCCAGATCCGTTGAAGACGGTGTTATATCAAGAGGTTGACCGTTACAACAACCTCTTATCGACCATTCGACGCACTTTAAGTACCATTATTAAGATAACACAAGGCAATGCCAGTGTAACTGCCGAGTTAGAAGAAGTAATGATATCATTAGGACAGTTGAAGGTTCCTAGAATATGGGGTAGCACATACCCTTCGTTGAAGCCATTAGGCTTGTGGATGAGGGACTTGTCACAACGTGTTGAATTCTTCAACAGTTGGATCGTGGATGCGTTGCCCTCCTGCTGGTGGCTTCCTGCGATGACGTACCCATCTGGATTTTTGACTGCTGTGTTACAAGTTAGTGCAAGAGCTAATGGTGTGTCTATTGACACCCTTTCCTATGAAACGCCCGTATTAACGACCGCGGATGCATCGTCAATCGTCGCGGCGCCTAAGGACGGTGTGTACTGCAGCGGTATATTCGTTGAAGGTGCCACGTGGAATTTCCCTGGTGGATTTTTAGAAGAATCGCGACCAATGGAACTCATATCAATCATGCCAATAATGCACTTTAAACCTGTAGAGAGCAAGAGGAAGACGTTGAAAGGATTCTATACTTGCCCATTGTACATGTACCCCATCCGCTCGGGTACCAGAGAGAGGCCATCGTATGTGATCTCCGTGGAAATAAGGGCGGGTAAGTTCAGCGGCGACTACTTCACCAAGCGCGGTTGCGCGCTCATATTGTCTGACCTCTCACGGTAGAATTATCTAAAGTATATTGTAAATATAACAATTTTATTACAACAAATGAACAAATCAACTATTTCTTATCTTGAAGTACGTATTCGGCGCATTTTAAGCCTATACTGTAGCAC
>JACCDO010209300.1_pt1 | contig 19429 bp, 5 predicted proteins | sample 7446101 | NCBI WGS metagenome assembly JACCDO01 (sample SAMN15323440, study PRJNA562643) | freshwater metagenome | isolation source: river surface water | place: USA:Blue River Watershed | collected 2017-08-16 | reverse complement strand
GCATTCGAAGAGAGCGTAAAAACGGAAAATATTGCCGGAAGTTATGGTGCAAGGCAAAGTTTGGTACCTGATCCCTCCATAGAAGCAGATGAAGTTGAGCATATTAAGGTAGCACCAGATGGCAGAAACAGAGACAGGGGTCAATCAGATATGACTGGTAGCAGTGGAAACAAATTAGATGATCTGCGCATGTTACGCGCGGAGAATGAAGCGCATCAACTTGCAAACACAAATAGCGTCTCCGCTCTGCGAATGAAAGCCTATATGGAAACATCAAATGAACCCTTTTGCAAACCATTGCCCCATGACAGTAGATGGGCTGAGCAAGTGGCATGTTGCATCATCTCTTAATCAGTATCATACAATCTATGATTCCGTGGCATACCTCGAGAGAATGTAATTCTTTATGTCTTTCTTGGATGAAGAAATAGAGCTTCTACATTTGGAACATTTGACTCGCCACTATCAGCATTTTATAAATATTATGTTTATCTATAGTATATTGCGTGTATATATACGAATAAGCTAAGTGTTATGGAACAGATCCCACGTATATACCACAATTACATCAAGCATCAAAGGAATTAGAAATTTAATGTGTTTGTCAAACGATTTTATACTTCGTACAAATGAGTTGGGCTAATATTACTGATTAATAGGAGGTGTCCCTTCTGGAATCATATCTAAGTGTGTATGCTTATCGCCGGGAAATATTCTGAGCTTGTGCGAAAAGGACTTTCTAATAATATTTTTCTTCATCATTCCCAGCACTGCCTTCCGTAAAACCTCTTCTGGCTTTTTGTCCAGTTGATCTTTAACATTCATATGCTTTATGCCACCTGGAAACCCCGTGTGCCACGTATATTTCTTGTCTTCGTTTTTATTTCCTGTGAACTTAACATCTTGTGCATTAATCACAACAACGTAGTCCCCACAATCGTAATTTGGTGTGAAAATTGGTTTGTGTTTTCCTCGTAAAATCCCTGTAATCTGTGTTGCAAGACGTCCTACGACCTGTCCGCGTGCATCAATTAAATGCCATAAAGGATTACCAAATCGAGCGTGTGACATTCGCGCGCCGCCAAGGAAGTTCGTGTGTAAAAGTGTTCGCGAAAAGAGGCTCAAAAATAGTAACTTTATCAATTCCAGACAAAGCTTTAACGAAAATTAGAATTCTGGCTTGTATTATCCTTCACTAAACCAGTACACCAGTTCTAGCCGCCACTTAAAAACTTATTCTCAGTGGGAACCTGAAGGAGTCTGACGCACGGTTCATGAACCGACTTCTTTGAAAAGAAAGGTTCCTCTCGTCGGGAGCAGTTGGTTCTGCAGTTTTTGGTTTCAAATAATTGATAATCTATACTAACTGCGAGCTACAGCGACATGAACGAGAGTAAAGTTGATGTTTCGGAAGTAGACGCCGTCATCCAGTGGACGACCCAGTGTCTCACTTTGCTGGGCTATGATGAGTCTACTTACGAAAAAATCTCCGGCTCTAAGGCAATTGTAAACTTCGTGTCAGGTCCTGGTCCAAAAACTTTGGTTGTCATTGGAGGTGCTTCTAATGTTTCTCTCGTTTGCGAAGACGATATACTGAAGGGCTTGGAACTGAAGAATCTCAAAGCCTATTTGCTTCGCTCCTCTCAAGGTTATTTGCTGCGATCTAGTATTTCCAAAGAAGTTCAATATGGAACAGTTGGTGGCAAGGGATTGACTTTAAGCGCCTTTACAAGATTAATGAAAGGTCTAGTTGAGAAACATGTGTCTCACAATACGGATTTGTCTGGGCACTATCATCGATGCATGGCAACCTTAACTGACACTGTACATTCGACTGATGGAAGCACAATGCTTTATTGTCCAGAATTTGACTTTGCGAGTGTTGCCGAAGCAGCAGCTGATAAAGAGCATATGCAAATTATGGAATCGGTCGTTATACACTGGACCAGTCAAATCAAGGATGTCATTAACAATCATGATGATTCCGCCAGTGCAGAAAATAGCGGCCCCTTAGATGAGATTGAGTTTTGGAAAGGTAGAGCCAAGAACTTGCTGGGAATTCAACATCAGCTGGAAAAGAACAATGTGCGTCGCATTGTTGAAGTTCTTGAATACGCGAAGAGCAATTACATCGGACCGTTTCGTACCTTAACTCAGCAGATTGTTGCCAAAGCTGCAGAAGCTAATGATAACTTGAAATATTTGGAGAGCATTCGTGAGCATTGCACTGCCCTGCATACAATTGCCGCCGATAAGATCGTAACCGTTTTGCCTGAACTGTTAAATCGTGTCCGCTTAGTCTGGTCCTTCTCCAAATTTTATAATGACAATGACAGTATTTCTGGTTTATTGCGAAAAGTTTCTAATGAAATTATATCCCGCTTTCGACAGCATGTGCCTGTTCGTGATATTCTCGATGGGGATGTCGAGTTTTGCATTAGTCGGCTACTCGAGGCCATTCATTGCGGAATTGAATGGAAGGCTATGTATCACAAAATGACTGCTAGTATTGTTCGCCAGAAAGGACGTTATGGGCGTGTTTTAAGTATTGTAGATGCCTCTATTTTTGCTCAAATTGATGCCTTTGTGCAACGTTGTAGGGATCTTATTGAGGTATGCGAAAGCCAAATGCAATTCGTGCGCAAATCAAAGGAGACCAAAGGCACCGCTGGTCCTATCCCTCAATTTGGTGGAACAAAGGCACAAGAGATTGTTGATGGAATCAATGGAATCCAGCAATCATTTGAAATTCATGTAGAGCGTCTGCGCAACTTGGACTACGACTTCCTGGATGTCAGAGTCAGTAAATGGCACGACGACTACCACCATTTCAAGAACACGGTAAAAGATTTAGAAGTGATGTTTACCAATGTTGTAAATGGTGCCTTTGAACACTCTACTACAGTTATGGATAGTGTATCGCTTACTGAGACTTTCTTTTGGTTAGCTAAACGCGATGCCGTAAAACGTTGCGTTGAAAAGAAGGCCCTCGAAACAATGCAAAAGCTTAGCAGTCAAATGGTGATTGCTCGCACTGAGTTTGAGTTATCTCGTGCAAATCCACCTTTGCGCATTCATGAGCCTCAGTTTGCGGGCTCTGCCTTGTGGGCACACAGCTTATTTGCACTCATTCAAGAAGGTTTCAAATCCTTGACCAAAATTGTGCATGTACTCAATCCGCGGGAATATGCCGATTTTAAGGCAGAGTATGAAACGTTTTGCATTGCTATTAAAGGATTTAAGCAAGCTCGATACAATGTGTGGTTAGAGCATTTGAATGAAAAGGTCAAAGAAAATGGATTGCAAAATCGTTTAGAAAAGAATATCATGAAGCGAGTCGATGAGTCTCAGAAAAGCAGCGAGCTGATCTGCAATTTTGATGAAGATCTACTCATGCTATTTTCAGAAGTATCTTATTGGGAAAAGTTTCAAGGAGAATTCTCCATTCCTTATATGGCACATGATCTATGCAATAAACGCGAAGTTCTACGCATCATGCGCGAAATGGTGATGTTGGTGGTCAGATCCTATAACGAAATTGTTCGGGACATCGATCAAGAACATCGTAGATTGTTTGTTGATCATATGCGTAAACTGGATCGCCGAATGAATCAAGGTCTCAACAAGCTCACATGGCAAAGCAAAAATATGATTGACATGTACGTCAGAGATTGTCTCGTCGCTTGTAAGGAAGTGCACGATGTAGTCCACGATTTTAAAGAGTGCAAAGCCAGTATTGCACGTATTTGCAAACATATTATGAACTTAACATGTATTAAGATTGAGAAAAGCCAGATTTATGAAGGAGGATTGTTTGAGCGCCGCCAAAGTGCACTTCGCGAAAGCATTTCAAAGCAATTGGAGAACTACCATAGTGAGATCGTCAACACCTGTAAGTCTATTTACCAGAATTTCAAAGAAGGAAGCGCTGAAGTAAAACGTGAATGGCGCAACCAAATCACGCAAATAGACAAGCTGATGGAACAGTCACTTAAGACCAGTGTCAAGCGCTCCCTACAAGATCTTTCAAAGGCTATTAACGGCGATTCCAAGAGCGAGCCACAAACGCTTTTCACCGTTCAAATCGTTCTGGACTCCAATCGGGTCACTTTCCTTCCCTCCATGGTGAATCTCACTCATAGTGTGAACATAGTGGCAAAAGACATTATCGGTACAGTCACTGTTGTTCCTCGCATCAAAAGTTTGAATTTCGGTTCGGATGCCGTGAGTGCTGCCCCGGAGACGAATGTAACTTTTCAAGGTGATGGAGTCCCTGCGAGTGATGGAGCAGCTGCTGCCCCTGTTGCCAAACCTGAAGATGATAAACTCAAGTCCTATTACGAAATCATTTCGGACGATAACGACATTCTCCGCATCGTCGTGCAAGTCATGAACGGTATGTCTTCTTCGGCCACCGAACTTCAGAAGTACTTATCCTATTGGGATAAATATAAGGCACTTTGGGAAATGGATAAAGACATGTATATTCGCAAGTATGCTCGTTCCAATCGCCCTCCTTCACAATTCGATATTGACATTACCCGTTACCGTACACAACAGGGCGAAATCACAAGTGAGACCTCTACACACATTATCAATTTTGTGCGAGTAGATTGCAATGCTATGAAAGATGCTTTGATTGGACACTGCTTACAGTGCCAGAATAAGCTCACTGGCTTGCTTAATGATAATGGTGCTGAAAAGCTTCTCGGCATCTTTAAGCTCTTTCAGGAATCGCGCGAAAATCTGACTGTGCCGCCAAAGGACTTAGATGAGCTTGATGCAAAGATCAATCTATGCAAATCCCTGAAAGATCAATCTACAGAGATCACTGAACGCTTTGACCCTGCACGCGAGATTTATAACACATTGGTGAAGTTCGATGTTGTGGTCAAGGACAACGAGCTCGAAATGCTGTCCACACTTGATGAAGCCTTTTCGAATCACCAGTCAATGCTTTTCGATGCAGAAAAGATGCTTGATCGTTACAAATCTACTATGAAGAGAGAATTAGAGCAACAATTAGATGCTTACTCTGGTCAAATGGAAACTCTTCGTGAAGCTTCGAAGAACGATTTACCCTATTCCGGAGAGAAGTCAGTCGAGGAAGCCTTGGTTATCATCTCGACATACAAAGATAAAGCCGCTAAAGCACAAGCGCGTCAACAAGTTCTTGCTACTGGCTTGGCTGTCTTTGGCACTGCATCTCATGAACATAAAGAGTTGGCAGCTTTGACCAAAGATTTGGATTTCCTGGAACAGATCTGGAACGTTACCATCGAATGGAACGCGCAGTGGGAGTCTTGGAAATCTGGCCTTTTTGGAGAATTAAGTGTCGAGGAACTAGACAATGTTGCAGGTAATTTCATGAAACGTGTAGGAAAGCTTGGTAGAGATATCAAGAAATGGCGCGTGTGGGAGAATATGAAAGGAGAGTTAGATAAGTTCCGTGAAACCGTTCCCCTCATAGCCGATCTGCGCAATAAGGCCATGCGTCCTCGCCATTGGGCAGCTTTGCAAGAGCGTATTGGAAAAGAATTCGATCCTAATTCACCCGCTTTTACATTGAATGAAGTGGTCAAGCTCGGACTGAACGAACATGCAGAGTTTATTGGTGAACTTTCGGGCAATGCAAACAAGGAATTAGCGATCGAAGTCGCACTTCGTGACTTGGAGAAGCGCTGGGAGGAAGTCGAATTGGACGTTGGTACATATAAAGAGAAGTATTACAAGCTACGTAGTACAGAAGACATTTCTCAGTTCCTGGAAGATGACTCGGTGGCATTATCTACGATGAAAGCCTCCAAGTTTTACACCTCTTTCCAAACCAAGATCGATGCATGGGAGCATACTCTGGCCAGCATTTCTGAAGTCATTGAATCTTCGTTAGATGTTCAACGCAAATGGATTTATTTGGAAAGCATTTTTATGTCTGGAGGCGACATCTCCAAGCAGTTGCCGAAAGAGCATGCTCTGTTCATTGATGTCAACAATACATTTTCGAAAATTATGGAGAACTTCTTCAACCATCCGAATGCTATGAAGACATGCACAGAAGAAGGCTTGTTGGCCAGCATCATGAAAATGGATGAGAATTTGGAAAAAATTCAAAAGAGCTTGAATCAATACTTGGAAACGAAACGCCAAGTGTTTCCTCGTTTCTACTTCGTTTCTGATGATGATTTGCTTGAGATTTTGGGTCAGTCAAAAGATCCTGTGGCTGTGCAAAAGCATATTAAGAAGTGCTTCGAGGGTATTCAAACACTCAAACTCAATCCTCCGGGTGGATCCTCGCGCATATTTGAAGCGCTCTGGATGAATTCACCCGATGGAGAAACGGCTCCTTTTGTTGAAAACGTTCCAATCGATGGTCCTGTAGAGTTGTGGCTCGTACTTGTTGAAAAGTCAATGAAGCGCGCAATTGCAAAACTGTTATTGCAAGCTATTCCTGGATTTAAGAGCGGCAAAAAAGAAGACTGGGTGAAGAAAACCACTGGACAACTGATCATCACAACTGGTTCCATTATGTGGACAACAGACTGCACACGTGCTCTTGTGGCGATCGCTAATGGCAGCAAAGGTGCATTAAAATCGCAGAAAAAGAAGCAAGTTTCTTACCTTAATAAGCTTACCGCGATGGTTCGTGGGCCATTGACACCTGTTGAGCGCAATAAAGTCGTTGCATTGATTACTATGGAAATTCATAATCGTGATGTGATGGAGAAAATGGTGAAAGCAAATTGCAGCTCTGTACAAGATTTCGAGTGGTTGTCACAGTTGCGTTTCGTATTCTCTAAAGAAGGTGGAGAATTTGGCAAGTGTGAAGTCAGACAAACAAATTCTGTGTTAGAATATTCGTATGAATATCAGGGCAATAATGGTCGTCTTGTCGTGACACCGCTCACGGATCGCTGCGTATTGACATTGATTACTGCTATGTACCTCAATCGTGGTGGAAACCCACTTGGACCTGCAGGTACTGGCAAAACTGAAACAGTTAAAGATTTGGGTAAGAATTTAGCGAAATACGTTGTAGTAATGAATTGTTCCGATGGCATGGACTACAAATCCGTTGGACGTATCTTCTCTGGTTTAGTACAATCCGGTTCATGGGGTTGTTTTGATGAGTTCAACCGTATCAAGATTGAAGTCATTTCTGTCGTGGCGATGCAAATTTCTGATATTCTTAATGCTCTGACACAAAAGGTTGCATCGTTCACCTTCATGGGTGTGCATATCAAATGCAACTTGAATTGCGGTGTGTTTATTACAATGAATCCTGGTTATGCTGGACGTACCGAGCTACCAGATAACTTGAAGGCTCTAATGAGGCCTGTCGCGATGATGGCTCCTGACTTGACCATGATTGCGGAAGTAATGCTTGCTTCTGAAGGCTTCAACGAAGGCCGTGTGATGGCTAAGAAAACTGTGACCTTGTACTCGCTCATGGTGCAGCAGCTTTCGAAGCAATTCCATTATGATTATGGTCTTCGTAACTTGAAAGCTGTGTTAAATATGGCTGGTCAGCTTAAACGTGCTGACTCCAACATGCCTGAAGAGTCCATTCTCATGCGTGCTCTGAGAGACATGAACTTGCCAAAATTCATCAAAGACGATGAGCGTCTTTTCCGCTTACTTCTTGGAGACTTATTCCCCAACCTTGAGTTGCCAGTTTCTGTGTTTGGTGCATTAGGAGATGCAGTAAATGCTGAGCTAGATAAAGCGGGACTACAGCGCCAAGCCTTTTTGATTGGAAAGATATTCCAATTTTACGACTCGCGTATGACACGTCACTGCAATATGCTTGTGGGCGACCCAATGGGAGGCAAAACGACCGCATGGAAAACTCTTGCAGCAGCACAAACCACTCTCAATAAAAGCGGTAACGATAAATACCTTTCAGTAACGCCTTACATTCTTTCGCCCAAATCTATCACTTTGGACGAACTCTACGGCGCTTACGACTTAGCGACATTTGAGTGGAAAGACGGCATTTTATCTACTATCTTCAAAGCAGCCTCTCAAGATGAGCGCCAATTCGAAAAATGGATTCTTTTCGATGGTCCAGTCGACACAACTTGGATTGAATCTATGAACTCTGTCATGGACGACAACAAGATCCTCACCTTAATTAACGGTGATCGTATTCAATTGACTCCAACAATGAGTCTGGTGTTTGAAACTCAAGATCTTAGTGTCGCCTCGCCTGCTACTGTGTCCCGTGCTGGTATGATTTATATCGATGCCGCAGAATTAGGTTGGAGTGCTTATGTTCAAAGCTGGTTGGATCAGAAATTCAATGCGGATGCAGAAGGCAAAACCCTTCACAAGGACTTCTTCGAGAAATGGCTACCTAAGATTTTCAGATTTAAATTACTGAACTTAAAGGAACCTGTTGCCCAGCCTGACTTCGTCTCTGTGAAGAACTTATGCACACTATACGATTCCTTAGAAAAGACAGAGCAGGGCTTTAGTAAAGAGAAGTTAGGGACTGATTATGCTTCAATTGCTGAGAAATTCTTTGTTTATTGCTTGATTTGGTCCGTAGGTGCATCTCTAGATGAAGATGGTCGCAAGAAGTTCACCACATGTCTGGCAGAGATTGAATCTATGTTGCCTCCAACAGGTACAGCCTTTGATTACTTTCTGGATATTTCAAAAAATGAATTCGTAGAATGGAATACTAAGGTGCCTGGGTGGCGTGCCGCTCCCGGAATGACCTTTCATGACATGATTGTCCCTACAGTGGATACAGTACGTACAGGGTTCATGTTAGATACTCTGGTGAAGAACAAGCAGTTGGTTATGTTGGTAGGTGCAACTGGCACCGGAAAGACCGTGCTGGCGCAAATGATGCTAGGACAACTGCCCGATACGCACTCCAAATTGGTCATCAATTTCTCTGCGGCTACAACCTCTGGGGCAGTACAAGAAATTCTAGAGAGTGCCATGGAGAAGAGAAGCAAAGACAAATTAGGACCTACCGGAGGCAAGCAATTGGTCGTTTTTATTGATGATTTTAACATGCCCAAGAAAACGTCTTTGGATTCTCCTTTCCAGCCAGCTTTGGAGCTCATCCGCTTGTGGATGGATTACAAAGGCTGGTATGATCGCACCAAATGTTTCTGGAAGTATGTTTTAGATTCACAAATTGTTGTGTCGATGGGTCATCCTGGTGGTGGGCGTAACCATATTAGCGGGCGAACTCAAAGTCGCTTCTCGCTTTTTAATTGCACAGCACCAGCAGACTCACAAATTGTACGCATTTTTGAAAGTATACTTTCTTCAAAGCTTGTGGACTTTGAGAAGGAAATTTCACAAATGTCTGGAGGACTGGCTGTTGCCACTCTCAACGTGTACAAGGCGGTCAGTGCTGAATTCCTGGCCACTCCTGAGAAATTCCATTATGTTTTCAACTTACGTGATGTGGCTAAAGTTATCCAAGGTGTGCTGATGGGCAAGCGCTCTGTCATCTACACCCCGGAATCCATGCTCCGCCTGTGGGTACATGAACTACAACGCGTTTTTAGCGATCGTCTGATTCGAACACGAAGTCAAGATGAACAGAAATTCCGTGATATTGTAGCACAAAAAATGAATGAAACATTCCAAAAAGATTGGCAGACTATTATGCAGTCTGCTTTGAATCCAGTGGTGGGTCCATTGTTTTGCGGGTTCTTACAAGACCCAGGTGATGATGGAGAAGTCGTTCATGAAGAAGTGAATAATTACCCTCGATTACGTGGTATTGTGGAAGAAAAGTTAGAAGATTATAACATGGAACCAAAGTTATTGTCTATGGACTTGGCTATGTTCATCGATGCAGTAAACCATGTCACCCGTATCTTCCGTATTCTTTCTCAAGCCCGTGGTAACATGATGTTGGTAGGAGTAGGTGGTTCCGGTCGTTCCTCATTGGCGCGTCTGTCTTCTTATATTGCTGGTATGACAGTTTTCTCGATTGAAATCACGAAAAACTATCGTCTGATTGAGTTCCGCGAAGATATTAAGAAGCTATATTTGCAAGCTGGTTGTGATAACCAGAAGCTAGTGTTCTTGTTCAACGATACCCAGATCAAGGATGAAGCTTTCTTAGAGGATATTAACAACATTCTATCATCAGGAACAGTGCCCAATCTGTTTCCGAAAGAAGATCTTCCCGCTATTTTGGACTCTGTACGAAAACCTGCGGTACAAGCAGGTGTTGATGAGACTTTTGATGGATTATGGAACTTTTTCATCGGCCGAGTGCGCTCCAACCTACACGTACTTCTCGCTATGTCTCCAATTGGCGATGCCTTACGTGAGAGATGCCGCAAGTATCCTGGTCTAGTGAATTGCACGACCATTAACTGGTTCCATACATGGCCCGCTGAAGCTTTGCAAGAAGTAGCCATGAAATTCCTCGCTTCTGTGGAGTTCGATAATGAAGGATATAAGAGCGGTATTGCAAGTGTATTCGCTGATATGCATCTTTCTGTTATCCAAGCAAGTCAGCGTATGCTTTTGGAACGCAAGCGTCATAACTACGTTACACCTACTAATTACTTGGAACTGGTGAAAGGGTATCGCTTAATGTTGGCGAAGAAGAGTAATGAGCTCAGTGCTGCTTCGAACAAGCTTGCCAATGGGTTGGCGAAGTTAGAAGATGCAAAGGAACAAGTAGAAGTGCTTTCAAAGGAATTGGAAGTTAAGAAGGTAGTCGTAGCCAAGGCGCAGAAAAGCTGCGAAGATCTCTTAGTCCAAATTGTCAGTGATCGTCGTGCTGCAGATGAGCAAAAGAAGCAGGTAGAGGCAGATTCAGAGCGCATTGCCGTCGAAGCGGCGGAGTGCAAGGCTATCAGTGATGATGCTGAAGCAGATCTGGCGGTGGCCATGCCTGCGCTTGAAAAGGCCATGGAGGAAGTTGACAAGCTAGATAAGAGTTCAGTATCCGAAGTTAAAGCATATTCGAAGCCGCCTCCTTTAGTCGAAACAGTTTTACAGGCTGTAATGATTTTGTTCGGAAAACCTACCGATTGGGCGTCTGCCAAGACTGTGCTCGGTCAAGCCAACTTCTTAACCCAGATTAAGACATTCGACAAAGACAACGTGAGTCCTTCCACTAATAATAAGATCAAGAAGTATGTGGAAAACCCTGAGTTTGCTGCAGATGCTGTACGTAAGGTGTCTGGTGCCGCTGCTGCTTTGTGTGTGTGGGTTCATGCTATCTACATTTATGCAAATGTTGCAAAAGAAGTAGCTCCTAAGCGTCAGAAGCTCAAGGAAGCCACAGATGCCTTGATTCTTAAACAAGCGGCGCTTAAGGAAGCTCAAGATGTTCTTGCAGGCATTTTGGCAAAGCTTGGCGAATTGCAAAAAGCTTATGACAAGAGTGTTGGTGAAAAGAATGAACTGATTGCGACCGCGGAGATGCTTGAGAAAAAGCTTGATCGCGCGGACAAGTTAGTCAAGGGATTGGAGGGAGAATACATTCGTTGGCAGGCCAGCATTGGTATTCTCAACGATAATTTGGTCAAGGTTACCGGTGATGCTCTTGTGGGTGCAGCCTTTGTATCCTATGCAGGGCCGTTTGAAGCAAGCTATCGCACCAGTCTTATGCGCGATTGGTCCAAGAGTGTTGCAGAAAAGAAATTACCGATTACCCCTAATTTCAATCTTACAAGCTTTTTAGCCAATCCTACTGATGTGCGTGACTGGCAAATCCAAGGGCTGCCTCGAGATGACTTTAGTACTGAAAATGGTCTTATTTCTACTGCAGGAAGCCGTTGGCCGCTCATGATTGACCCTCAAGGACAGGCCAATCGTTGGATCCGCAATATGAAAGGCAAGGCGCTACGCATCATTGATTTGAAGATGACAGGCTTCCTTCGAGATGTCGAAAATGCGGTACAGTATGGATTCCCTGTCCTTCTACAAGACATTCTCGAAGAAATGGATCCTGCTTTAGAGCCAGTGTTATCTAAGAGCATCTTGAAGATTGGCAATAGAGAGGTCATGCGCATTGGTGACAAGGAACTCGACTATTCACCGGATTTCAGGTTGTATATTACTACCAAGCTTGCTAATCCGCACTACACTCCAGAGATCTCAACCAAAGCATGTGTTGTAAACTTTGCGGTGAAAAAAGATGGTCTAGAGGCGCAGCTGCTAGGTATTGTCGTACAAAAAGAAGAGCCTAGTCTCGAGGTTCAAAAGAGCGAACTCACCGTGCGTGTCGCTAAAGGCAAGCGTCAGTTGGTGGACTTGGAGAATGAGATTTTGCGTCTGCTGAGCGAGACGAAGGGGTCCTTATTGGACGATGCAGATCTTGTCGACACTTTGCAATCATCGAAGTTGACCTCTGAGGAAGTGACAGAACAATTAAAAGTTGCAGAAGAGACTGAGAAAAAAATCGATGCTGCCCGTCTTGGATACCGACCTGCAGCCATCCGTGCATCGCTGGCATATTTCATTTTAGACGATATGGCACGCGTAGATCCTATGTATCAGTTCTCATTGGATGCATATGTCGAGCTGTTCAACATGAGTATCGACTCGTCTCGTGTCAATGGGGCTGATATTCCAGTACATGTCCGCTGCGAAAATATCAACAATTATCACACGTTATCCGTCTATAGGTCCACATGCCGTGGCTTATTCGAAGAGCATAAATTACTCTTTTCTTTATCATTATGTATTAAGATTATGGAGAGCAAAGGCTTGATCGTTCAAGACGAGTTCGACTTCTTCACGATGGGCCCTGGCTTGATTGACCGCGCTTTACAACCAGGAAACCCTGTGTCAGATTGGCTACCATTAGCAGGTTGGGATTGTGTAACAGAAATGGATAAGAATTGTCCCGGTTTATCTGGCTTGGTGGCAGCTTTCCAGCAAAACGGTCGCGAGTGGAAAGCGTGGTATTTGTCATCAAAACCAGAAATTGAAGCCATGCCTGGAGACTGGTGCAATAAGACAGAATTACAGAAACTGTGTGTTATTCGCGGTTTACGCTTAGATCGTGCTTTGTTCTCTATGGCGAAATTTGTTACCGCAAATATTGGCCCAGAATTCGTGGATCCTCCTGCATTCGATTTGAAGCTTGTTCATGAGACATCCACGTGCAAAGCCCCGTTGATCTTCGTGCTTTCGCCTGGTGTAGATCCTACTGCAGGTATAGTGCAACTTGCTAAGCAACTTGAGATCCCTTTCTCTCAGGTCGCTCTCGGGCAAGGGCAGGCCCCGACCGCTGTGCGTCTCATCGAAGAAGCGCTGAAAGGCAACTCCTGGGTTTTCCTTGCCAACTGTCATCTCATGCTTTCATGGATGCCTACTTTAGAAAAGATGATTGAGTCGCATCTAGTCGAAGGCAACCCACCCAAGAATTTCCGCCTATGGCTATCCTCGAGCCCGACACAAGGCTTTCCGATTTCCATTCTCCAACGCGGAATTAAAATGACTACCGAGCCTCCCAAAGGCTTGCGTTCGAACTTGACTACGCTATATAACACCATCAGTGAAGAGCAATTTACACGTTGCTCGTTGCAGTTTATATATAAGAAATTGTTGTTCGCTTTGGTGTGGTTTCACGCCATTTTGCTGGAACGACGCAAATTCAAATCATTGGGCTTCAATTTGCCGTACGATTTCAACGAATCAGACTTTGCTATCTGTCATGATTTAATTATCGTCTTCCTGGACGAGTATCCTGATCGCGTGCCCTTCGAAGCTATGAAATACCTCATCGCAGAGGCCAACTATGGTGGCCGTGTGACAGATGACTGGGACCGTCGAACCGTCAACGTTTATATCGGTGAGCTATTCTGTGATGAATTAGTGAACACTGAACGATTCCCATTGTCCGAACTTCCTGAATACTTTATCCCAGAAGACGGTGACTTGAAGTTCTACAAGGAAGCCATTCGTGCGCTGCCTCAGACGGATCATCCTATGGCCTTCGGGCAACACTCCAATTCCGATATCGCCGCTTCTATTAATGATGCCACGACATTGCTAGGTGTACTCACATCTCTACAACCGCGTAAAGTGACTGCAGCAGATGCTGATGCCGCTGATCCGCTTGCTGCGCAATGTCAGGATTTGTTAGAACAAACTGCATTCCCATTTGTGATGCGTGAAGTACGCGAAAAGATTGAACCGCGATCCGATCCTGATCCATTAAAGACTGTCTTATATCAGGAATTAGATCGCTACAATGCTTTAATCAGCAAAATGCGCAATAATTTATCTACAATTATTAAGCTCACACAAGGCACAGCTTCGACTTCATCTGAATTAGAGGAAGTGATTGAAGCATTGAACACACTGAAAGTGCCCCGAATCTGGGGCAGTACTTACCCGTCGTTGAAGCCACTCGGTACCTGGATTGTAGACTTACAACGCCGTGTTGATTTCTTCGTTGGCTGGGTTGACCAGGCGATGCCAACATGCTGGTGGCTGCCTGCATTGACTTACCCTACAGGTTTCTTGACCGCCGTGTTGCAAGTCGCTGCCCGTATGAACGGAGTTTCCATCGATAGTTTGTCTTATGATACGCCTGTTCTAAACACAGCGGATACGAGTACTATTACAGCTTATCCTAAAGATGGTGTCTATGTGTCTGGAGTGTTTTTGGAAGGTGCAACTTGGAATTACGCGGGTTGCTTCTTGGAGGAGAGTCGTCCGATGGAACTGCTTACCGTCATGCCCATCATTCATTTCAAGCCCTCCGAGGGCAAGAAGAAGGTTTCAAAGGGTATGTACGTTTGTCCGCTATATATGTACCCGGTAAGATCTGGTACTCGCGAGCGCCCTAGTTTCGTTTACTCTGTTGAAATTCGTGGCGGCAGGTTCTCGTCCGATTTCTGGACGAAACGCGGAGTCGCTTTGCTGCTTTCACATGCTGCCTAATAATAAACCTTATTCACGGAAGATTATGTACATTATTACAAACTAATTACTTAACAATTTTACGCTTTTATTACTTCTTTGAAAACCGATTGTGAAATTTTGTTGACCGCTTGCTCTTCGAAACACCCCGGTATCATTTGGTTGAAGATCTCTTTTAAAGGGGCGTTTCGCTCTTTGCGACATTGAGTAAGCTCCTTCAAATTATTAGACTTTTGCGATGATGGCTGCGGACGAAGCAGACATCCTGTTGCTTAAGGCCACAATTCTATTTTTGTCTACTTTCGAGACAGACCTAAAATGTGAAAAGGATGATATCAGAATGTTACGAGACAGTGTCTTTCTGCTTCAGTGTTTGCATAATATATCTCCAGATCGCTTTCCTTTAGATAGCTTTAATGGCATGCAAGATCCAAACGACCCGTCTACAGCCATTGCCAAGATAGCGACTCTTGGGACTTTAATTGAAGCTTACTTTACGAGAACGCTTCGTAAGCGCCTAACTGGATTGCCGTTGAATGCCAAAGCGATAGCTTGTGAAGATGATCATACGACTGCGCTAGTTTCTTTAATGGAGCTAATAGTAGGAGCTGCTGTGATGTGTGAGAACCGAGCTATTTACATAAAAAAAGTGTTTCAACTCAGCTCAGATAACCAGCGAATACTTAAGACTCTCGTCGAGCGTTGCCAACATCGTTGTGAAGATATAATGAGTGCCGCTGAGGAGACTGATGTAGATAACAGCAAGCTTCGAGAAGATCAGCTGCGAGCCCAAGAACTGGTGCGGCATTTGCGTGAAGCCCGAGAAAAGGCCGAGCGAGACGTGCAGACGCTGCTAGATGAGAATGGGCAATTAAAAGAGTCGAATACTTCCCTTGAAGCGAAGTTGAAGTCCCTGCAGGACGAGCAAGCCCAAGCTGCGACCACGGACCGGCACCGCGCCGTTGCCGCAGAAACACGTGCCAATCATCTCGAAACAGAGCTGCAAGATTGCCGTAGAGAACTAGACCTATCTGTGGTGAGTCAAGAGACTCTGAATGATAAGCTGCGCAGAGCCGACAAACAATTAGATCAGTTGCGTGAAGCACAAGTGAATCTCCAACTTTCAGCCCAGCGACAAGCCGAAGAGCTGGAAGCGGCGCGGGAAAAGTCTGCAAGGTTAATTAAAGCAGAAGCTTTGTGTGTGAAATATCAACAGCGTTTAGAAGAAATTCCTGTTTTAAAGCAAGAAAATAAGGAACAGGTGCAGCTGTTGGAGCAATATAGCGCACGTATCGCCGAACTCGAAGGCAATTCACAAGAAATGATAGCTCTCAATAGTTTGTTGGAAAATTACAAAAATGGCAATGTGGAGCTGGAACGGAGCAGATTTGAGGCTTTGAGTGCTGTTCAAATGCTGAAAACTGAGGTAGCTCGACTGGAAACCGAGTTGGAGTCTCAACGCAGGGCACATAAAGACGTCCAAACGGAGTTGTTGGCGCTACGAAATGAAGTGGAGGTGCGTGCGTCTGTGGACGCGCTGGACATTGAAGCCCGTCGTACGGAAGCTGCGGACCCCGACTCCAAAGCTTCACTACGCGGACGCATTCAAGCCTTAGAGCGGGAGCTTTCGGCACGTATGAATACGTCAGGCACTCAAAGCTTTGTTGATCAAGAACTCACGCTTTGTCGAGCAGAAGTTGAAAGATTGCGAGAAGAGAAGAAAGGGCGGGAAGAACTGCTCTTGGAGACCAAGAAGCAGTTGTCAAATGCTCAGGTAGAACTCAAGCATACGATGCAAACTTTGCAAGATTTACAAACAACACATAAATCGCTAGATATTGCTGCCAAGGAGGCGAGAGAAGTAAATCAGAAGTTTGTACAAGCAGAAGGAACTATTACGAGATTGGAAGAATTGCTTAAAGAGAAAGAAGGCCTTGTGTTTCGGCTTGAAACAGACCGCAGTAAACTCGAGCAATTCTCACGTAATACGCTCTCAGCATTCAAAAACAAATTCATGTCTACTCTGCACAAAGTCCAGGCGGAGAAAGAGGCATTGGAAGCAGCCTTAGAACGCTTGGCGAATCGAGCGGAATTTGATAGGGAGACTTCTCGCAGAGAAGAGCGATTGCTGCTGTCTGCAATGTACAACATCGGGGTCAAAATCATGGATAAGAACTTGCAAGCAACGTCCAGATGACAAGGAGGGATGGACTCCTTCGTTCATTCCATACACGCATAGCTCTAAATGATGAAATATCCTGTGAATAAACATGTTTATTTATATATATATATTACATTACTACAATCAAATTGATACAATCATTATTGATAATAGCGTTCTCTTGGTATTTATATGAATTCAAATCTCCGCATTTTATGAGTGCATGCTTTGCCAACGTTCAAAAATTGTCCGTACTCAACCGCTGTAACGCCCGAGTAAGCTTTCCGGTGGAAGCGTTTCCATAACCTCCGGGTGCATTTCTAAATATTGCCGAATAGTGGTCTGTTGATCTGCCAGATAAGTATCGTTCAAAAAGCTCTCATAGCAAGCATCAGAACATTTTTTAGCAGCGAGAACGCAGTGCCGTAAATAAACAGAACATGGAAGAATATTGCGGTGATCCCGTTTGTTCCAAATGCTAGGCAAATCGTGCTTTGCTAACATATAGTCGTACTTATCGCGCCCCCAACGCAAAATGTAGTTATTGTCATTCTCAGAACTCGTGCACATCAACCCATAACCCTCTTCAAAAATACCAGTATAATGGACAAGATCAAATTGAAACTCTTCTTCTCTTCTTAGCCAATCGGTCTTGCTTTGCCCAGAAATCTCAAAAGCAACAGCCATGAAAGAGTGCGTCGAAGATTGTTCAGCACTAAGCGAGCTATAAGCACATTTATCCTTTTTTGCAATAGCCCTTTCAAAGAAAATAAATGCTGGATGTTGAAAGACTCTGATGTAGCCTTGAATGCTGACTTCCCGAAAATTTTGAAGGTTTGGAAATGTGGTTTGAGCGCTTGTTTTGCTAAGAAGACTGCCAAATCCTATTATTGTCACACTTTGTTGTGCAAAAAAGATATCAAGTTCATCGTCAGAGAGTGACTTTGAAGCAATAAACGATGATTTCTGCATATTTTTGCAGAAATAAATACAAAAGAGCTCTTGAAAGTACTTTTAACAAGCAGTTCTGCTGGAAATATGGAGAATTTTTCTGAAACTCGAAGGTTTCCAGTTTGCGTCTTTGTAACTTTAAATTAGAATAAAATTTCGGAAAAGATTGTCGAGAAAATTTCATTATCAATTGCGCAGGACAATCTTTTATCTGCATATAAAAGCCCATTTATTAGTCAATTCGTTGATTTCAGCTCCACTTTCGGTAATCATCCTCTTCAAAACTCTGGCTTCTTCCCCTCGCCGAGATAAATGGGTCGTAAAATCTTTTACAATAAAAAAAAGAAAGGAAAGCAAGAATCGTCAGATTCAGGTGAAGAATCTGATAAATCTGAGGAGTTGGCGAAAAATTCAACTGATGAAGATGAAGAAGAAAGTCAAGATGGTGATGATGATGATGTAGCTGAAGAGGGTGATGACGGGGTATCAGCAAAAGATGGTATGGCAGATATGATGTCTAAGATTCTTAATCAGCGAACTAGTCGCAGCGTGCCCGTATTAGAGAAACGAAAGACAGCTATCATGAAAACAATCGATGCGGAACGTAACGAGCGCTCAGAATTGAGAAGGGCTCAAGCCGCCCGTCAAATGTCACGAACGCGTCAGCTTGCTCAGCCTGGCCTGAGTAATCCCGAGAAAGAGCGCGCCTTGCGCAAGCTAGCCACAAAGGGTGTTGTGGCTTTATTTAACGCCGTAGCTGAAGCACAGCGAGTGCAACGTGATATCGATAACGGTGATGGAGATCTTCACGGAAGCAAGAAAGATGCCAAGGCCGCTGCCGTTGCAAAAGTAGATATAAAGAAGATGAGTAAAAGCAACTTTTTGGATTTATTGACTGGTAACGATGCTACTGCAAATCAAGCATCTGTTAATGAGGCGGGTAACCATTCGAATGATTCAAACAGCGATGACGATAGAACTGCTCCCGTGGGTAGTAAATGGGAAGCTTTGCGAGATGACTACATTCGAGAGGATGCTGGTGTGTTGAAAGATTTCGGTAAAAGTGAGGGTGATCGTGGAGAGGATTCTGAAGGCAGTGCAGATGACTACCTTGACGACGTCAAGGTAGGGTCTTCCACTAAGCGGATTAGTAGTCAAGTTCTTAACAAGAACGCTGAGAAGAAGCAAAAGGTAGGCAGCAAGGGAAGGTAATCCATCAATGAGCATATATTGGCGAAACCCAAAGACTGTGTTCGTTGAGCAAACTACCGAAACTCTTTATGCCCTCAGAAACGATGTTGTGGGCATCAGCTAGAAACGCCGCCTGCATCACCTTGCGTACTCATTTCAGGCTTCTTTCATGCTTAGCTTCGCAATTATGTAAAAAAATGTAAATAATTACGAGATTTAGTATTTAGCTTACTTACAGTCTATCCATGATTCCTTTAT
>JACCDO012110752.1_pt1 | contig 19431 bp, 17 predicted proteins | sample 7446101 | NCBI WGS metagenome assembly JACCDO01 (sample SAMN15323440, study PRJNA562643) | freshwater metagenome | isolation source: river surface water | place: USA:Blue River Watershed | collected 2017-08-16 | reverse complement strand
GCAGCCGTTGTTGGCCAACGTGTCAGCCGCAGCCGCAGCAGTGAAGCCATCATCAGATGTGCAGAAGCTGGCCACCTCGATTACCAATGGCACGGATGCACAGGCCTTCCCGATTACCGGCTTTACCGACATCTTGGTGCGCAAAGACACCTATACCGATCTCAACAAGGCTCAGGCGCTTGCTGACTTCATCTACTGGGGCTTGACCGAAGGTCAGGGTGCCGCCAACCGGCTCGGCTACGCACCACTCCCCGAGAACATGCGTCATGCGGCCATGCGTGCCCTGATGAGTGTACGTGTGGGTGGTCAGGCTGTGCTCGACGCCCCCATCAAGTAAATCTGGGACTGAGTAACAACGCCACGGGTAGTACATCCCGTGGCGTTGTTGCAATATTTCACATGTTCTTAATCGAACATTGGCAAAGCAATAACAATTGACTGATACCGTAACAGCACAGACTATAATATCAACAGTATGTGGGTGTGTTGATATGAAAGGTGTTGCAGATGTCACCTACTTGGTGTCGGTATCGGTTCATGGTATTGCTGATGATTGTGATGCAGTTACTGGTAGCATGTGGTGCGCAGAATGCTGACACAGCGATGCCGCAAGGGGAGAGTGCAACCAAGGTCAAGCCAACGCACGTGGTCCCTATCAGTGACTGGCAACCACGTCAACTCACTGCCGCGTTGGGTGGGTCCGGGGCGACGTTCCCCAATCCGTTCTACCAAGTGTTGATTTCGGTCTACACCACACACATCGTACCTACCGTCCAAATCAGTTATCAGAGTGTGGGGTCGGGTCAAGGCAAGAAAGACTTCATCTCGGGACTGACGGATTTTGGGGGCACCGATTCACCGATTTCGGCCGACGATATCGCCAGCCAAGTCCCCGATGCCATCCACATTCCCATGGTGTTGGGTGGGGTGATGCCACTCTACAACCTGCCAACGGTGATGCAACCGTTGCGCTTTTCGGCTGAGACACTTGTTGGTATTTACATGGGTGAAATTACCATGTGGAACGATGCACGTATTGGTGCCGATAATCCTGGAGTCGCATTGCCTGAACTTCCCATTGCCGTCGTCTACCGTTCTGATGCGTCCGGGACGACATCCATTTGGACGGATTACCTCTCCAAAGTCAGTGAAACATGGAAAACTGCGGTCGGCAAGGGGAGCTCCGTGCAGTGGTTGGTGGGAATTGGTGCACCTGGGAATGCGGGTATCGCAAATACTGTCCAGTCCACTGAAGGTGCCATTGGGTACGTAGAAGTCGGCTATGCGCTGAGCACCGGGTTGCCGTTACCGTTCGTCAAAAATGCTGCCGGAATGTATGTACAACCAACGTTGGCCAATGTATCAGCGGCGGCAGCCAATGTGGTGGTCAGTGACGATGTACAGCAGTTGGCGCAGTCGATTACCAATGGTAGCGACCCACAGTCGTATCCGATTGCCGCGTTTACCTACGTCTTGGTGCACAAAGATACCTACGCTGATCTGACGAAGGCGCAGGCATTGGCGGACTTTGTATATTGGGGGCTGACCATCGGGCAAGATGCAGCAGTGCGACTCGGCTATGCGCCATTGCCCACCAACGTCCGTCATGCCGCAATTCGCGCGTTAGCAGCCATAACCGTGGACGGACAACAGGTCATCGACGCGCCAGTGCGCTAAATACGAGCTGGTTATGCAGTGAGGAGTGCCGGAATGGCCAAACAACCACAGGTGGGATCATGGAGTAGTGGCAATACGCTCTTGCAACACGGTGATGTCCCCTTTCGGCTGGGTACCGTGGCGTTGGCGGGGAGTGTCGTGGCACTGGTATTCGTCATCGCAGTTATCATGTTTGTGGCATCAGCCGAAGCACGGACGGCGTTTGGAATCGATGTGTTGGTCGGCCAAGACTGGAATCCCGTAGAAACTGAACTGTCTGCACCGTCGTTTGGCGCATGGCCTGCGGTGCGCGGTACGTTGCTTTCGGCATTAGTAGCAGTGCTGGTGGCCACCCCGCTTGCGCTCGGCATCGGTATCTTTCTGGCTGAGCTGTGTCCGCCGCGGCTGAGCGCTCCCTTATCATTCTTGGTCGAACTGCTCGCCGCCATCCCCAGCGTCATCTATGGGGTGTGGGGGGTATTTGTGTTTGTACCACTCTTCAACGAGGTGTTTTCCAGGCCTGTCAGTAATGCGGTTGGTGAATACATCCCGTGGTTGGCGGGCCCCGTCGCCACGGGGCGTGGTATTTTGGTGACGGGCATCATCATGGCCATCATGATTTTGCCGACCATCGCATCATTGACTCGTGACGTGTTGCGCCTCGTGCCCAACACCCAGCGCGAAGCCATGCTGGCGGTGGGTGCCACGCGCTGGGAAACGATTTGGCTGGCGGTGGTGCCCTATGCACGTGCCGGTATTATTGGCGCAGTGATGCTGGGTCTCGGGCGCGCTCTCGGTGAAACCATGGCTGCGACCATGCTCATCGGCAATTCGCAGCGCATCAGTGAGTCACTGTTTGCCCCGGCAACGACGGCAGCATCGTTGGTAGCCAACGAATTGACGAATTCGGTGAGTGCCCTGCACGAAAGTGCCCTGATTACGGTGGCACTGGCGTTATTTGGGATTACCCTCGTCCTCAATCTCGGTGCACGCCTCTTGATTTGGTTCGTAGATCGCCGCATTGCAGGAGGTCGCTCGTGAATTCGATCCCCAAGAACTATCGTTGGCGCAAGTTTGTCGACCAAGTGATGCGTGGTAGTACCGTGTTTGCGACCGGCTGTGCGGTCATTCCCCTTGTGGCCATCATCGCCTATGTCCTGACACTTGGTTCGGCTGCCTTGAGTGCAGATTTTTTCACGCAAGTATATGTGCCACCAGGCACAGTTGAGACGAGTGATACGCCGGCGGATGCCACTGCACCGACGTTTGATCCTGAAGACCCATTCGCAGGTGTTGGACTTGACACGGTGGCTGAATATGATGGCTCACAGCCAGCTGCACCTGATGCCAACGCCAACCCGGATGATTTATTTGCGGGTATCGGTTTCTCAGAAACGGTCACTGGCGAGGGTGTAACCACAAATGAAGCAGAAATCTACAATGCGGGTCCCCAAGGTGGTGTGCTCCATGGCATCATCGGCACGCTGATTATTGCAGGTCTCGGGCTGGTGATGGCACTTCCCATTGGTATTTTTGCGGGTATCTACTTGAGCGAATATCGCATGCAACGTTTTGCGACAATCGTACGCTTCTGTGTCGATGTGCTGAGTGGTTCGCCATCCATTATTGCAGGCGTGGTCATCTATGTGCTGGTAGTTATCCCGACTCAACGTTTTTCGGCAATTGCCGGCAGTATGGCACTGGCCATCTTGATGATTCCCATCGTCACACGCACCACCGAAGAAATGCTCAAGCTGGTGCCTGATTCGATGCGCGAAGCCGCCCGCGGGTTGGGAGCCCCCACCTGGTACTCCACGTTTACCGTGGTGTTGCCCGCCGCCTTGCCCGGGATTGTGACGGGTGTGATGCTCGCCTTTGCGCGAGGTGCCGGTGAAACCGCGCCGCTGATTCTGACCGTGCTTGGCAGCAACATCATCAGCACCGCCTTGCTCGATCCCATGGCCAGTTTGCCGCTCCTTACTTACCGCTACACGGAATCCCCGTATCCCGGTGAAAACACGTTGGCGTGGGGTGCAGCGTTTGTGTTGATGATGCTCGTGCTAATTATGAATGTTCTCGTACGTGTGGCGACGCGCAACCGCGCAGGAGCAGGCCGATGACCACAATGACCATCACCCAACTTGCCCCGTTTTATGGTGCCCGTCAAGCCGTAAAAGCGCTCGATATGACAATCAGTGCGCAGCGCATTACGGCGATTATCGGACCGTCGGGATGTGGTAAATCGACGGTATTGCGCTGTCTCAACCGCATGCATGAAACGATTGCTGGAGCACGCGCCACTGGCACGGTATACCTCGGTGATCAAGACATCTATGCTGCTGATACGGATCCCACACTGATTCGCCGGCGGGTGGGGATGGTGTTCCAACAACCGGTGGCCTTCCGTACCCGTAATGTTTACGAAAATGTGGCCGTCGGGTTACGCTTGCAGGGGATGAATGCCAAAGCAGAGCTCGATGTGGCGGTGGAATCCGCATTACGCGACGCCGTCTTGTGGGATGAAGTCAAGGATGTGCTCGACAAACCGGGTACGGCACTCTCTGGCGGTCAGCAACAGCGCCTAGCAATTGCACGGACCTTGGCCATCAAACCAGATGTGATTTTGCTCGATGAACCGTGTTCCGCACTCGACCCCATCGCGACCGCCAATATCGAAGAACTGTTGCTTGAGTTGAAGCAGCAGTATACAATTGTAATTGTGACCCATAGCATGCAACAGGCGGCGCGTATTTCGGACGAAACAGCCGTCTTTATGGTGGATACCACGAGCGGTCAGGCGGTTGGTGAGCTGGTGGAAAAGGCGCAAACACTGCACGTCTTTACCAATCCACAAGACCCCCGCACAGAATCCTATATTAGTGGCCGTGTCGGCTAAAAGGAAGCACTATGCGATCTGCAATGACCGTCAGCCGTAATATCGGTTTTGCCGAATTGGTGGGGGCTCGTGCCCGCGCTAATGCGGCGAGTGATGCACAGCATGCCAAAATTGAAGCACGTCACTTTAGTTTCTACTACGGCACGTTTCGCGCTATTCACGATGTAACCATGGATATCCCCGCTAACCGGGTGACGGCCATCATTGGCCCATCGGGGTGTGGCAAATCAACCCTGCTACGCGCCATCAACCGCATGCATGATGCCACACTTGGCGCCCGTGCCGAAGGTGAATTGCGGTTTGATGGTGTCAATGTCTATGACGCAACAGTGGACTCCGTGCTGCTCCGCCGGCGGGTGGGCATGGTCTTTCAGCGCCCTAATCCATTCCAGCTCACCATCTTTGACAACGTGGCGTATGGGCTGCGGGTGAATGGGCTCCGTGATAAAAAACAACTGGCCGAAAAGGTCGAGCAATCACTTGTGCGTGCCGCATTGTGGGACGAAGTCAAAGATCGCCTGTACAAAAGCCTCGGTACCGCCCTGTCCGGTGGCCAACAACAGCGCCTGTGTATTGCTCGCGCAATTGCATCTGATCCAGAAGTCATCCTGATGGATGAGCCGTGCTCGGCACTTGACCCGATTGCATCACTCAAAATCGAAGATTTAATCGACGATTTGCGCAACCAGTTTACTATTGTGATTGTGACACACAACATGCAACAAGCAGCCCGTGTCTCTGATATGACTGCCTTTATGCTGATGAACCGCGAAACACGTAGTGGCGAACTCGTTGAGTTTGATGCAACGGACAAGGTGTTTACTGCTCCCAGCGATACCCGTACCGAAGGCTATATTAGCGGCCAGTTCGGCTAAATCACCACGTTTGCCTTATTCTCCCCCCCCCCACCTCCCGTGTACTATGCACGGGAGGTTTGTGTGTGCACAGAGTTGTATCCAGCAAACCACCTGCCACGCAATTGCTACCACTGCTTGACGAATACCCCAATGCATTGTATATTCTATTTCGATAATCATCTAAATAGGTGGTCATGTGGGATTACAAGAGACACTCAAGGCGTTGGCAGACCCGGTGCGGCGGGCAATTTTGCTTTTTTTGCGCGATGGGCGCCAGTCAGCAGGAGCCATTGCTGCGCAGTTTGATGTGACACAGGCCACGGTATCGTACCACCTGGCACAACTCAAGCAGGCTGGCTTGATTTTCGAAGCCAAGGACAAAAATTACATCTACTACGAACTCAACACGTCGGTCTTTGAAGAGGTGTTGTTGTTTGTGGCACAGCTACAGGCGCGGGAGGAATAACAAGACTATGAAGCGCATTATCCTCTGGTTTATCGCACTCATACCGTTGCTCGTAACCATTGTGTTGCTCCCACAGATGGCCGATACGGTGCCGGCACACTATGGCATTGATGGCATGGTAGACCGCTACGATTCCAAGTACACCATGCTGCTCTTCCCACTCATCATCATTGTGGTGGTCGCCATACGCGACTTGGTGCCGCAGATGCTGGGGCGTGATGATGCACAGCAGGCGAATCTAGCTGTGTTAGACCGGCTATTATTGCCCGTGGTGATTGTGCTGGTTGCATTCAATCTGCTCACCGTGTGGTTGGCGACGTCACAGGTGCACAACATCTATGCCACGCAGGTGCCAGTGCCGCAGCTGATCCTGGCAGGTATCAGTCTGCTGTTTGTGGTGATTGGCAATGTGTTGCCCAAAACCAAGCCCAACTGGTATGTGGGCATCCGTGTGCCATGGACAGTCAATCACCCTGCAGTCTGGTACAAAACGCATCGCTTCGGTGGTGTTGTGATGACGGTGTGGGGCTGCATTGCCTTGGGTGTGACGCTGGTGGTGCCTCCCACGTATGCTGCCATAGTATTTGTCACCGGCACCATACTGATGGTCACCAGCATGCTGATCTACGCGTATATCTGCTATCGCCAGCAATCCTACGAGGGACGCGATGCATAAAACACTGTACGTGCTAGGGTATGCGGTCGTGGCCCTGCTTGCAGGTGCATTGATAGCGCTCTATCAGCTGGCACTGATGCCCGATGCACAACGTACCACGCTGTTGGCACAGGCGGGTTCGATGACACTGGTGATTGCAGTGGCGGCGCTACAAACGACGATATTGACGGTGCTGTGTAGTCTGCTCGGTGTGCGCTTGGCCAGCCATGTGGCACTCGATGTATCAGTGCGTCTGACCATGTGTCGTGTGCGGGCGGCAAGCATGATTGCACTGGTGGTGGCGGGGGGCATTGTGGCCAGCGATGTGTGGCTGTTTGCGCCCTACCTGCCAGCCACTGCGACACCGTCATTCAGCTGGCTCGGGTTGGCGAGTAGTGTGCTGTATGGTGGCATCATCGAGGAAGTGCTGCTCCGGCTGGGGGTGATGACGCTCATCGTGTGGGTCCTGTGGAAAGTTCACGGCGCGCTGTCGCCGTGGATGTACATCGTAGCCATCGGCGTGTCTGCGTTACTCTTTGCGGCTGGGCATTTGCCGGTGACATTCCAGCTGTTGTGTCAGCCGGGCAGCGATTGCACGCCGCAGGTCGTGCGCGCACTGCTATTAAACAGCATTGGCGGTGTGGGATTTGGCTATTTATACTGGCGACACGGGCTGGGTACCGCCATGTTGGCGCACATGTTGACGCACGTGCTGATGCAGTTGGTCTTTGTGCCGTTGTTGGTGGGATAAGCCACCGAGCCGTACACCATGTACGGCTCGGTATGGGGGGATGACTATTTGACGGCGGCCTGCATGATGGCTTCCATGCGTTTGACCATGCTGGCGATGTCGCCGGGCATCCCGTCGAGGAGCAGGGCGCTGTCGTACAGCTGAGCGATGATGGCCGCCGCCACACTGTCGTTTGCATCAGCCTGCAGGCGCTGCGCCACGCCGACAATGATGGGGTGAGCTCGGTTGATTTCGACTTTGCGCTTGGGGGCGCTGGTGTCTTTTTCGATGAGGCGGCGCATGCGCTCATAGTCGCTGTTGCCACCGACGGCCATCAAGCGTACGGGGTGCTGTTTGAGTACGTTCGACGCCTGCACACCGTCGATTTTGTCGCCCAGCACCTGCTTGAAGCCCTCAACCACGGCCAGTAGTTGGGTGTCGTCGAGCTGTGACTCGACGGGGGTGTCATTCCCGGGCAACACCAAATCGGGGTCGTCGAGGTTGCGGAACTTCTTGCCTTGGAAGTCACGCATATTCTGGAACATAAACGGATCCACCATATCGACGAGGAGCAACGCTTCGAGGTTACGACTCAACACTGCATCGAGGTGCGGGCTGTGTTTGGCGCTGGCTGCATCGTTGGCAACGAGGTAGTAGATTTCTTCTTGGCCTGCTTGCATGCGTTCGACATACTGCGCCAGCGTGGTCAGCTCATCTGCGTGCGAGCTGTGGAAGCGCAAGATGGGCACGATGTCGTCTTTGGCGCTGGGGTCGGTGGCGACGCCTTCTTTGAAAAAGACGCCAAATTCGCGCCAGAAGGTGGCGAATTTTTCGGCATCCGCAGTGGCCAGCTCGTTGATTTCTTTGATGACACGCGCCGTCAGTGTCTTTTTGATGCGGGCGGCGGTCTGTGAACCCTGAATCATCTCGCGCGATACGTTGAGGGGCAGGTCTTCGCTATCGACCACACCTTCCATGAAGCGCAACCAGTTAGGCAGCATCTCTTTGGTTTCGGCTTGGATGAGCACGCGCCGCGAATAAAGGGCAATGTTGCCCTCTACACGCCGCTCAATCATGCCGCGCTCACGTGTGGCAGGCACAAAGAGCAGTGCGTGTAGATCGATGGGGGCGTCGGTCGAGAGATGCACTGTCAACAGCGGGTCAGTGAATTCGTAGGTGAGTTGCTTGTAGAAATCGGTGTACTGTTGTGGCTCGACGGTACGAGGGGCGACGCGCCACAAGGCTTGGGTATCGTTGACTGTTTCGTCGCCGACCATGATCGGCACGGGGATGTAGCGTGAGTGCTTTTGGATGATTTGCTTGATGCGCCAGGCACTAGCAAACTCACCGGCGTCTTCTTTGAGGCGCAGCGTGATGGTGGTGCCCCGTTGCTCGCGGGTAGCAGGGCGAATGACATAGGCGTCGTTGCCGTCGCACCACCATTCGGCGGCTTCCGCATCGGGCTGATACGAGCGCGACACGACGGTGACTTCGTCGGCCACCACAAATGCTGAGTAGAAGCCGACACCAAACTGACCGACGAGCGCACCACGTTGCCCAGCTTCGAGCGATTCGAGCATGGCTTTGGTACCCGACTTGGCGATGGTACCGAGGTTTTCGGCCATTTCGGCGCTGGTCATGCCTGAGCCGTTGTCGCTGATGGTGATGGTTTTGGCCTCTTCGTCGACACTGATACTAATCTGGGGCTCGACCGCAGCATCGAGAATGTCGGGATTGGTGAGCTGGATGAAGCGCACGCGATTGATGGCGTCAGCCGCATTGGAGATTAGCTCACGCAGAAAGATCTCACGGTCGGAATAGAGTGAATGCGTCAGAATATGCAGGAGTTGACGCATTTCCGCACGGAATGGTACCGCTTGTTCGTTGCTCACAACGACTCCTTGTGATAGTTCGGGCGAAAATAACCTGTTACAGGTTAATAGTAGCGATTTTTGGAGGTGAATTTTGTAAGAAATCTATAAAAAACATCGTCGGGGCGTAATTTCATGGCGCCCCAACATTTCATGGTGCCCCTGAGTCATTTCTGCATACCGTATACTTCACGTTTCATACTTTTCAAATCACTGCTACTGCCCGGCTCCATGGGGGTATGGTACACGCCGTCGCTGACCCGAGCCGGATGCACAAAATGCTGGCGTAAGTGCGGAATGTACTCAAGAAATACTTTCTCGTGATCAAGCGCAATATGATTAAACAGCACCAAATGCTGATGGATTTGCCCCATATCACCGACATGTGGTACGACGGGCACGCCGAAGTGTTTGGCCAGCAGACTGACGGTGAGAAACTCACTCACGCCGCCGAGGCGCACACAATCGGCTTGTGCATAGTGCATGGCCCCCAGTTGCAGGTAGTTTTTAAATACCACCGCATTGGGCAAATGCTCACCCGCGGCCACCTTGATGGGGGCAATGGTCTGGGCAATGGTCTGGTGTGCCACAATGTCGTCGGGGTGGGTTGGCTCCTCCATCCACAGCGGGCGCACGGCCTGCATGGCCTGTCCCATTTGGAGTGCTTGCGGCAACGTCCACTGCTGATTGGCGTCGAGCATGAGTGTGGCCGCATCGCCCATGGTCTCGCGCACGGCCGTGGCGCGGCGCAGGTCGTAGGCGGGGTCACGCGCGCCGACTTTGAGTTTGACGGCGCCAAAGCCTGCCTGTATGGCGCGCTTGGCGTTTTCACGCACGCGCTGCTCGTCATAATGAAACCAGCCTACCGACGTGTCATAGCCCGGGTAGCCAGTGCGGATGACATCCATGCGTTGGGCGCGACTCGGCCACGCCGTCTCGATCAGCTCCAGGGCCCGTGTAGCCGGCAACACATCATCGAGGTAGCGCACATCGAGCAGCGCCACGAGCTGCGCGGGTGTCAGCTCGAGCAACAGTTGCCACAGCGGCAGCTGGCGTTTTTTGGCCCATAAATCAAAACACGCATTGCTGATGGCCGCCAGGGCGAGGTGGACAACGCCCTTGTGCGGGCCGAGCCAGCGCAACTGATGATGGTCGGCGATTTGGGCATAGATACGCCCAAAATCGTGCATCACTTCTTCGATATCACGTCCATGGAGGATGGGCGCAAGCAGTGCGATGGCCTCACAGACGAGCGTATTGCCACCGCCGAGGGTGAATGCGAGGCCCACGCCGGTGTAGCCGCTATCGTCGTGCAGGGCACAGACGGCATAGGCGTAGTGCGGATTGGCGTGGACGGCGTCTGCGCCTTCGCCTGCAGCAAGTGGATAGATACAACTATGCGTATTGATGCGCTGGATCATGTGGTGATCGTCCACTCCAAGTGGTGGTCGTAGCGCGTCCCAGCCCGTGGGATACCGTGCTCATCCCAGCCCATCATTTCGTAGTAGAGATTGATGTTGGCGTGAAAGGCAGTTTTGTCAAGCACGCGACCTTGCTTGGGTCCACTGGTGATCGGTTCATTGAAGAACCGCTCGGGGAGCGTATCGTCGGCACGGGTCAATCCTTCGCGGGCGTTGTAGATACGCATGATGTGGTTGCGGCGCTCACCAAAGCGCAACAGCTCGTGCGACGACGTCTCCCAGCCAGTGATAGCTGCCAACATATCGGTCATCATTTGCAGACTGATGGCACGGGTTGGTGCAATGGCAAAAATACAGAACCCGAGGGCATCTGCTGCCGACCACAGGTTGTTGAGTGCTTTGTAGTTACGCACTTTTTTGGCACTCTTGTCTTCCATGGCCACGCGTTCGATAATCCCCAAGGTGCGTGAAAACTCCAGCGAGTGCTCCCAGCCGACTTCGGTGTCAAAGTCCCAGTCATGCTCACAGATGTCGTAGCGTGGGCCGATGGGAGCGGTTGCAAATCCCAGCGCTAGATTGGTCTGGCTACGTGGCTCAATGGGCACCATTTCGAGCCCTTTGACGTGCATGGCGAGTGCCGCACTGCCGTTGCCAATCTGATCAGCCGCCCGTTTGCATCCCTCAGCAAGCACCGCCCCAAAGCCGGTGCGGGTGCTAATCTGGCGGATCATGCGCTCGATGGCGGCATGGTCACCGAATTGGAGATCTACTGGCCCGAAGCGTGTCGCATCAATCAGCCCGCGCTGGTTGGCCTCCATGGCAAACGAGAGGGTAAAGCCCAGCGATACTGGGTCAAGTCCGAGCTGATTACACAAATTGTTGAGGCGCATGACGACTTGTGCATCACTCGTACCGATATTTGGACCAAGTGATCCACTGATTTCTTGGTGGATGGCACTCGCACGCACATCCAAGTCTGCATCGTTGCCTTGGTAGATTTTCATGCAGTCGTTGACACAGCCAGGGCAGGGTGAAACACCCTTGTAGTGCGGCATCCATTGCGGGGCGGCATAGGCATCGAGGTGCTCAAATGATGCTTTGCTGAAGTTATAGGCGTCAATGGCGGTATCCAGCCCGTGCGTATGAATCCACACCGCAAAACCGGGCAAATCGAGCTGCCAGCGTGATAGTGTGTTGTGCTGGATGTCCTGCGCAAATTTGTGGTTGAGCTGTGCCAAGGTATCTGGGTGGGCTACCGGTGGCAACGTCCCCCCTTTGATGACAATAGCTTTCAGCTTTTTGCTGCCCATCACGGCACCCACACCATGGCGCTGTGCCTGGTGCGTGCGGCTACTGATGATATTGGCATAGCGCACCTGATGCTCGCCGGCAGGTCCAATTGCAGCCACGTCGATATCGTTCCCAAAACGGGCCTCGAGTGTGTCAGTACAGGCACCGACGGAGCTGCCCCATTCAGCACGAGCATCAAACAACGATACGACACCGTTTTCGATGAGGAGTCCTGTTGGCTGTTTGGCGGCACCATGGATGACGATGGCATCATAGCCGCTCTGTTTGAGCGAGACCGCAAAGCGGCCTTCGGCGCGCGTTTCGGCGATGCCGTTGGTGAGTGGTGATTTGGTGGTGACGATATAGCGTACCAGTCCTGCAGCTGGGTACCCTGCTGCCACACTATTATTGAACACGAGTACATTCGCTGGATCGAGTGAATCAATGCCGGGAGCGGTATGTTTAAGCAGGTAGTACGTGCCCATGAGTGCACCACCTGCGTATATGCGATAAAAGTTATCGTCGGGATGCTCAACAGAGGTCTGATTATTACTCAAATCGACGTGCAACACTGCACCATGGTAGCCGTACGCCATTGTCGTCTCCCGTGTGGTAAATGAGGATAACTATATTGTACTGCATATGTACAGTGCCGTGAATATCACGTGGGGGGGGGCACGCAGTGGCGCTCTCGGCATATGGGCATCTGGCGCGGCGGCACTGGACAACCACGGCATCGGTGAGGACGCCGTGATTATTCGACTTTGTTGGTGCGTTTTGATTTAGGCGCATGCATACCATCGTGTCGTGGTGGTATCCATACACCAGCCAGATCGCGGCATTCTTCGATTTTACTCATCAAGGTGGCCATATCGCGTGCCACAATGGTGAGGTGCCCCACCTTGCGGCCGGGACGTGCGGCTTTGTGATAGAGATGGACGTGGACGCCCGCAGGAATCGTCGCCACGTCGGGGATTTCGCCGATGAGATTGAGCATGGCACACATACCACGCAGCCCGGCAGGGGCGAGGGGGAGACCGCTGACGGCGCGTACGTGGTTTTCAAACTGCGAGGCGATGGCACCCTCGATGCTCCAATGCCCCGAATTATGCACCCGCGGCGCCATTTCGTTGATGAGGAGCATGGGACCAGTGGCTGTCACGACTTCGAAACATTCAATGGTCAGCACACCCACGTAATCGAGCGCCGTTACGGTGCGTTGCGCAATCGTGTCGGCCAGGGCTTCGATGTGGGGGTGGACGTTGGCGGCTGGTGCAATTGAGAGGCGCAAAATGCCCTCATGATGATGATTTTCTACCAGTGGATAACGCACAATCGTGCCAAATGTGTCACGTGCCACCAAAATCGACAACTCGCGTACAAACGGCACCACCCCTTCGATGATGAGGTCGTGTCCAGCCATGTCGACAATGGTCTGGTAGGCATGTGTCAAACTCGTGATGCGTTGTTGCCCTTTGCCGTCGTAGCCGTTGCGGCGGGTTTTGGCGATGGCAGGCAATCCTGTCTGCTTGATGGCCGTTGCCACACTCCCCGTGGCATCTACCGCTGCATAGGGCGCTGTCGCAAAGCCGAGCTCCCCAAAAAACTGCTTTTCGCTGAGGCGATCTTGGGCAATGGCCAACGCACGTGCAGGTGGGTAGAGCGGTTTGTGCTGCGCAAGCGTGGTTGCCGTGCTAGCCGGCACATTTTCGAATTCATAGGTGATTGCATCCACGTTGCCGGCAAACTGTGCCAGCGTGAGTGCATTGGTGTATTCAGCGACAGAATGCGTGGCAACCAACTGCGCTGGGGCATCAGGGCTCGGATCATAGATGTGGCAACGCACACCGAGTGGTACTGCTGCTAGGGCCAGCATTTGTGCTAATTGGCCGCCGCCGAGTATTCCAAGTTTGCGTGTGTGTGTCATATCTGCCACCAATTCTCATGTGCTTACGTCCTATTGTACCAAATGCACATTCATGATGACAGGCGTGGGTCGGGATGATCAATTACCTTTTGGGCGTTGGCGGCGCGCCGTTGCGCAAGGGCAGCTGCAATGGCAGGATGATCATGACATAACGTTGCTGCCGCCAATAGCGCCGCATTGATGGCCCCCGCCTTGCCGATGGCGAGGGTGCCCACCGGTACCCCAGCAGGCATCTGCAATATCGACCACACCGCATCGACCCCATTCATGGCACCATTGGGGACCGGCACGCCAAAGACGGGCACGAGTGTTTTGGCGGCCAACATGCCAGGTAAATGGGCGGCGCCGCCGGCACCGGCGATGATGGCACGGAGTCCGCGCCCTTGCGCTTTTTCGGCAAATGAAAAGAGCAAATCGGGGGTACGATGTGCCGATACCACCTGTGCCTCGTGGGGTACTCCCAGCTCGGCGAGGGTGGCTACGCTGTGTTGCATGATGTCCCAATCAGAATGTGAACCCATCACGACGGCTACGAGTGTACTCATACGTGCCCCTTACGATGCTGAATAGCCTGCTGATAGAGGTGGATGTAGGCCTTGGATGAGCGCCCCCAGGTGAAGTCTTCGCGCATGTTGCGCTGTTGTATGCTCACAAACGTTTCACGATCGTGGTAGCACATCACGGCACGTTGGACCGCGTCTCCGAGCGCCTCGGGGGTGTATTCGGTGAATCGGAAGCCGTTGCCGCTACTGCCCTCGCGCACGGTATCGTTGAGTCCACCCACCGCCCGCACCACCGGCACGGCGCCGTAGCGCATCGCAATCAGCTGACCCAGCCCACCTGGCTCGAAGCGTGACGGCATCAAAAACAGGTCACAGCCGGCATAGATGCGATTGGCTAGGGCCGCATCGAAGCCGATGTGGAGGTGCATGCGTGTGGGGTAGCGCTCGGCGATTTCGCGCATGTGCTGCTCCCAGTGCGGTTCGCCACTGCCCAGCACTACCAGTTGCATATCGGTCTGGGCAAATATTGCGGGCAAGGCGGCATCGAGCAAATCCATGCCCTTTTGCGAGGCGAGGCGCGTCACCATGGCGGCCAGTGGTGGGTCGCCCGCCGCAGGGAGTGCACACGCAGCACGCAACGCCGCCTTGCACTGCGCTTTGCCCGCCAGCGTGTCGGCCGTGTAGTGGGCGGCGATCTGCGGGTCAGTGGCCGGGTTAAAAAATGCAGTGTCGATGCCGTTCAGAATGCCACTATGGCGGTCACGCAGACTGCGCAAAATGCCGTCGAGACGCTCGCCATAGGCGGGCGACAAAATCTCGCTGGCATAGGTCGGGCTGACGGTGTTGATCATGTCGGCAGCGAGCAAGCCACGTGCCATGAAATTAAACGTGTCGCCGGGTAGACCGGCATGATGTTCGATGCCACCCCATTCGTCGAGCCCGGCCAGATGGCGTGTCCAGCCGCCGTATTCGCCTTGGTACGCCAAATTGTGGATGGTAAACACCGTCGCAATATGCCCAAAGGTGTAGGCATAGCGTGTGCGGATGTAGGCCAACACCAGCGCGGTATGCCAGTCGTTGGCGTGCACCACGTCGGGACTCCAGCGCTGGACTTCGCGTAGGTGCTGGATGAGGTGCATTACACCGCGCGCAAACAAAATAAAGCGTGCATCGTCGTCGTATTCGCCGTATACGGCATCACGATCAAAGGCGGCTGGGATGTCGAGCAGGTAACGCGGCGTGCCGTCGGTGTCAGACACGAGGTAGACGCGGATTTCTTCTTGGCGCTCGCCGAGGGTCAGAAATCCGGCACTAATGGGTGCCGTGGCATTGATGACTGCACGCATTTTGCGGTAGAGGGGCATGACAATCAGTGCGTCAATCCCGTCGCGGCGTAACTGGGCGGGTAATGCGCCTGCCACATCTGCCAGCCCACCGACTTTCATAAACGGCGCAGCCTCAGCGGCAACAAATAAGACGTGCATCGCATACTTCTTTCTATGGCGTCATTGCCAACAGATACGCATCGTCGCGTATCGCATCCTACGTATCAGCGGGGTGTGTGGCGGGACGAGCCGACTGCCCAATCACCAACCAGACCCCGATAAAGGTGAGTGCTGACCCGATAAAAAATGCCGGTGGTTGTTGCTCGTTGAGCCACACCCAGGCCAACGCTGCCCCTGCAATCGGCTGGAAGTACATCATGGCGGCCACGTTGCCCGACGTGGTCTTGGTGAGCGCCCAAAAGAGTGTCAAGTAGCCGACCACGGTGACCAATAACCCGGTGTAGACGACTCCCAGCAGCATGGGGGCAGTGATGCGCGTCGGCATGCCCAGCATATATTCGAGGATAACAAATGGGAGCAAACTTATCACCCCAATGGTGGCGGCAGCGGCGGTGGTGGGCAATGGCGGGTGGCGTTGCATCATGTCGCGCCCCATGACATTGTAGGCCGCCCAGCCCGTGGCACTAATCAGGTAGATGGCATAGCCGAGCCACGTCCGCCAATCACGGCTCAGCCCATCACTCGGATTGAGTACGATGATCACGCCAATCAAGGCGATGGTGGTACCAATCTGCATGCGCCGTGTAAAGGGCTCTTTGATCCACCAGGTCGCCAAAATCGCCACCCACAATGGCGTGGTCGTCGACATCAAGGCAATATGCGTGGCAGGGCTCAGGTAGAGCGCATAGACCTGCGTGATTTGGGTGATGCTAAAGCCGAGCATGCCCATGATGAGCAACTGTTTGCGGTCGGGACCACGCAAGAGTGCCCAGGTGGCACGCCACGCCAATGGCAACATGATACACAGCGATACCACGAAGCGCCAGAAGGCAAACGAAATCGGTGGTACGTCTGCGAGGGCGGGTTTGGTAATCGGAAATGCCATGCCCCAGATGATGTTGATTCCTGCCATGATGACCAGCGCAACGGTGACTTGACGCTGAGATGTGCTCTGCATACGCATCCTTGGTAGAGTCGACTACCCGTATTATACTCTGCCGTGTTGGTGTGTGAGGCGGTTTTGGTTTATAGTACAAGAAAAGCATGATTGGAGTATGGCATGACAGCGCACACCACTGACTCGGGCATCCCACTCAAACCCGTCTACCACGCCGAAGACGCGGGGACACCACACCCCGACCCCGGCCAGTACCCGTACACGCGTGGTGTCTACCCCGACATGTACCGCAGCCGCGTCTGGACGATGCGCCAATACGCCGGCTACGCTTCGGCCAAAGCCAGCAACGAGCGCTACCACTACCTGCTGGCCCAAGGTCAGACCGGTTTGTCGGTGGCCTTTGATTTGCCTACCCAACTCGGTCTCGACTCGACCGACGAACGTGCCGAAGGTGAAGTCGGCAAAGTGGGTGTGGCCATCGACTGCCTCGACGACATGTTGACGTTGTTTGACCGTATTCCGCTCGACAAAGTCAGCACGTCGATGACCATCAATGCGCCGGCCGCCGTCTTGTTGTTGCTGTACGAATTAGCGGCGGAGCGCCAGGGCATCAGTGCCGAGGCGCTGAGTGGCACCATCCAAAACGATATTTTGAAGGAATACGCCGCCCGTGGCACCTACATCTTTCCGCCGCGGCCGTCGATGCGCCTGGTGACGGATACCTTTGCCTATTGTGCCGAACGCATCCCCAAGTGGAATACCATCTCGATTAGTGGCTACCACATGCGCGAAGCGGGCTGTACGGCGGTGCAAGAAATCGCCTTTACGCTGGCCAACGGCATCGCCTATGTCAGCGCGGCGCAGGCTGCTGGGCTCGATGTGGATCGCTTTGCGCCGCGCTTGTCGTTTTTCTTTGCCTGCCACAACAACTTCCTCGAAGAAGTCGCCAAGTTTCGCGCGGCACGCCGTCTGTGGGCCACCATCATGCGCGAGCGCTTTGGGGCGCAAAAGGAGCAAAGCCTGATGTTGCGCTTCCATACCCAAACCGCCGGATCGAGCCTGACCGCCCAGCAGCCGCTCAACAATGTGGTGCGCACCACCATGCAGGCGCTGGCGGCGGTGCTGGGTGGCACGCAGAGCCTACACACCAACGGCTACGACGAGGCGATTGGTTTACCCACCGAGCAGGCTGCCACGCTGGCGCTACGGACGCAACAGCTGATCGCCTACGAAAGCGGCGTGGCCAGCACGGCGGACCCCCTGGCGGGCTCGTATGTGGTCGAAGCCTTGACGGATGAGTTGGCGACGCAGGCCATGGCGTTGATTGCTGAAATCGACGGCATGGGTGGTGCGGTCACTGCCATCGAACAAGGCTGGGTGCAGGGAGCGATTGCGGATGCAGCGTACGCCTATCAGCGCCAAATCGAACGCAATGAACGCACCGTGGTGGGGGTGAATCGCTTTGTGGATGACTCCACCACCAGCGTGCCTTTTTTCCGCCCGGACCCGACGGTGGCCAATGAGCAACAGCAGCGCCTAGCACACATCCGCGCCACGCGCGACAACGATGTGGTGACCAGTGCGCTGACGGCGTTGGAGCAGGCGGCGCGTGGCAGCGATAATTTGCTGATCCCAATGCGGGCAGCACTGGCAGCCAATGCCACTATTGGCGAGGTATGTGGGGTATTGCGCACGGTGTGGGGCGAATATCGCCCAACGGTGCGCATCTAACGGGAAGGTACGCCATGGATGCGCCGATTTCACTGTTTGTCATTGCGGCCGTCTTGTTTTTGGCGATTGTAGCGATTCTGTGGCGCTATTGGCGCAGTGTGGCTGAGGTTTCATCCAGCGAAACTGCCTTTAGTCGGCGCATCGCACGCCTCAACGACCGCCAATCCAATCGCTTGCAGGATACGCAGTTGACCGATACGACAAGCCAAGATGAGGCGTGGCGCATCATGGTCGAACGTGGGCGGCGCCAATACGATACGCCACAGTACGGCGATACCACGCGCCGCGCCCGCGAGCGTCAGCGCCGCCAATCTCGCCACAAGAGCGAATAAAAGAGGTGCCATGGTTACTATCCGTCCAGCACAGGTTGCCGACATTGCTGGCGTACACGATTGCTGGCTTTTGACCGATTATCCCGACGAAACCGAACGTACGGCCATGGCTGCCCTCGGTATGGCGCCCTGGTTCCCACACCTCTTGCACACCGGCACATTGCTGGTGGCCGAGGCTGATGGGACCATTGTCGGCTTTGCCGGCACGCAGACACGGGGTCGGGTCTGCTATTTGGCCGATTGTTTTGTGCGCCCCGATTGGCAGTCACGAGGGGTGGCGCGGGCGCTGGTGCAGCAGTTGCATGCCGACGCCACACTCATTCACTGCACGTTGGCGTCGAGCGATCCGCGTGCAGCGTCGCTGTATGTGCGTGCCGGCATGACGCCACGCTTCCCGATGTTTATGCTCGAAAGTACGCCCCGCACGCAGCACCTTTCACCACTGGTGACGACGCGTGTGTGTACGGATGTCGCGGAATGGTTGGCATACGACCAACGCCTGATTGGGCACGACCGCCGGGTCGACATTGCGCATCTGTGTGACCAGCCTACGGCGATGCTGCTACAGATGTGGGATGGGGCGCGCCTGCTGGGGCAGGCGCTAGCACATCCACGGCGCTACGACCGCGCGCCCCACGGCAAATACAACATTGGCCCTGTGGCAGCATTCCAGCGTGCTGATGCGGCAGCAGT
>JACCDO010404909.1_pt1 | contig 19437 bp, 12 predicted proteins | sample 7446101 | NCBI WGS metagenome assembly JACCDO01 (sample SAMN15323440, study PRJNA562643) | freshwater metagenome | isolation source: river surface water | place: USA:Blue River Watershed | collected 2017-08-16 | reverse complement strand
GGACTTTGTTTGCCATTCATTCACTATGAATAGTGAATAGACATTAAATTACAACTTTATGACCACTTAATTTATATCATCATTAATTTTATTAAATAAAAAGAATAAAAATATTGATTTTTAAATTTTTTAAAAAAATATTAATGATAAGTAATGACAAACTGTACATAGTACTTATTAAAGCTATAATTATAATAATATTCCCAAAGAATTGTTAAATTTTTCTTTTTTTAATTAATCACGGTTAGGGTTTGTGAATAAACAAAATCGTTTTTTTTAAAAACCCTTCACAAGGATCATAGAAAGAAATGGGTCCAAAACCAGGCTTAAAAGGTGCCAAAGACACCAAAGCCAAGAAGAAAGAAAAGGAGGAAGTGCAAGCTGTACCTCTAACTTCTGATGAAGATGATTATATTAGAGAACCTATTAAACGTATTATTAAACCAGATAACCAATTAGTATTAAATGATCACGAATTAAACGATGAACAAACTAGAGTATTGACAGCAAATGATCCAAATGTTCCTAATAATACTACGAGATATAATTATAAAGAAAAATCATATAAACAAGATCCTGAAGGACCAATGGATCATTTAGTGTTTCATTTTCAAATGGATGGTGCATCTTTACATATAGAATCAGATGATGCACAACAACAAAAACAATTTGAAGAAGCAAAATTAATGGAAACTGACAGATTAAGGAAAGAGGCAGCACAAGAAGCATTAGAAGCCGGTGAAGAAGATATGGAGGCGGAAGCACCTAAAACGGGAAAAAATCAATTTAACTATAGTGAAAGAGCTGCTCAAACATTTAACAATAGTTTAAGAAATCGTGGTGTCGCCACTGAACCTCCACCAGTTGTTCAATTTTTTGCTACTGTTACACAATGGGATATATATGATGCATATATGGCTGATTATAAAAAACAATTACATGAAGAAGAACTAATAAAGAATGCCGAAAAACGTAAATTAACTGGTCATGGCCCAGAAGAAGTTAAAAAAGAAAATGCTAAAGAAGATGATATGGTTCATAGTCAAAAGATGAGTAATGCATTAAAAATATTGGAGCGTATGGTAAATCAAAACGCAGAAGATGAGATATTTCAAGATTTCAAATATTGGGAAGATGCATCAGATTTTTATCGTAATGGTGAAGGTAGTTTATTACCTTTATGGCGATTTAGTACAGAAAGAACTAAACGTAAACAAGTCACAACTTTGTGTTGGAACCCAAATTATCCTGATTTATTTGCTGTAGCATATGGTAGTTATGATTTTATGAGACAAGGATCTGGTATGGTTTGTTGTTTTTCTTTAAAAAATACATCGCATCCAGAATATATATTTTCCACTGAATCTGGTGTTATGTGTTTAGATTTTCATCGTCATCATCATTCACTTTTAGCAGTTGGATGTTACGACGGTACGGTTATGGTATTTGATGTAAGAAGTAAACTAAATCGACCAATTTATTCATCATCAATTCGCACAGGTAAACATACTGATCCAGTATGGCAAGTACATTGGCAAGAAGAGGATTTAGCAAAAGAATTAAATTTTTATTCCGTATCTTCAGATGGTCAAGTTGCATCATGGATTATGAGTAAAAATGAATTAAAAATGGAACCTGTAATGCAATTGAAATTAGTTGCTGCAAATCGTGATGATCCAGAAGAAGTTAATTTATCAGGTTTAGCTGGTGGATGTTGTTTCGATTTTAATCGCCATTCTGATCATTTATTTATAGTTGGTACTGAAGAGGGTAAAATACATAAATGTTCAAAAGCTTATAGTGGTCAATATTTAGAAACGTATCAAGGGCATCATATGGCAGTTTACGCATTAAAATGGAACCCATTTCATCCTCGTGTATTTATATCATGTTCCGCTGATTGGACTGTTAAAATATGGGACCACAATTCTGCACAACCAATATTATCATTTGATTTAGGCAATGCTGTTGGTGATATTGCCTGGGCACCATACTCATCGACCGTATTTGCTGCTGTTACTAGTGATGGCAAAGTTCATGTATTTGATTTAGCTGAAAATAAACATGAACCTATTTGTGAACAAAAAGTAGTCAAACGTGCTAAATTAACACATGTAGCATTTAATTCACTTGAACCAATTATTATTGTTGGTGATGATCGTGGTGGTGTTAACTCTTTAAAATTATCTCCTAACTTGAGACAGGTACATGCACCAAAAAATGAAGAAGGTGAAATTATGCCACATGATCCAATTCAATTACAAGTTGACAAAATGGAAAAACTTTTACAAGCAGCTAGAACTGGTTAAATATTTTTTTTTTTTTAAATAATATGCAGTAAATAATTACGTAATATATATTATCTTTTTAATAAAACAGTATATTTTTATGATACAAGATTTACCCAATAATTATAAATATTTATGCAGTAAAATCAAATCCAGTATATGCTGGCATATCATCATCGGTGGTATGTTTAAATACTTGTGCTTGAAATTTCTCTTCACTACTAGCAACAACTGCTCTTTTCTCTTCTACAACAACTTTACGTCGGCTTCCCCCCGTTTTAGATTGAAATTTACGGGCATAATCTCTATTTCTTTTACGTTTTTCATCTTTATTGTTACGTCTACACGATTCTAATGAGGTATCAAATGGTTTTTGTACAAGTCTACTAGATAGTAGAAACGACTATAAATAATAGTTACAATTAGAGATATGAACCTTTAATAAATAATAGGCGAAATCATATTTACTACAGCATTGTTTTTAATAATGCATATGTAATATGCTTATCGCATAGGAAATTATAGCAACAAGCATAATATAAAATAGCACACCGTAAATTCCAACTAGAGGAAACAAAATAATATTGAAAATAGTGCTATAAAACATACCTGAACATGCGCTAGAAGCAGCAATAAAGCTAGAAGAACAACAACCGACCCAGTCATAGTTGCTTTTTCTTATTTTTTTTATGTTCGTCACTGCTGAAGTAACAGGTTAGGGTTGGTACAATTTGTTATCTTGATACATCATACAACAAAAATGCCAACAGAAATCACCACTTTATAGCATTGCTAGATTATTCTCAGAGAATAATTATGTTGATGAAGTTGAAGACTTTATTATGTAATTTTTTTCGATTTGGTTTTAGAAAACTTAACCCTCTTGCAATTTTAAGTAAAATAACATTTATGGGGTTATCTATTATAGTTTTTGTCATTTAATGCCAGTGTTCATGCGGCCTCCATCAAGGGCCTTTTTATGTCATCATCATCTGACATGTAAAAACGTACAGTGCAGTATTATAAAGCATTAGTAACATAAAATTTTGCATTGAAGTCACGATGATGCGGTTGATTTTTATATTGATACTGGCATTAATCAGTAAATGCATAGCATTTCAAAATTTAATTCATAATTGTAATTGTAAGAATGTTAAACTATTATATATGGGTACGGGTAATGTTCAAGGTAAAATATTTCGTATTTCTACGTTTGGCGAGTCACATGGCACAGGAGTAGGTGTAATTATTGACGGATGCCCACCAAGAATACCTTTATCAGTGAATGATATACAAGGTGAACTCAATAGAAGAAAACCAGGACAATCAAGATTAACTACACCACGTGATGAAGACGATATTGCTGAAATTATGAGTGGAACTTATAATGACGTTACTTTAGGTACTCCCATTGCAATTATTGTCAGAAATAAAGATCAGAGAAGTAAAGATTATGATGAGATGAGTGCTAAGTATAGACCCTCACATGCTGATGCTACATATGATGCTAAATATGGTGTAAGAGCAGTTGCTGGTGGTGGTAGATCATCCGCTAGAGAAACAATAGGTAGAGTTGCGGCTGGTGCTGTTGCAAAAAAAATTTTAAAATTATATTCTGGTGTTGAAATCATTGGTTATGTATCAAAAGTTCAAGATATTGAACTAGTAAACGTAGATCATGATAAAGTTACCGAAGAAATGGTTGAAGCAAATATCGCTCGCTGTCCAGATCCTATAATTGCAGATAAAATGATACAGCGTATTGATGAAATTAGGCGTACAGGAAATAGTATTGGTGGTGTTGTTGAAGTTGTTGCTCGTAATGTACCTAGTGGTCTTGGTTCACCAGTTTTTGATAAATTAGAAGCTGAATTAGCGAAAGCATGTATGTCATTGCCAGCGTCTAAAGGATTTGAAATTGGCTCTGGTTTTGGTGGTACTTTATTAAGTGGTTATGATCATAATGATGAATTTTATGTTGATGATGATGGTATATACATTTTACTTTTTACCAATATTTTTTCTTTTATCTGATTGTTCCCCCATAGGTCGTACTAGAACACGCACTAATAGAAGTGGCGGAGTACAAGGAGGTATATCAAATGGAGAAAATATCATTATAAGAGTTGCATTTAAACCTACGTCAACAATAGGTAAAGAGCAAAATACAGTAACTAGAGCTGGTGAAGAGACAACGATTCGTGGGAAAGGACGACATGACCCATGCGTATTGCCAAGAGCTGTGCCAATGGTTGAGGCGATGGTAGCATTAGTTTTAGCTGATGCATTAATGCAACATGTAGCACAATGTGAGTTATTTCCTAACCATAACGATGAAATGAATTTACTTGGTAAAAAGCTATCTGGACTTGGTATAAGTGAAAAATAATATCAAAATAAGCAATCTTATATATATTGTAAATAAATTTAATCATAAGCTCTGATGGTATGTATGAAAATTCATTATGAAATCGGTCTAAACGCTTAAAGTTAACTTAACTTACGCCTTGCAGACCGGTACTACCGGTACCATGGAAAAATAATTTTCAACGGCTCAATCATTCTACGGTATTATTATCAAGTTTTTCCGCACTCTATACAAGTAAATATAAAATGGACATAATAAGTGCTACTCGCCAGATGGAGGAGCATAAACGCCATCTTGCAAGGATAAGAAATATGCAAACGAGTGTTGAGTAAGAATTCATAACCTATGACATTTTTATAATTTTGTTAATAATTTTATTATAGTACTACGACACCAAAATCACTCGGATTAAAACATTTAGCATCACGACCTAAGAAACAGCAATTGATCGATGATCGTCAACAATCAATCGCAAAAGAAAATAAAAAACTTATGGAACGTATGACTAAAATTATGTCTGAGACTAGAGTACAACCTAAACATTTGAAACCAGAGAGTAGATCATTTAGTAAAGTTGAAGTTGATAGAATAAATTTTGAAAATAAATTGTTAATTCATCGATTGAAAACTGTACCACCTGTTATAGATTTAGATGAAATGAAACAACATTTTAATCGACATTGCAAAATCGGATCAAATTTACGAAGAAGACAAATAAAACCTCTTACTAACAGTAAAGACGGGTAAGTTTTTTAAAATTATTCAATCAACTTTAATGATCATTTTGTTGACACATTATGATAAAATGCTTATTATTTATTTTTATAACTTATCGTTTCAAACTCTCATTTAAATTCATGTAATAATTTTCATCATGCTTATTAAATTATAGTTACTTATTTATTTTTATATTTTTCACAGAAAATCTAGGATGTCACCAACTGATGCGAAAGAATCACTTCAAACAGGCGGATCATTTGATTCATTAACATATAATTCACATCAAACTTCGAACATAATGTTAAATGGCGGCGATAGCATGGTTGACGGAGAATCTCCTATTAAATCAATGAGTGAATTTCGTAAACACGTACTTTCAACAAAAAAAATGGCTAATTCCTTCATTCCAACAGTATCAACAAATAATACAAATCAATCAGATACAAAGTATGAATTTATTAATGAACCAAAATAAAGAACGTTTGAATATATTGTTATTAAATGTATAGTAAGAAGAACTAAAACGAAAATATAGGCTCCGGTACCGTATTAGGGTATTACCAAAATCGCTGATTCCATGGGATTTCCATATTTGGTACCATAAGGAATATACAACAACATGGCTGGTAAGAGTAGTGAAGGTTTTACAAAAGCAGCACAAAAAAAGAAGTTTATTCGCAATCGTGACATCAAATTAACTAATGGCGAGTTAAAGAAAGAGGCATCAATTCAACGTCTAATGTGCGAAGGTGTCTGTGACAGATGTCGTGAAAAAGTTCAATGGAAGTTCAGGTATGATAAATACAAGCCACTAAAGACTCCAGGGACTTGTGCAGATTGTAAACAAAAAAAAATTACGAAGGCATATCGATCTTTATGCGATGGTTGTGCTAGTGCAAGAAAAGTTTGTGGTTCATGCTGTGTTAACATCCAAGAAGCTAATTCCATTAGGTTAGAACGTCTCGAAGTAAAAGGAATTGCAAATAATACCGATTTAAGTTGCGATCAAGAAATGGCTGTTGGTGATAGTGATAACGATAGTGATACTAATAGTAATGATAATAGTCATAATGAAATTGGTATCAAATTAGATGCACCATCTATTGTTACTGAATCCACCGAAGAACCAACAGTTTATACTGAAGGCACCAAATCATTATTAGAAAAGGATTCTTGTATTTTTCAATTAGATAAATTCAATCAATATCGCGACATGAAGTATAACAAATCAAGACAAGTAGGGACTGAAGATATTTAAAATTATTATGTTTCTTTGTGTATAAATTTTTATAAGTGTATATATATATCAATGACTGCAGTTAATCAAAATCGCGCAGTTTATTACCCTCTCCTTAATTATTCCCAAATAATAATTAGGAATAAGACTCTTGATGTAAGTTCCGGATACCGCATTAAATTCTGCGAAATTTTGATTATTTTGTCTCATCGTCATTTAAAAAAAAGTTATTTGCTGCTTTTGCTGCTATCTGTTGTAGAATAAATTCATTCGCATGTCACAGAGTTGAATGAAGCACAGGAATAACAATTACTTCAATGAAATTAAACCATTAAAAACAAAACAAAATGTAACAAAAGCGACGGAATTGTTAACTCGACTATCCTCTAATGTCACCGGAGTTATGGATTATTATGGCTGGAAAGTTGGAATATTATCTGAATTTTATCCAAAAAATAATGCTATATATGGTCTTAATATGAATCGTGGTCAAAAGATTTTCGTTAGACTGCGTTCACCAACAGATGAAAATTCATTTCTTGACTATGACACGATTTTACATACTATGCTTCATGAATTATGCCATAATAATCATAGTAATCACAGTGCTGCATTTTATTCTATGTTAGATGAATTATCGACAAAGGTAACTAAAAATGGTCCAATTATAACATCCTCATCATCATCTAGCACTTCCGTTGCTATTGATGAAGGTGTCAAAATAAAGATGAAAGATGCTGCAATTAGGAGGAGTAATTCAAATTCTATAACAATAAATAGCGGAAACAAATTAGGTGGCACGATGGTAGGTATTCAAATGAGTAATGAGCAATTAAAGATAAATATGGCGAATGCAGCAGAACGAAGGAACAAAGATAATTTATGGTGTCCATTTAATAATACTACAAATTCAACAAAAATAACAAAAATAACAAAAGAAACAAAAGAAACAAAAGAAACAAAAGAAAATGATATAACAAGAATATCAACCCCACTTAATTTCATGTGGGAATGTGATGTATGTGGTGAAATTAATGCAGATAATAATGAATCTTGTGTATATTGTCAAATCAAACGCTATGATAATAACCAAGTAGCAATAAATGAAATTAAGGCTATCGAACAAATAACATCCGATGACAGTAATAATAGACAAGGTAAACGGCGAATAATCGATACAAATTATGCAATAACAAATAAAAGCAGTAAGCAAAATGTAGGACTAATCCATAACAATGTTATAGACTTAACGATTGATGATGATAATTTATGTTTGCCATGTGAATAATGTTACTTATGTATACATTTCAAATTACATAATATATTATACTTTATCTACTTGAAATCTAGCGAGGGCAAAAATGATATTCCAGCTAATTCTTTTTTAACCATCTTTGTCGGTAAAATTTTCTTACTTTTCTTACTATTACTATCACTATTAATACTTTGATTTGTGATAATTTTGCTGATCTCGTCTTTATGCTTTTGCTGATAAAATTGTAGCGTCTCATTGGATTGGGAAAGTTTCAAAGACGACGTTTTTGAGGTACTAGAATTAACAGGTTGGTTATTAACACCTGATAAATTTTGTTTCCTTTTTTGTTCCTGGTCTATAATATCACTATTCATGACAAATAATTGAGAAATTTTATCTTCCGCTGATACATTTTGTGCCCCAACAAGATGGTCAATATCACCTTCAATAGCAGCATTAGAAGCATAATTAGTCAATGGAGTAGAGGGCATGTCATCATTTATATCTCCATCATATAAACTACGAGAATCACTAAAGGATGCATGACTACTATTGTTACCAACGTATTCAATATAAGCGTTTATTGTTTTAGTTGATATATTTGTTGTTGGAGATATTGGCGTATTCATATCTTTAGTATTATTGTTCATATTATCCTTAATATCTTCGTTTTTATCTTTCTTTTTAATACTAATTAATCTAATTTTCGCATTCAATCGTTGATTTTCCATAACCAAAGTCCTAATTTCATGACGCATACTATTAACTTCTTGCAGCAATGTTGTATTATCGTGTATCTGATTGGTAATCTTCATTGTTGAAACAGTATTAGTTAAATCTAAATTAGATTTTAAACCATCAATATTCTTATGAAGCAATTGCATATGTCTTTCTCTTTCAATTATAGCATCGGCTGATTCTTTTTCCATATCATAATCAGACCCATCATTCTTACTATAAGGTTGTAATATATCATGTAATCGCTTTAAAGAAACTTCCATGTTTTCATTCTTAGCAATAATTTCAACCAATTCATTCTTCTTTTTCTTCAGTTCTTTTTCTTCCCCATCAATAATAATAGTTTTTTTATACGAGTTAAAACGTGCTTCTTGCAATGAAAATTCATACTCGTCTAATAATTTTGACGCCCTTTTCAAAGCACCATCTTTTCTTGCTGCAGTATGACGTAATTCACGAACTTGTTTTTGAAGTAGGTGTAAATGTGAAGTTTGCTGTGTTATTTTTGATTCTTTTTGTGATATTGAATGTAGTAAATTTTCATACTCACGATCCATTTCGTGAACCTTCTCACTAACTTGCATTAACTTTTCTTCTTTTGGATTTAACTCTTGACGCAATGTATGTAGTTGAGTTGTTAATGCTTTACGTATCCGTTCTAGTTCATGAATATACTGTTGCTGTTCACCAATTTTAAATTCACTTTTATCAAAAGCTTCAGCACGCAATTTTAAATCATTTGTAACTTGCTGTACAGTTGATTCTAACTTTTGAATTCTATTGTTAGCCCAATCTAAATCAGATTTTAATCTCATTATCTCATTTTCATTAGCAGCAATAGTTATATTTAAATTATGTATTTGTCTAGAGTATTTAGCAATTTCTTCTCTATTATTTCGTTGTAAGGAATCAGCAACACTAGCAGCATGATCTAATTCTTCTTTTAATTTTTCTCTTTCAATAACTTGTGCAGTTTCTAATTCTCTTAGGATTTCACTGTGGCGATTATTAACGTATTCAACATACTGTAAAATTGCACCTTTTTGCTTTTCAGCATCTGACAAGATTTCCGATTTTTCATTCAACATTTTGGATTCCTTTAATTCTGATTTACGTTGAAAATCAACAAAATCCATTTTAGAATTCAACACAAATTCTTCATATGCTTGACGCATTTTCTCAACGTATAATGATTCTTGAGTTAATTTTCTTTCGTAATATACTTCTAACTCAGATATTTCCCGTTTATATTTTACTTCTTGCTGAGCTATATCATCCCTTAGTTTTTTTGTATCTTTAATGTAATCTTCACGAAGACGTAAAATAATTTCATCCCTTTTTTTAATTTCACGATTCATTTTTGATTCTAATTCGTTAATTGTATTACTACTTACTTTACTTACTTTACTTAAAGTACGATCATGCTCACGATTAACATCATCTAATTTGTGATCAAATCCATCAACTTTATGTCGTAATTCAACCAAATATTCTTTATGCATATTAAAATAATGATTATCTAAAATATTATTATATTCAGCAATATCTCCTATTTCCTTAACTCTAGTGCTAGTTGACATTAAATAAATCGACCCATCTTGACTAGATGATACTAACCATGCACCACTAGGACTTATTTTTGTACAAATTACATTAGAAGAATGCAATGGCAAAACTTTACATAATGTTTCATTTAAATAATCATATCTTGTGCCTATAATGTTGTTTGCTATTACTTTTAATGGAAATGGTAACACTGATATTAAAACACGACCATCTGTGTACCCGATCATACATATTTCAGCACGATCAGGGCCACTTTCAGATAATCCAAGTGAAATAGATGATATAGGTGCTTCTAAACATACCACTTTACCATTTGAAGATAAATTACCTTGCCACACAACTAAAAAGTGTTTACATTTAACCGACAATTCATTTGAGATTGGCTGATCAGTATCAATACTTTTAAGTTCCTCATTACCATGTAACTGTCTTTGACTTTCTAATGCTCTTGCTACAGCACTGGCTATATCTGGATCATTTGAACTAACCGAAGTAGAAGTCAATTCTTTCTGACTACTTCCAGGTAAAATACTATGTAATCTACCTCGTTTACCTGGTTGCTGTTTTCTATGAACATTTACATCAACACTTTCATAATATGCAACAACATTACGTTTGAGATCTTGGATAGGACTTATGCATATAGATTGTGCAGGAATTCCTTTAACAAAATATTCACCACTGCGAGCGGATTCATATAATTTCCAACTAAAAACATAACCATCATTAGAAGTAGTAAATATAACCTGGTCATCAAAACTAAAACATAAATCCGTTATATTCGATGTATGATCACCTAATACCATAACTCTTCTAGGAGTTCCATTAGAATCTAGCACATCATAATCTAATTGAACCATATTATATATCTGAGCAAATTTTCCGGTAACGATAGCTATCAAATTACCACCATTCGAATATTTTGCTAATGTTACAGGTAAATTATTAACAAAAGGAGTACCATTAGCCGTTGTAAATGCAGTTTTAGTAGTGATAACTTTTAACTCATCGATTTTATTTTCTGATATTATGCATTCCCTAACATTCTCATCACTAGCAATTAATATTGTATTACCCATTGGATGCATATCAATAAATGTCGGTATAAGATCCGATCTTTCATTTTTAAAATTATGACTAGTAACACTAACGCTACGATTGCAATCCCAAATATGTAACATTTTATCATCATTGGAGTAACTGGCAAATTGACTTTTACGCTGAGCAATAGATAAAAAGTTGACACTACCAGAGTGAAATGAACGTATCAATTTGATTGGTCTCAATATTGTCCATTCACACACACTGTCAACATTGTGTAATGCTTTATGATCCGTTTCATTTCCCATTACACTACGATAATCATTACCATGAAAATCAATTAAATACAAACTATGTTTACATGGCACATAAGCTTCAAATAAAGCTACATTCGATTTTAACCTCCATTGTATTCCTAACATATTATTTATTTCACTAATTTTAATTCGAACTAAAAAAACTAACATGGCTGTAACACCATGAGATCCTGATGCACCGACTTTTTTTACTTCATACAATGCAAAATGATTTTGTGAAGAACCAACCACTACAATATCTTCTCTACTTGAAAGATAGCATACTGGAACATCACATTTATTTGCTTGATCTGGTGAACCAAAGGGATATTGAATCTTATGTTGCAAATCAGAGCCTTGAATTAATGCAATAAAACCACTATTAGAGCCAACTACAATATGATTTTCAGAAAGCCAATGATGGCAATTAAAAGTAAAAATTCCTTTGATTTGATTATTATTATGATGTATACCATTTATAGTCGATGAAAAAGTACTTTTTGAAGTACAACGCCAAAAGTGAAAATGATTTTTTGTTCCAATAGTAACTATTCTAGAATTATCTTTAGGATGAAATGATAATTCCATAATTAACGATTTATCAGTTGATATCTGATGCATTTTGGTCTCTAAAACTCTATCATATATTAATACACCAACTTCAATATAATTTGTAGAAAAAGCTAATAATGATGCATCATGACTAAATGCAATACATGTTGCTTTACATTCTCTATTTGCATGCTCAACACCTTCGCAAATATATGTTATCTTTGACGATTTGGTAAATGTGGAGTTAGATGCCATTAAATCATACACTAATATTGTTACATTATTTTTATTTTGATTTCCAACTAAGCTTGCAGATACACCAACATATTTATTGTCATTACTTACAACAAAACTATGTATTACAGATAAACCACTACCTAAATATACGGTTTGCTGTAAATTATCATCGTATAAACAAAGTCTATTTCCAGCTGAATATAATATTTCATTATTTTTTACTGATTGTATTGAATGATTATTCACCTCATGTAAAGCCCAATTACATCGAGGATTTATAGATCTTATACGAACATCTTGCATTATAGAACACTTGTTCAAATTTAAGAAAAAACAGATAGAATCAAATCAATGGAACGAACATTAGCGCTTATGGCTGTTACTTTAGTAGGCACCTTTTTTCTAGCAACAACGGCACCGGTATCAACATACCGGTATGGTACCTTCATAGATATAACATACATGGAATAACAATAAATTATCAATACTAAGTTCCGTCATAACTAGTTTAACCAATTATATTACTATGAAAAGCATCAAATTTTATATCACAAAAATTTCCCTCTATCAAAATCAATAAATTTCCACACCTAGAGGAGAATTAAAAAACAGTTGAAAATTTAGAAAAAACTTTTCAAAAAAGTGACAATTCTGTGAAATCGTACAATTTATAAAATAAAACCAAGACACACCGGAATAATCTATGGAGACAGAGAATAATTTAGCAGTAGAAGATGAGGGCGAATTATTTCTCACTAGCCATCAGACTGATTCAAGTGATGATATTCGCTTAGAGTTAGAAAAGTACTTAGAAAATTGTATGAATAAACTCGATTCAGAAGGAAATAAATTATTGTATTATCCATCCAATTTTGCAAATATTGCCGATACAATGAATCGTGATGACCTATTGTTATCCGATGAAGATCGTCCATGGTCTAAATATTTACTAGAAAATTCTATTAACAGTGAAATTGACAAATCATTAGGCCATCGATATAAAAATATATTATTGAGCGACAGTACTGAAGAAAGTAATAAATTAGATGAAGAATACAGAACTATTCAATTATTAGACGAAAAATTAAAGGACTTAAATAAAAAAAATAGAAAAAATAATGATAATGCATCAACTCCGAGATCAACAGTATCATATAATAAAGATTTTACTTTCTTGACCAGACAAAAAGGATCAAGTAGCATTTATACTTCAGACAAAGAATCAGAAAGACCAGAATCTATTCCCCCATCTTCTCCTGGTATTGATGATGATAATAACAACAATTTAAATGATATTATTGGTAATGATGAAAACAATGACACTTATTTAAATGAAAATCGTGATGATATCACAAATGATCAATTAACCGCAATATTAGATAATGCTTTAGCCAATAATAGTTCAAATAATAAAACTTTTCCATTAAAAAAACAAAGGAATATGATAAAAAATAATATTAATAAAGTCAAATTAAATAATAACTCTAGTTTGTCAATTGAAGAAGAAGAAAGACTTCAAAATATTTTAGAAAACGACTTAACAGCAGATGAAATGCTATTTGGTTTCACCACAAATGATTTAGAACATTTAAATAAAGTTAACAATGATTTAAATAAATTTGGTAATTTTGATAGATTGTCAAACATAGAAGCTAAAGGATTAAATGGCTATGATATTTCTGAGCTCATTACCACTAATAATACGACAGCACACCATGTAAATGATACATACTTAAGAGATCATAGGATTGAAAGATTAACCAAAAATTATGTCAAAGTCATAGACAGTTTAATTGAAAATTCATCACTTACTATCGATGATATTACTTCATTATATTCAAACAGTAATATTAATAATTATACCAACAACAATATTACTAATCATAAACCTTTATTAGAAATACCTAATGTGGAAGAGTTAAATGGTTACAGAAAAATTAAGTATGATGATATTAAAAATATTATTAGTGAAATAGTTAATACTAATAATGAAAATAATATTGACTGCGATAATAATAACCATAATAATACATGGAAATTATATAAAAAGCGTCAGGAATTAGATAATTTGGTATCAAGTATTAAACCATTAGTTGAACAATTAAATAAATTGAGAAGTTGCGATGATATAGCCTTAAATAATAGTGATGATATTACAACTGATAATATTAATATGAATATTATATTGTCTAAAATACCATCATTGCCAATTTTACCAGTATCATCTAGAACAAGTACACCAAATACAAGTAGAACATATGACGAGACAATATTTCCACCAGTTGAAAGTCAATACTTACCTGTACCACCAAGCAATGAAAAATGCGTTGTTTAATATTTTTTTTAATACTGTAATTTATACAAAATGTACATGCTAGCAAATTTGTATATTTTTATTTTGCAATATCTGATGGAGGCGGTCCTTTAGGCTTAGGTGGTAATACACCATCCTTTAGTGCAAATTTTTTCTTTTTCAATGCCTTATTATTACTACTATCACTACTATTTTTAATCACATTAATTTCATCGATTGAATTTATACCTGGAGGTAATGGTAAGGTAAAATCTATTTCAATATTTTTATTTTGACTTTCATGATGTGAATTTATTTGTTTCTCAATAACTTTAGGCTGTTGGGCGATAACTTTATCCCTATTTTGAACTGTTTCTCGTGCTATTTTTATTAACCTTTCATTTGGATTATTCAAACTGTTCCATTTACTATCCCCATTTTCAATTGATAGCAATTCATTTTGTTCACTAAACCGTTGATTTATAGAATTTTGAGGTACAAATATTGAATCCTCAATCGACAATACAGCATCTCGTAATTGCGATGGTAATCCATATTGTAAATCTTTTATACATGTTTGACATAAATTCTTTAAATTAGAGCAAATGCGGCATATTTCTGTTGAACGATTTCCCACACCACGATTAGGATTCCATCGATATACTGTATATATTCTATCACACATTTTACAATTTGCACCATTTACGTGTTTTGACATGCGAACATATGGATTATAACCGAAACAATCTTCACATAGTATTGGCAAAGTTTCATCAGACATTATTTTTGACAAACTATGTTCAATCAGGTTTATAACTAGGTAATATTTATTTACAAACCAAAAACCGGTCCTAAAATTTAGTTGTTAAGATTTTGAAAATGGTGTAATTTGAACTTAAATGTTATTCAAATTCGCGACACTCAACTGCAAGCTTAATAGGTTTCAGCTGCAAGAGAGCATTCTCCCTCGCAATTGCACATTTAAGATTGCAGAAAAACAAAATCCTGCGACGAGAAACATAACCTAACTTCTTCCCAGCAGGTATTGCACCAGGTCACCGAGAACGGCCCCTTGTTGATACAGTTTTCTCAAACAACTGTATTATATTTTATTTAAACCCTTAGAAAATTGATGTTAAAGTCGTTAGTTAAATTTTATGTGAAAAGTGACATCTACAATTATAGTGAAGTCATTTATATTGTTATTTTTTCATTTTTATCGTCGTAAGAATTAACATAATTTCTGGATCCGACTACTACACCGACGGCATATTTCCATGTATATTTTATACTGGATTGGAGTACCTTGGTCGAATTGTGACAGTAGTTCCTACTGGGCGGCCCAATCGCTTAAAATTGGTTCGTATCCAAATTCCAAGTGCAACCAAGTAAAACCTCCTACGTTTCAACCCATTTATACCAATCACTGACTACCACGACGTGACTAATCATTGAATACAACTCTAATATTCTTCAGATATTAATAAATAAAAGTAGTCATTGTTTAATAGAATGGATAATTTTAACATAATAAAAGATATTGAAACCAATGAAAATACTTTATTGAATGCGTTTTTATTAAATGAAATAGATTCATATAAGGAAAGAACAAAAATGTCGTATGAGCTATATCAAAGAGCCTTACAGCACGTACCTAACGGTGTTTCCTCGGATTATCAACTCTTTGAACCTTATCCATTTTATGTAGATACTGGTAGTAAATCATGTGTAATTGATGTTGACAACAATAGACTTATTGATTTTCATGGTGGCTTTGGTGTCACATTATTCGGTTATTGTCATCCATATATCATTGATGTGTCAAATAAATTAACTAGTGAACAAGGCTTTCTAGTATCATTGCCATCAACAAAACTTGTTGAAGTATCAGAAATGATGACAAACATTTACCAACTACCTTATTGGAGGTATACAAATTCAGGAACTGAAGCCACATTAGATGCAATAAGAATGGCACGTGCAAAATATGAAAGACCTCACATTATTAAAGTTGAATCTGGTTATCATGGACATCATGACGGTGTGTGGGTATCTGTTCATGCAGGCAAGAGAGATATAAATGACACTGACATTCCCAGTGTGCCATATTGTTCAGGTATTCCAAGGAATACATCTAGTCTCACACTTATTGCAGAATATAATAACATTGATAGTATAAAACAATTGTTATTGAAACATCCAAACGATATTGCATGCGTTATTGTCGAACCAGTTTTATTGAACTGCTCAATGATAAAACCAAAAAATAATTATTTACAATCATTAATAGAGTTATGTAGATCTAATGACATTATAGTTATATTTGATTTAGTCAAGATTAATACAGGTATTAATATAAAAAATATTACAAAATTTTGGTCTAGCAATGATAATACAGGACCTGATATGTATACATTTGGAAAAGGTTTAAGTGGTGGTAATTGTCCTATAGGAGCAATTGGTATGACAGAAGAATTTGCTAAATTAATACAATCAAGGAAAGTGCAAGTAGCTGGAACCTATTATGGTAATTCTTATGCATTAGGACTTGTGCATGCTGTACTGAAGTATGTTTCCGAAGAAAAACAAAGAGAATTAGAAAGGTTTCTCATAAAATTATTGTTTTCCCCACTTCTTCTTACATGACGTTTTTACTTTGCCTTCATTTTACATTATGCAAATCAATGCTTTACTTGTTCTTTTATTCATGTGTTATTACGACGGACACTTATATCTGCAATTATCCTTACACTATTTTACTTTTTTAGTTATTCAGAATTTCTCTACAATAGCTGTAAAAGTATTATTGAGGAAAGAAATCTGCCGATCATTATTGATTACATTGGAAATAAAGGTTGTCTGACATTTATCAAGAGAGAAAAACCTTTGTCATCCATAAATAATTATCAAGATTATGTCCATAACGTTGACACCATCCTTGAGCAATTGTTTGTATTTTATTTTATTAATAGAGGAATTTGGGTCCAGACTAGAGACGAATGGAGTATTTCATTTCAGCATACAAAGGATGATATTGACGCATATGTTGCTTGTTTTAAATCTTTTGCTGATAAGTTAGTTGAGTTAAAAGTGTAATTAAATAATATATACTACTAAGCATCAACTGATTGTAATGTTCTCATTTATGATGTTATTTAATTTGGTTCCTTATCTCATCGACATCGGTCCGACAACAACAAAAAATAATTATTTTTGTCCAAGTTTAGATTCAGACACGTATAGATTAGACCGAAGTTTGACCCAAAAGTACTAAAAGTTGCGGTTATTATCCAATTTAGCTCTCAACAACCACGTAAATGCAGGTTAACTTTGACATCCTAGTAATTAATTTCCATTTTTTCTACTTCAGAAAATTGATGTATTTATATTACGAGTTAGGTACTAATTACACTAATTAAAGAAAGCATGAAGTTCGATATATTCTTTAAATTTCGAAATGGATTTAAATTTTCGAAATTCCGCTCATATTATCATAATGCAATCAATACAATTGGTAGTCATAGAGACAAGAACTCATCGATACCGTATTTTTCATCATTTTATGTGCTATATTCCCTCCTGGTTCTAAGTAACAATTATACATATTGCGCTAGTGACAACAGTATCAACAACAACAACAGCACTTGTTGTAATAAGAAAATACTAGACAAGAACGATTTTAATACAATTATTATTGGTGGAGGCACTGCTGGTTGTACAACAGCCTACATTCTTGCCAAATGGATGGATGATAATAATATTCCAGGCAATGTATTATTAATTGAGAAGGGTGTAGAATTTGAATGCGATAATGGTCCGAATACTAAAATACATAATTGGTATGAAAATTGGTGTAAGTATGCTGAAACACACGAATCAACAAATAAAGATGGAAGTGGCTACCCGGTTGTACCATCCGATCATAAAGGGCTTGGGGGATGTAGTACCCACGATACACGAATTACATTTAAATTAACATTAGAACAAAGAAATAGAATGGCAAATTATATGGGATGGTCATTACTTCAATTAGACTCTTATTATCAAGCTGCATTAAATATGATGCCGTTAGCACCAGCAATACCATCACATGAATCAATTCCTTTTTACAACACTGTAATTGATTCATTAACTAAAGATAACACACCGTTGATAAGAATCGGAAATAATAATGAATTTAAATCAGATATTATTCTTAATAGCATTGGTATTTCATCATTAGCTATGTATAATCATGATGAATTAAGATGGTGCACGGCGTATTACATGAGTAAAGAGTATAAACCAAAGAAATTAATTGTATTAACTGATGTAGTTGTTGATAGAATATTGTTTGATAAGAATGATAAGAATGAATTAGTAGCAACCGGTGTTAATATTTTAAAGGATAATAAAGTGAGTACAATACAATTAAGTGACAGTAATCATAGTAATATTGTATTAACTTCTGGTGCAATAGGTAATCCAGCTTTATTACAACGATCGGGTATTGGACCTAAAGATCATTTATCATCACTTAATATACCAGTGCTTATTGATAATCCATATGTTGGTCATGGTATTGATCATGAAGAAATTGCTATCATGTATGAATGGTTAGATAAATTTAATACAAGTAATGGTACTTTACCACGAGGTGGGGTTATGGGTTGGCCATTGGTATTATTTGGAACATTTCGAAGTGATACTAATAATATATATGGTAACTTATATTCAAACCGATTGAGTAAATATTATGAAGCACATTTTGGGGCAGGATATGCAGAGCCTTATACATCATTTCCTTCTGTTGTAGTTACTCCTAGTTGTATTCAACCTGATCATTCATCATTAGATACTGGTTATC
>JACCDO012192254.1_pt1 | contig 19440 bp, 24 predicted proteins | sample 7446101 | NCBI WGS metagenome assembly JACCDO01 (sample SAMN15323440, study PRJNA562643) | freshwater metagenome | isolation source: river surface water | place: USA:Blue River Watershed | collected 2017-08-16 | reverse complement strand
TTTTTCATTTTAAATCAGGAATGTATTTATTATCCATTTCCTTTATTTTATTATTAAATATTAATGCATTTGATAGATGTATAATATTTAATACTATTGGTCTTGGAGGTGATTTAAAAGCAACACTTGACGAAAAATATAATAATTTATTAAAATTAAGTAATAATGAATCAGTAGATTTAAAAAGAAGAATTATAAATCAATTTGAAAGTAAAAAAATTATTTCAATTTTTGCTCCGAGTAATAAAATGATTTATTATAGTAGTCCGGATAGAAAATTTATTGGGTTTGGCACTACTAATGATTTTATAGGGGAATGTGGAAGTGCTAATAGAATGGTTTCTAATCCTATATGTCAATTAGATATACTAACATTAGATGATTTAATTAATGAAAGATATGAAGGAAAAATACCTAGACAAGGAGAAATAATACGTGGAGGAAATATTCAAAATTATAAATCAAAATATCTAAAATACAAAAATAAATATTTACAATTAAAAAATAAATTAAAATAAATAAACTATCTTATCCAAATAATTAAATTTTTCCTATAACCAGATTCTAATTGTGTGACATAATGATCAATCATCCCGTGATGAATTAATATTTGATTTTGTTTAGATCGAATAGTTTTATTATTAAAATAGGGAAACACTAATTCGGTTCCAATCAAATCATCTGAAACCTCTAGATTCCAATTAATAGTAATAGTAGAACTATCCTTGTGAATATCTAATTTTTTATTAGTGTCTTTATGATATTCTGCAGTAAAAACATACGTTTGGTATATTTTATTTTCTAAACCTAGATTAAATTTTTTATTGCACATTTGAATTAATTCATTAATAACTGGTTCATCCTCTAAAATAATACCATATTCGTGCATAGAATTGGGTCTCACTAATTGTTTTTTTGATATCAACTGTATAATCTTGTGTTTAATATTTTCATCATTTAATTCATCATCAATTATATTTTCAAAATTATAATTAATTCCATATTTTTCTTGCATTAATTTGTTAATTTTAACAATTAAATCGACATTATTATATTCATAGTAATCTTTAGCAAAAAATCCAATATCATCAGGACTATCCTTAATTACATTTCTTAGTTTTAAATATACTTCCTTATTTGATTGAGCAGAAACATGAAGAAGTGTTTGGTTTCCAGGAACTGATGTTTTTATAAATGATGAACTTGTTAAAAAATGATTGGATGTTTTATAGATATTAAGATTAAATATATTTTGTTTAATAAAATTTTTAATAAGTGTATTATTTTGTGAACAAATAATATGATGAGGTATTTGAAAACCTCCTACACTATATTCAACAATATCTGTAATCTTTAACATTTTAAGAATATAATTAATTGATTCGTCATCATCTTCCTCAATCAAATATATCTTTTCTACTAAATGATTGTATAAGCTCTTTAAAGTAATTGGATCTTTTAGAAATCCAGTTTGATTAATTTGATCTAATAAATCTTTTAAATTTGTATAATTGGTTATGTATGTATTGTTTATTTTAATAACCGGAACCTTTGAATACTCAGTATCAATAAGACCAGTAATAGGTTCTGATACTATATCCTTAGTATATACATCAAGTATATATTTAATCCAGTCACAATATGTGCAAGTTTTATTTCCATAAATTGTAATTGTCATTTAGCTTGAATTTTTAATATCATTATATAAAATATAAAAAATTTCAATTTTTATAATGGAAATTTATCACTAAAACATTTATAGTACCTTATACTTTTTGTAAATTCATTATATATTAGATAAAAAATTGAAATGTATAATAATTTATTATATTATTATAAAATATATCTGATTAAAAATGGAAGATATTAAAACCGTCTACGAAGAGGCTAATGGATATTATGATATTAAAGATTATCCAAATGCAAAGATTAAATTTAAACAATGTCTAGAACTTAAGTATCATCTTGAAATGACCTTGCATAAATTTATTAAAGTATTAGTAATGTTAAATGATCCTGAAATTGGTGTAAATTTTTTGAAGAATATAAATAAGAATATTTTTATTTATACAATTTTTTTAACTGTAAATACTTTTGTTTGTATTTAAGATATTTTTGTCTATATTTTGCGATGATATAATTAAAATCAAATTCATCCGTTGCTTCAACTTCATCCCTTACTCCTGTTTTGCGAGCCTCAGTATTAAAAATAATAATACGTGGGCTCGGATCTACTGATGGTAAGGAATTTCTATAAATCAAAGCTCTGCCACATTGATAACTAACTCCAAGTAGGTCAGCTCTACAATCTATTCTAGCGTAATCAGGTCTAGTTTTTTCATTAATTATATTTACAATTACTCTCACATAACTATTTACATTCTTAGTATACAGACCTTGAGATTTTATAAGTATCCATATTGTCTGTCCAAATGTCTTAATAAATTCTGAATTATTATAAATCAATTCTGGTATTGGATTTTTTAGTAGATCAGTAATATAATATATAGATGCGTTGTTTGCATCTGGAATTCTAATTCTATCTAATTCTACTGAATAACCTTCTCTGTTAATTTTGTGATCTCCAGTAGGCTGTCCATAAAATATATTTTTACAAGCAGTCCATACTGCATGATTTACTATACGTAATTTATTAATTATATCATCTATATTAGGATTCTCGGGATTAAAATCTAATATTGATTGTGAAAAAATACGACAAGCTATAAGACCTCGGGTTACTGCTCTCTCACTTGGTTGAGTTGTTAACGATGACGATGTAAATGTCAATTTCCAAAACAAAGAATCCTGTGCACGAGGATCACTAAGAAAATCAAATGTTCCATCAAATATAGCATTATTAATTTCTAGTGACATATATATATATATATATAAAAATTGAAAAATATAATTATTATATTTACTATAAAATAAATATGTCAACCAATTATAAGGAACTTTATAGTAAGGCCATAGAAAACGATCGTAATGGTAATTACGAACTGGCTAAATTCCAATATGAAGAGTGTATTAAACAAAATTATAATGTAGGAACTTGTGCAATTAATTTAGCCTTTTTACTTAAGAAACTTGGATACAAATCTGATGATCCGATAATTACTAGATTATTCAAACAATATCAAGATTATATGAATACTGGTAAATTTTTATATGAAAACGAATAGTTCATATTTTTAATCACATATTTTTCAGTTGTAAATACTTTTTTTTGTATTTTAAATATTTTTTATGATATTTTTCAAGAATATATAATGTATCCATATTATCATCAATGTCACTTACAGTATTAAATATTATAATTCTTGGATTAACATCAGTATCTGGTAGAGCATTTTTATAAATAACGGCTCTACCACATGTATAATCTGTAGATCCAGTTTTGCAGTCTAAAACCGAATAACCATCTCTAGTTTTTAAATTAATTATGTTTACATATATTTCTGAATAGTCACGTATATTCAAAGTAAAAGGAGCTTGAAACTTTGTTAAAATAAAAACAGTTTGTCCAAAAGTTTTTATAAAATCAGGATTATTGTATATGATTGGAGGAATATTTTTATTCAAAATCATTCTTAAAAAATAAATTGTCAAATTATCTCCATAAATACTATTTCTAATGTCTCTAGGAAGATTTTCTCTTGATATTGTTTTTATTTCATAATCAAAATTATTGTCAGGTGTTCTAATAATTTTATTTTTGGTTGGTTCAATATAAATAGTTCCACTAAAAATTACCTTACACGCCATATATAAATAATAATTTATACCACGTAAATTTTGTATTATTTGTCTTATATTTCTTGAAGTAATTTCTTGTCCAGCATCTGGAATTAATTGTGAAAAATCTACACATAACTCCGATGCTTGATTAATATATTCTATGTCATTTGGTGATATTGTGTTATTTGTTGACCAATTTATTTGAACACTTTGTGTAAAATCAATTTTGTCAGCTACTATATCTCTTAATAAATTACTCATTAATTTATATATTCGATTTATAATAAATTTTTGTCCAATAGAAAAATAAATTTTTATAATAGATTTTGTATTATTGCCTCTTGGTTTTGTATTTCTTTATTTAATAATTCTAATTCTTTAGTTAGTATTGCTTTCTTTTCATATAATTTATTAATTTTTTCAAATACATTATTAAATTTATCTTCAGGTTGCTCAGGTAGATCACCGAATAGTTCATTTACATCCCCAACCATATCATCTGTCAGTCCTTTAAAGTTATATGATTCCATATTACCATCATTTATAAAAGCTATTGTTCCAATTTTTTCACCAACATTTTTACAAATATCATCCTCAATAGTCCCTTTACAAAATATAATTCTTTGGATTACTTTTGATTGTGTTTTTGCTCTAAATATACGTCCAAGTGCTTGAACTAAATCTTGTGCTGACCAAGTTGGGGAAATTATTGAAACACGAGGAAAATTACCATGTTGGTCATTCAGCGATATACCCGTAGCACCACATTTAATATTACAAATGATAATTCTTTGTCGGTCAGCTTGAAAGTCTTCAATATTTTTGTTTCGATCTTTGATATCTTGTTCTCCATAAATCAGACATTTGGTATTTAATTTTTCACTCAGATTAAGTAATGTTTCAGTAAAATTGACAAATATTGCTACAGATTTACCTTCAGCTATATGTTCTTGAGTTAACTTGACAAATGTTGGAATTTTAAGTAATTCAATACGTTGACGTGCATAAATAATTTTTGCTAGAGCACAAGAACCAGCTTCTCTTCTTTTTAATTCTTCAGTTGCTTCTTTAATAGCATTATATGCAGCTTGAATTTCAACTGCGTTATCCATTACATGTGATTCTGCTTCAATCTTGCATTCTGGAAAATTATTTTTAATTTCTTCACTTTTAATTTTCATTCGAGAAGCATATTCAGGATAAAGTTTTTTGTGAATTGGAAGCATTGGATTAGTTGCATTAGTGTCTAATTTCTTCATAGTATTTCTTCCTTTTTGAATATCTTCAAAATAACCTAAAACTACTCCTGTTAGAACAAACAATTTTGGTTTATCAACCACAGTAGCACTTAGTAACAAAATCCTTGCAGATTTAATTTTAGAAAGCGCATATAGGATTTTTCCATTGTTAGTTTTAATATTTTTGCATCGATGTGATTCATCAAAAATAAAAAGAACATCTTGTGGTATTTCATCTTCAATCCATTTATAATCATACTTAATTTTTTCATCATCAGAATCAGAATCAGAATCGAGACCAAGTGGATCATCTGTAACTTTTTTATCTACTTGTTCTCTTATCAGGAATTTAGCTTTAATTTTTGTACCATCTGGTCCATAGTAATTACAATTTTGAAATGATTCATAATTTACTATTCCGTAAAAATCGCATTTGAATATTTCAAGAACTTTCATCCATGATTCAATAACAGATTTTGGACAAATAATTAACGGTTTCCATCCAATAGTTTTACAAGCACATACTGATGTAAATGTTTTTCCTGTCCCAGTATCTGAAGTATCCAATGCTCTATTATAACCGACGAGTGAACTGATAATACTTTCTACATGTTCTTTTTGATATTGTAATAATTTGTCTAGAGGAGATTCTTGTATTTCCATGTGTATAATCTATAATATAATAGATTTAAATATAATAAAAGTATATCAATTTTTTATCAAAAAATCAGCTAATAAAAGAAATTGATATATTTTACAACCAGTAAAAAATAATATTATATAATCTATATATGTCAAATCAAGAATTTCCCTTAATTAACTATCCTAAATGCTCATCTGAAATTATATCAATTCCAATCGATAGCAAAGATTTTAATATAGATTACATTTATAGAATTTTTGGCAATGATGCTTTTGATAAAAAAGTTTCTATTGGTGATGAAAAAAGATCTATTAAAAATGATGTTTATTTAGAATTATTAATTCCAACTACAGATCCAACAGTGTTTAATGTCTATAGTAATTTTAGTATTAAAAATGCATTAAATACAGTTGTAGGAAGTGATATTTGTGTTTCTGATCCTGATGTTCAAATAAATGATAAAAGAGTTTGGATAATGGATAGACAAATACAAGTTCTTATTCCACCACCTGAAGGAGTACCAGGATATATTTCAGTTCCATTTAAAAATAATCCTTCTATAACAACAAAATTAAAATGGACTGCTTCTGTTAAAACAGAATCAACGAGTGCTTATCAAGAATCATTTGTTACAAGAAAAACTATTTGGGTTTATAATCCATTAACAACAGTATATCTACTTGTTAATCATACTTCATCTGGTATTAAAATATATGTTATGCAATCATTAGATAATGCATCTGATCCAGAAAATAACACATTAAATGCCCAATATCTTTCCACAAAATTAATATTACCACCTGGTTGGATTTTTTCTACAATGAATCTAGCCGAAGATACTTATCTAAAAGTAGTTGCGAAAGAAAATGCTGTTTTAGTTCGAGACAGTTTAGGTAATTCTTATCAATATTTAGAACCAAAATATGCACCTTGGATTTATGAAAATTATCCTGTTCCTATTTAGATATTTTTATTTCAATAATATATTGTATTACAATAATATATTATCAATCTTAATAAAATTTAATCGTAAAAATTGATTAATTTATATATTATTATATCATTAAAATAAAGTATGATTACATCAATAATAAATATTGGATCTGGCTTGGATATTGATTTTATAAAACATTTTCCTCAGGTTGAGAAATTTATACTAATTGATACATTACCTAGAGCAAATCCAGATTCAACAAATTCATTTGACTCTATTAAATATAATAATAACTTTTTTAGAAATCTAGTTGTTAAATTTAATTCAATTGGATTTGTTCTCAAAGATAAAAAAATAATTGACACAAAATATCATAATAAAATACTAAGTTTACGACAAAAAATTTTTTATTGGTTTTATTCAAATCTTTTACCAGAATACATTAATCCAACAGTATTATATTTTTTATCAAATCAATCAAATCAGTTAGTTAAATATTATATTTCAACAAACATAATGACAAATTTTGTTTCCGAATTAGAATCAGATGTTAGAAATTGTGATGGATTAGTATTAAATGGATATATACCTGATTCCAAAATACTGGGTTATTTTGATCATCCAATTAAATTATTTGGATATACAAATAATAATTATATTTCAAATGATAAACATTTCGACGATAATATAATAAGTTTTATGAATAAATTTCCAAGTAAAATATCCAAATATATAGATGAAATTTATGCAGTTGTAAAAGAAAATGGTGATAAAACATATTGTAATACATTAGCACAAATAGAAGAAATTCAGTTAGAATTTGATAATAAGAAAAATAAAGTAAAATAATATAAATTGTATATATATGAAAAATATTTTTATAAATGTTTAATAGTTATAAAATGAATAAATATACAAAAATATTAGGTGTTTATTTAGCAGTAGAATTTGTGCATTATTTATATTTACTTTATTTAACAAATAATTCATCAAATGATAAATATCAAGATGAAAGTATTACATCTAAAAAATTAAAGAAAAAAAAATTTTATTCAATACTTTTTGAAAATTATGAAAATAATATAATTTCAGAAACAATTTCACAAATTGAATTTTCTAATACTTTTAGTTTAATGTATCATAAACTATCAAATTATAATTTTAATTCAGTGACAGATAATAATTTTACATTAATTACTCCTTATCCTATACTATTACGAATATATTACACAAATAAATTTATTTTAGATTTATATTATTTTTATATTAGAAAATGTAAGATAACGACTAATTCAGATTCAATTATTATTGAAAAACTTAGTGATTTTCCAAATTCAAAATTAATTTTAGTCCACACTGGAATGTTAGGTAATATATCTACTTGGAAACAACTTGTAGATAATTTAGGATCAGATTATTCTATTATGATATGTGTATTTAGATCAACATTATCTACATTATTTTGGAATAAATCGGATATAAATACTCATGTAGAATTACTTGCAAATAAAATATCATATTTTAATGAAGTTATAATAATTTCTCATAGCTTTGGTGCATTTGTTACAGAATATCTATTAAAAAAATATCCTGATATTAGTAATAAAGTATACAAAGAAATACTAATACAACCAGGAAATGTTATGTCAATGGGATTAATATTTTTATCATCAACCAATTATAACTTAATTAATTATTTTAATTTTATAAATAAATATTCACCAATGATTGTACATAATTTTGTATTTGCATGGATGATAAAATCATTAGCAGGAAAATCAACAATATCGTCAATTAAAACAATTGATGGTATAAGAATATATCCAAGGATTTTTAAAGGATATTTAATTATTTCAGAGCAAGACCCATTAATAAATTTTAATAGAACACATCCATCATATCAAGAAATTCAGTATATATTTCCAAATTATAAAATTATTTCAAATAATTCTTATCATGGTTATGAAAATAATGATTTAAATGTTGTTATTAATTGTATTAGAGAATAAATTTTTTCATCCTGATTAGATATTTTTTCGAATCTTAAATTATTAAGACAATCTAATCATGAGTGAAAAAATAGATTTTTTAATAAGTGAAAAAATAGATTTTTCAAAAAGTGAAAAAGTAGATTTTTCAAAACCTGAAGAAATTGAAAAACATTATAAACCAGTTTTATTATTAGTTGCAAGAATTATTTATGTAAAATTTTTAAAAGGTCCTTTAGCGCCTTATATACAGTTGTTTATTTTGCTAATTATAATTTTACCTTCAAAGTTTCTATTACAATTTGACAAAAATTTTATTATATTTTTATATTGGAAATTAATTAATAGTATAGGATATGACGAAAATCAAATTCTAATTAATAAAAAACAATATTTACTAAAAAAAATAAATAAATTTTGTAAAACTCAAATAAAAATTTTTAACAATAAGATGAATAATAAATCAAATTAGTATTTCATTAATTCCTTAATTTGAAACATTCCATACGCAATACCACCTGTTAATAACATACCCCATGCAGTATCACCAATAATAATTGTACTGGACCATTTTGATGGATATGTTGCTGCATTTGTAAAATTATATAATGCATAAGTTGCAAATCCTAACATAACACCATTTATAAATACATTAGAACTATTTATATCAGGTCTAGATAGTACAATCATTTGAATTGATATAACTATAGTTAACCATGCTAATACTGCATAAATTAAATTAATACTTTGATTTGGTTCCATAATTGGTTGATACATTCCTTTATTTAAATTTAAATAAACAGAATCAACACCAACAATAAGAACTAATCCAAGAAATGTTAAAGTTAAATCTACCATATAAAATATGTTATATATAAAAATATAAAAAATTTTTATTTAGATTTTAATCCAATATCTATTTTATTACTTGTAAATTCTTCAAGTGATTTTCCGATTGGTGAATATCCATGTAATATAAGGATTACATGTTGTTTTGTTGGTAATCCACTATATTTACCTTCAGTATAAAATAGAGGTGTTTTTGCTTTTTTCATTTGACCTAATCTAGAATTTATAAAACTTATACGATAACTCCAATAATCTTGTCCTTGAGGATTTTTAATTTTTACTGGTATATATTGTAATTTATTTGGATGTGATACACTTTTTAATATCTTTAAAAATCCCTGATCAGTTCTAGTTCCTTTTTTAATTCCACGTGCAACCTCTGAAACTTTATAAATATCAGCAAGTTTTTCGTATGAATTAATTACTCCCATAGATAAAAATGGATATTCTTTATCTTCATTTTTTTTTATTTCTTTATATTCTTTTAACCATTTTGCAAATATTTTCATAGCTTGTTTCATTTCTGTATTTAAATGAGGATGATATTTAGCTCTATTATACATTGTATTAATAACATCAAATTGATAACGTAAACTACGATTTGAAATTAATTTAATAGTGTTAATTGCTGTTTCTACATCTTTAAATCCAGTTCCATGAATTGTAGTTTTTGGATTTAAATCAGTATATAAATCTTTAGATTTTTTAGATTTTACTTTTAAAGTGGATTTTGACATTTCGATATTATTTTATATATATGAAAATAATATAATAATTCATAAAAATTTAATTTGATTCGATCATTCCATAATCTTCTCCTCCAGGTCCTTGAACTAATCTATAAGATACAGGGTCCCATGAAGGTGCATTAGTATTAGGAGGTACATTAAAACCGTGTTGTAAATCTGCTGCAATTCTATTGGCATAGTTGTTTGCATCCATAGGATTTAAATATCCTTTATGTCCATAAAAACCATTATCATAAGGATTTGCACTATTAGAATAATCACCAATTGCTTTTGCTATAGGTGAGAGAGTTATTGATTCATAATCAATTGGCCATGTATCAAAACCTTCTCTATTTGGAAATAAATAATAAATTACTACTAAAAGTATAATTAAAAATAAAATTTTGTGCATTTGAAAATATATTTATATAATTTACAAATATATTATTTTTTGCACCTCGATAAATTTAAATTAATTTTCTTTATATTGTCCTTCAAATTCATAAACAAGTTCTACATTATAATCTGCTTTTTTAAGTTCATTAATCTGTTTTAGTAATACACCACATCTTTCTTTCCAATCTTCATATTTGTTCTCGTAAAAAACTGTTCCCTTTAGTTTTTCAAGAATTTTACCCATATAATGAAGAACAGCTTCAATTTGATTAGGAATCCATGTTGTTATTGGTGTTCCTCCAGTTGCCACTTGATATTTAGTATTTTCCATTATATATTTTTGAACAAACATCCAATGACCATTTCTAAAATTATGTACTTCTTCTTGAATCAAATATAATAATTCTAAACCTTTGTCATTTAGATTTTCTAAATCAATGCAATTTTTCTCAAGATCTGATAAAAAGTACTGAACTACCTTTGGTCTATATTGACGCATATCTAGTAAATATTGTGTAAGTACATTATCTGGATAATACTTAAATAAGCCCGTAAAAATATCGACTGAAGGTATAATATCATCTTGTGAACCTGATTGTCCACGATAGGTTCTTAAACTATTGTCAGATGAACCCTCGTAATAAACACCATCACCAAATATTTCTGTATTACCTTAAATACCCATTATAAATGCTCTAAAATTATTATAATTTTTATGATTGGATGCTTTCCACATTGTTCTTCTTCTTTCATTAATAATTCTCATTGTTTCATAAATTAATTCAAGACCAGAATTTACATCAGAACCTGATGTAACCATTTCAATACCTTTTATTAGATTGGGAGAGTTAGAATTAATGTCTACATGAACCATAATAAAACCTGTTTCATCCGATGTGCCACTAAATTTACAAGCCATATCTAAATTTGTATAATCAAGTCCACCATTTGGATCTTTTTTAACATAATTACCGAGTGAATAAGAATAGTGATAGTCTAACCAAGGAAATACATCAAGTTTTGATGAAACGTATTCTAAGGGTTGTGTTAAATTTTCAGGTAAAATCTGTCTTCCTTGTCCATACTTTCCCTCATTTTGATTTGCAAAAGCTGGTTGTAATAAATATGCGGAAGTGATAAATGTATATGCACGGTATAAAGCTTGATACATAAATATATCTGTTTCTTGTTGAACATTTTCAATTAAATTTGGTAAAGTATCAATCATGTATTTTAATTTATCACCATCATGAATAAGTTCAGGTAACATATTAATTATTGTTTGAACTGACTCATAGACTGGAGGTAAGTATTGAATAGGATCTTTAGTTGGTAAAAATCCGTGTTTTGAGTCAATTGAAAAAAATCCATCTGTATATGGAAATTGCATAATATTTTTAATAATTATAAATATTATTATTTATCTAAATTATTTTTTTATTGGATAAATAATATAATGGACAAAACAAAAAAACTTAATCCAAAAAAATTACTTGATAAAGGAGAAAAAATTATGTATGAAGGTAATTATAATACAGCAGATAGAAATGTTCAAAATAATTTTTCAACGATGCCTTTTCAAATAGATGTTAATCAAGATGGTATAAATATTAGAACAGTTCAATGGTATTATCTAAATGAAAAAACAAAACCTCAAAATAATTTACTTTATGAAACATATATTTTATCATCATTTGGTAAATGTGGTAAACAAATTGGTAGTATAACATTTAATGGTTTTTATCCAGATAATAGTACAAATGGTATTACATTGACGAAAATTTTTAAATTTACAGTTTTAGGAACATCTGGTATATATCAAAGAATTATAAGTGTTATTATTGATTTTACTAATCCTGTAAGAAAATTATATTTTGTGACAAAAAAATAATTACTATAATTTATAAATAATATATAATAATTATTTATAATAACAATGTCATCAACTCAAGATTATATTATTTTAAATAAACCAACAGCTACTACTACCAAAGAATTATATATAAACACCTATTCAAAACAATCTCTAGAAATTTTAAAACTAACTGTAGGTTTCTTACTTTCTCAACTTTTATTAAAGATTCTTAATGAAGGAATTTTTAATTCCTTTAAAGATAAATTTATTTTAATTTTAATGGTTATCACATTTACAGTTGCAATTTATTTAACAGGTACTGAACTATTTACTTATATAAAGATTCAAAATGACAAGGAACAATTATTAAAAGATTTAGCTAAATAAATTTATAAATTTTTTACATATAAATTATATAAAAAATGAAAAATTATATAATCTTAATTTTTGTAATTTTAATTATAACTTTGACAGTTATGGATAATATTAGCAATATTTCTTCAGGTAAAAATCAAGCCATTTTTAGTATTCTGATACTTTAATGTCCAAGTTTTATATTTCAATTATCCTATTGAAATCTGGTTCTGAATTTTCTCTTGGATACCCAATTGGGTTACAACATAATTTTACTTCATTAATTTCTTTAAAAGATTCAGAATGTGTGTGTCCATAAAACCAAGCTATTATAGGACTTTTAATTAAATTATTTAAATCTGAACAAAAACATTGATTATATTTTGCATATGATTCATATTTAGGATCAGTTAATTCGTATGATGGTAAATGATGAGTCACAACTATTACTGGTAAAATATTATCACACAATGTTTTCGTTAAAAAATCTACAGAGTCTTTATGTAACAAATTATATTTTTCTACTGTCAATCCAAGAATTTGATTAAAATCATTTATTAAATAATTAGGATTAGATATATGACTCCATAATGTTGTTCCTACAAATCTATAACCTTCATAATCATCGTATTCATTTAAAAGAAACTTTATATTATCTAACGAATTATCTTTTATAATTTCTCTTATTTTCGAATTAATTTGGTCCATAGAATAATTAGAATAGTATTCATGGTTACCAGTTATCAAATAAATTTTCTTAAATTTAGAATTAATTTTTATCAAAAAATCAAGATATGAATTTTTATAAGGATGTCCTATATCACCTGCTAAAATCAAAATATCTGCGTCTGTTTTAATTATATGATCAACCCAGTCAGGTTTTAAATTTAAAAATTCTAAATGCAAATCAGAAAAATATTTTATTTTCATATGTTTAAAACTATATAAGATTAATTTTAATAAGTTTAATTAGTATTTAAATATAATATCAATTTTTCACCCAGAATAATAAATATATATATCAGATATATATATAACATGTTTGATTTCCTTAAAGTTGTTCTCCCTGGTTGTTCCTGCATTTCTGAAGAACTTGTAAGAGTTTTAGTTGTACTAGTTGGTTTAGTTTCAATTTATCTCACCTTTAACTTATATAACTGTAAATTCCTTAGAGTAGTATTCCTCATTTTAGGAACTGTTGGTCTTCTTTCTTTACTTTTATTCTTATTTGCTGGATCTTTACAAGCATTAGGCTTATGGGGTACTATTGGTCTTGTTGTTTCTTTCCATGCTCTTGTTCTTCCTGAAATGGCTATTCAATTAAGAAAATTATATCCTTGTGGTCGCAGAAATAAAGGCAGATACCATAAAAAAATTAATAAATTAAAAAAACATTAAATTTATTAATTATCTAAAATTTTTTTTATTCTAAAACTACTGTCTTCTAGTTTTTTCATGTCTATATTTGGATTATAACCTAATTCTACTAAAAAATTACACAATTCATATGTTGATAAATTACCTTTTAAATTATTTTCTCCAAATGGACAACCACCTATTCCTAAAATACTTGAATCATATTTTTTTATTCCATAATCCAAACTTATTTTAACAAATTTTTTAAAACCAATTGATTTATTATGATGAGTTGATTTATTTTCTTGTTCAGTATGTAAATGTAATGCTATATATTCAAATATTTTTATTGTAAATCTTTTTTCCAAATTATCATATATTTTTATAATTATTTCTTCATTTACCATACCAAAAGTATCTGAAATAACTATATCAACATTTTTACTTGAAATATTTTGTTTTATGCAGATAAAATATATTTTATCAATTATACCTAATAAATCCTCTATATATTCATTATCAACAACCTCCCAATTACTTCCAAAACAACATGATATATATATCCTTACCAAATCAAAATCTAAATTTATTATATGATCTAATTCAACTAACATTTTATTTATAGAATCTTCTTTAGACATATTCATATTTTTTTTACTGAATATATTAGAAACAGAACATAATATACTAAATTGTTTAATACCTTTATCTGCAGATTTTTTTATTGCATTCAAACTCGGACATAACATAATTAATTTGGTTTTATCATTTTTTAAATTTAATATAATCTTTTGATATAAGTCTATAGATCCTGACATTTGAGGTAATATTTTATCGGATGTCATTGAACCAAATTCAATATTTGTAATTCCTAAATCTTCTAATTCTTTATAAATTAAATATTTTTGTTCACAACTATATATTTTTTTTAAAGATTGTAAACCGTCTCTCATAATCATTTCATATATTATTAATTCCATTATTTAATCTAATATATTAAATTATTTTTTTGTTATATTAAGTAAATATTTATAAAAAAATATATATAGTTTATTTTTTTATCAACCAGTAAATTTTTATAATGTTAAATTTAATATATATAAAACCATGGTAAATATCCTAAGCGTATTAAAAAATAAAAATTTTACTAGAGTTATTCAATTACTCGCAGTTAAACCAGTAATGGAATATCTTAAACAAGATACTAGCAATATTCATTTAGTTATTCTATTACTAACTGTTTTCAATGTTATCATAGATACTGTTGTATCTCTTATTGAATTTTCTACTAACAAAAAAGCTAGAAAACATTTTTCTAATTTCTTATTCAAATTAATTACTGATTTAATCGTAATTCCTACTATATATTTCCAATTCATGACTAATCAATTCTATAATTTTACTAACTGGGTTTCATTATTAAATGTTTTCTATTGGTTAGGTAAAGAACATATCGGATTTGATCCTATTAAGTATATTCAACATATACTTGGAAAATTATTACATTGTGGAAGTTCTTCCAGTTCTTCCAGTTCTTCAAGTTCTTCAAGTTCTTCAAGTTCTTCAAGTTCATCAAGTTCATCAAGTTCTTCTAGTTCTTCCAGTTCTTCAAGTTCATCATCTTGTTCATACAAACCTACCAGTTCTGAAGTTTCTGAATTCTTGTATAAATTCAATATTCTTCATTAAATCCAGTGTTTAAAATAATTTACTAAATGTTTATATTAAGTAAATTTTATCTTTGAATTGTTTAATAATTTAAAAATTTTTTTATTAATATGGATATATATTTTACATTAAAAAGTATAGCAAAATCTGGTATAAATAATAAAATTTATTCTTGTATGGATGAACCAATATGTATTATTGATAACTTATTTTATTGTAACATTTATAATATAAATAATTATTCAATTTTACGAGATTACAATTTTAAAAATGTTATATATTTAACTGATCAAAATATGTCAAAAATAGAAGAAATAAATAAATTTGAAGAAAAAGATATTAAATATCATACTATTACTTTTAATTCTGAAATTATTGATTTTAAAGATATTGAAAAAATTATAGATTTAATTAATAGATTACAACTTTATGAAGATTATGCTTCAAATCAAAGTTTAAATATATGCATTTATTCTCATTCTTCTGACAAACTATATTTAATTTTAATTGCTCTTTTAATAATTAAATATAACTTTACAATTAAAAAATCAATTAGAAAACTTGAAAAAATTTTTTCATTAGAAAAAAATAAATTGAAATTAGATGAAAAATTATTAAATATATTAAAAGAATTTATCTAAAAATATAAAATTTCAAAAATTATATTTATACAAATTATGTATGATCCACAATCATTTCTTCATCGACACCATAATTATCGATTAGGAAATTTTTAATTCTTTCTCCATCATGTGAATTTAATGATATAACATAACCACTTTTTTCAATATCCTTGTTAGTTGTAACAGCACCTCCTACTCCACAACCTATTTTAATTTTTCTAACAAGAGCTTTACCTACATTAATATCTGTCATATTTAAATTACTTATAACAATATCAAATTTATTTACTTTTCCTGGTCTCAAAATTTTGTGAATATGAATTTTATTTTCAAAAAGACTATTAATTTGTTGTTCTGGAGTTAATATCTGATTGAGAGTTTGATCTACATCAAACCCAAAATCTGCACCAGAAATAAATGATGGAGTTCCTGGAAAAGAATTTATGCTAATTGGAGTGTTCGGAGTAGATGTAGTACTAGCTGATTTTGTTAAATTAACATTTTCTAAATTTTTAAGTCTATTTTTCCCCTTGCCTTTTTGTTTTTTCTTTTTTCTTTGCATTAACACATCTTCCTGTTCTTTTTCAGATTCAGATTCAGATTCGGATTCTACTACATCTGTTTTGGCAAAAAATTTAGAATTTTGTACAGAATCATCTATATTTTCTTCCTCATTTTCTACTTGGTTTTCTTCTTCTAAGGATAAATTTTCCTCATTTACTTCATTTGTATTTGTTTCATCAATAATAATATTCTCATTTTTACCATTTTTTTTGGCATTTTTTTTTTCTTTAAAGGCCTTTTTTTTATGTTTTTGATTAAAACCCTTGTGGGTATCAAATTCGTCGTAATTATCACTCATTTTTATTATTAATAAGTATATATTATAATATATTATTATGATTTAATATCAATTTTTTTTATAAATAATAGTTTTCATCCTTTTTCTAATTCTATCTTGGATTAAGGAATAAATTATATATGGAATAGTTGGTATAATTAAATAAGACAAATTTTTAGTGAAAATAAAAAATACTGATGATGTATATAATGAAAAAAAAGTAATTATTATTATTACTTGATAAAGAAATGAACCAAATGTTTTTCCTGTAAATATTTTATAACCAAACCAAAAATAAAATAATGACACAATATATCCGAATATTAACATTGTCTTTATATATTATCCTTAAGAAAAAATTTAAAAATTAAAAAAAATTAATTATGACAAAAACTATTATCAATTTATCTTAAATTACGTAAGGTATCACTTTTTCAATCATTTCTCTTGTAACATCATTTTTATTATCTTTTGATATACATTGACTCATTCTTATACAGTTTTTAATTTGACGCCCATTCATTTGAGTTTTACTTAATTTTTCAATATCTTCAATACTAATATTTACATTTGAAGCCTTTAATAAATTAGTCCATATCTTAAATCTAGATTCCTCATTTAATTCATTATATCCAATGTTGATACTAATTCTACTACGAAACGCCTCGTCGAAGTGTTCAGGTCTATTTGTAGTTAAGAACATTATTCCTTGATAATTTTCAAGTAGTCTTAGGAATACTGATACCATTGAGTTTCTAACTAAATCATTTGTTGAACGTTTTTCCATAAATATATCTGCTTCATCAATTAGAATAATTGCATCCCATGCGTGAGCTATTTCTAGTATTTCTGCTAATTTTGATTCAAGTTCTTTACTAGTTATACCAAATTCACCAGCACCTATACTATATAGTGGTTTATGTAGCAACTCACTAACACTTTGTGCGAGAACAGTTTTACCAACACCAGGAGGTCCAGATAGACAGATTATTGTTCCTCCACTCTTCCCAGTAATTATATCTGAAAAAGTTCCAGAAGAATTCATAACTAGTGATTTTACCATTTGCTTAATTGGTTCATCAATTACAACTAATTCAAATGCATTATTATCAAATTCTATTTCTGATACATTGTCAATTAATAGTTCACCCCAATCTTTAGTTGTAAAATTGAATCCACAAGTAAATGGTGAACACATGAAAAGTAAATCTTCAGGTACTGATTCGCATTCTGCTATACCTCTGTATCCAAAATAACTTGGATTTTTTTTTGAAAATCCAGTAGGATCAATCATAATTCTACCATCTGCTTTGTATTTGTGAAGTCCATACATTGATTTTTTAAACATGTGTCCTTTGTATTGAACATAATTTGATGAAAGTGCATATTTAATATATTTACGTCCACGTTCGGTTAATATTGTAAGTTCTTCTGAATTAATAGGTCTTACTGAAAGATTTTTAATATATTGTGCTCCTCCAAAAGAATTAATTGAAAAAGTTTTATCATATTGTATAAATTTATCACCACGTGATACTGTAATCTTTCCTGTAATCAGAAATAAAGGCATACCAAATGAATCTACTGAACGATCAGTTTTACTCACAATAAACCCTACTGGTTGTTCATAAATATAACCAATTGCCTTTGTTCCAATTCCAAATAACTGTTCTAAATTTGCAAAATTTATTTTACCATCTGAATTCATTCGCTCTAGTTGTTCTATCTTATCCTTAAAATATTCATTTAACCATGCAGCTAGATCAATTAAATTATATTGTGCTGAATGTTCAATTTTTGATTGAATTTCTTTTAAGTAAGGATATAAATCCATTGGTGAAAGTCTTACTGGATCATTGTATACTTCGTCTGTGTCTAAAAGATCAATAAGAGTTTTAATTAAACTATCATCTACTTCTCTACTAAATATAAGAGTATGGACTGTTTGTGGTCCTCCCATTAAGGTATTTACCTCTTTGGTTTCGAGTTCGAAATTAGTATATACTTTATTTTGTTCCATGTTTGATGTTTTATATAATATTATTGTTATATATGGCAATCAAAAATCAACTTTTTATCCTTGTCTTTGACCTATAAAGTATAATTTAGCATATGGGTTACGGAAATCAATAATAACTTTTTCAATCCCAGTAAACATGCCAGTTCCATTTTCTACCAAAAATTCTTGAACATTAACACACGGATTTATATTTTGGTAAACTCCAG
>JACCDO010574857.1_pt1 | contig 19440 bp, 7 predicted proteins | sample 7446101 | NCBI WGS metagenome assembly JACCDO01 (sample SAMN15323440, study PRJNA562643) | freshwater metagenome | isolation source: river surface water | place: USA:Blue River Watershed | collected 2017-08-16 | reverse complement strand
GAGATGACGTGACCAACTGCAGCAGAAGCAGTAGGAACAGCGCGAAATACCTCCGCTGAGACATCATTTGGACTGTTTGTCAGTGATTGTCACAATATATATCATATATGCCTTTTTTTTAAAATTCTGGTACCGGTGAACAAGTTCAACTTTGTGCACAACCTATTTAGTAGTTTCTTATGTAGATCTGGTTGAAATTGTGCAGAATGGATGTCTTATAGCTGGCAAGGTTTCATTTATGATCGCTCAATAGTGCTATAACGGTAACCTTTACTTGGTACGACTCGGCTAATCCCAACCTTAATATTAATCTGATGCCTTTTGCATTATCTATTGAAACCTTACAGTAAGAGAAATAGAAAGTGTTAGTTGACGATTATTTGGGGATTAGATGAGTCACACCAATTTTGGGACTGTCCGACTGTCGGACAAAAATTTGTACTACAAATTTGTAAAAAAAGCATAGTTTTAAATGAAATTTTGAGAGATAAAAAATGCTGAATACGGATTTCGGCGCAAAAATGCGCCGACGAGTGCGCGAGGATTGGCAAAGGTTCAATCTCGATTACGATCAATTGAATAATCGCTTAATAATTGTGAAAGCTGAATTTGGGATGCGCAAAGCAATTTCAAGTAGATCACTCACGGGTGAAACAAGAACGTTCAGTGAAATACTCGATATGGAAGTAGAGAAAGTTGTACTGTTTTACTTAAAGTCACAAGGCGAGCTAGCGAGCACTCTATATGGTCTGCGAAAGGAGCAAGCATCACTTGTCGCTGACCTATCCTTGTCTTTGAAATCTATAGATATATTGTGCAATAAATATCGAGCATTAGGAAATGAAGTTTTGCAATTGCTAGATTATCTAGATATTAATGTCATAGGATTAAGGAGAATATTAAAAATTCACGACAGACAATTTGATTTAAAAATGACAAATATATATTTTGATTCTCGACTAGGTTCTATGAAAAGTGTGACTAATGCAACAGTTCCCAATGCATTTAGTGGTGGTAAAAGTTATGGACATTCTCCTCTATTACAACTTTATCACCAAGAGGGTCTACGGGCTATTATTGGTACAATAAAACGTGCATTCGAGGAGTTGTATGAAGCTAAAGCGGCGATAAATGAAGCCAATAATTCCATTTTAGAACTAACTGGTGGAGATTCTATGATAGGTGATATATCTCCTGGAGGTGCCGATCAGGAATACATAATATATCAAGGTCCTTCGACAGGGTTAGAGTTAGATCAAATAACTAATAATAATAAACTCCCTAAAGTAGCGTATCTATCTCGTATCGCAAGTGCGTCTAAATTGAGTAATTTGACAGCAATAGGTGGTAGCAGAGATAATAGTAATTCGTATAAAGATAAAAACAACAGTTTCACCTCATCGACATGGTTGAGCCGAAGTATTAATTTTATATCAGGTAATTCACACGAGTATTCCAAATTGCCTCCTGATATTGTGCATAATAATACTATGCGTCGCAATATCAGTATTACAGAACTGGAGCCCATAGTGAAATACATCAACGACGCTGCTAATCGTGTCATGAAGAATCAAAGCATTACCATAAGTGAGTATTTGTCATCGCACTCTCATATGGGTCTTGAAATGAAGATAAGAGACATGCAACGTGGTGATGATGACGATTTTTTGGACGATTTAGAAGATGATAAAGAATCAAGCGGCCAGTTTTCACGGAAGGACAGCGACAATGTGTCACTATACTTGACACTGTTTATCACATTTTTGTATCAAGCGAATCAATATGTTGTTGGTCCTACATCTGGTGAGTATGCAAAAAGGTTAGGCGAATCAAATGCTATGTCTGGCCTCATCATTGGTCTATCCCCGTTGGCAGCCCTTGTCAGCGCGGTTGTATTCAGTGCTTGGACGAATCATTCTTTTAAACGTCCATTGGTGGTGTCATTGTTGTTCTTAGTCTTCGGAAACTTATTTTACGCGGTTGCGTTACAATTTAAGTCAGTTACACTAATTTTCATTGGACGTATGATGACTGGACTTGGCGCGCCTCGTGGCATTTGTCGCAGATATATTGCTGATCATGTTTCCGTTGAAAATCGAACTCAAGCATCTTCTAACTTTGTTACAGCGGGAGCATTAGGACTGGCTATCGGTCCACTGATATCATCAATTGTGGTATACAGTCAATACTATACAAATATAACGTTCAACGGAGTACTTATCTTCGAGTGTGATTACGTCAATGCACCTGGCTACATCATGTTTCTATTATTTTGGATTTGTTTAATTTTGGTATTTTTCTTTTTTAAAGAGCCTCTTACAACACAGAGTTTGTTGCAAACCAGTAAGTTGGGACACCTCAATGAACGTGAAAAATCTGGTCAAAGCAGTGCTAGAAGTGTCAGTAGCGGCAGTGGTAGTGAGCTTCAAAGATTGGGCAATTCAACACAATCGTCATCATACGGATCAGTTGGGATGATACAACATGTTATATCCGTTGAAATGGGAGATATATTGCAAGAAGAGCGTGATCCTGTTAGTAGTAAGGATGCTACCCCGTCTACATCTTTCTATAAAGGCGATTTTAACATCGAGAAAGATAATTTCGCCAATAGCAACAGCTCGTCAATGGGAAATTTTGGTATTAATGATAAATACTTCAATTCGCGGGCAATAACTCGACAAATTAGACTAGTTCGTGAGACAACTCGGTACTGTTGGCAGAATATTAGCATGGAGGTAGGGATCATCCTGTACATGTACTTCGTGAACAAAACGGGGCAAGAAATGCTCGTAAGTTCGATTCCCACGTTGGCAGGGAATATTGGTTTGACTGCAATATTTTCAGGATACTTCATGGCTATTATGGGTGCAGTTGTGTTACCAGCGAATGTGTTTGTCAGTTCGTTAATGAGAGATTGTGAAGATAGGACAGTAATGATGAGATTGTCTTATTTATCGTTACTATTTTTATTTATTCTATTCCATACAGGGTTGCTTGAGTACACATTAGTGCAGTACATCATAGGCGCGATATCCCTATTCGCATGTTTGAATGCATTGGAAGGAATTATCATGTCTTTATTGTCGAAATTGGTGTCACCCGAGTTAGCCAAAGGAACATTTAATAGTGGTTTATTGGCAACTGAAGCGGGTACATTTGGTCGTGTTATTGGCGACTTGGCCATAACAGTTACAGCCGTATCTATCGATACAAGTAACCATATTGAATCCAGTGTCACTCTCATTAACTACCTCTTTATCCCAATCGCATTGGGGACCATCGTCTCCATTTTCATCATTCATTACTATTATGATAAATTTGAAGTATAATTTAATGTAAAATAATTGTTATAATATATCCTTGATGTTCATTACACATGATACCCCGCGTAATTTTCACGAAACTTGAAGGAATTTCCTATAAAAAAAATGCAAAAAATAAGTAAAGAACATGTGAGTCGGTGAAATAGTACAGCACTGTCACTGAAAGGCAGTCCTGCGTGGAATCGATTCAAGGTTTGTCGTCCTATTCAACCTCAAGGGTTGATTTTATATTGCGTTAACTTAATGAGGCTGTGACAATTGTACAATCACACCTCAAATCTCATAGTAACGCGTATATCATAATAACGGATGAGTGGTACTTACTTGATTTGCAATCAAATTTCATAAAACATTTCCTGCGATGACAAGGGTCATGGAACTCACCAAGATCAGCACCCCAAATCCGCATCAGCCATAATAGCGATTTCAAAGCCGAAATAGCTTGGCAGCATCACTGATGTGGCAGATGCGGGGTCGGCGTGCTCCTTGTGGGCTGCGCACACTACCCCTCATGCTTCCTTTCACGGGCTTGATTTATTGCAATTCATCACACATAATTGCGACTCACAATACACCACTCAAATTTTTACAGAGTACCGGTGCCGGAAATTTGAAATGTATCTCATTTCTTTATTACTGTTGATACGCCGCGGTAACTACGCGCGTAGTATCTAGGAAGCATCAATGAGCTAGAGTGCAAGGAAGTAGTTGTCACAACTGTGTATGTATTTAAATTAAATTCATTTTTATTATAAAAATAAGCCACCATTTACAATCTTAACTTCTAGTGCGAGTATTTTGGGTACAAGCTCTGACCAAGTGATTTTTCCAAGCGTCATCACTGTCATCAACTGTAGTTTTACATAATGGGCAATACATACAGTTAGAAGGAGCGGCAACACAATTAGGGCTACTTTTCCACGCCGCATAATCACTTTTTCTGATAGCCAATCCCGTAACTTCACAAGATGTGAAGTTGGCTTTATACTCACATTCCTCTAATAAATGCTCTGGTAATCCAGCAATTTCAACAACTTGAGCGCATGCTGGACAAGGGGCAAGAAGTGGACATTCCTGCCAGTAATGCAAGTCAAGCGCGTCTTCATTCCATCCTTTATCACTCTTACCACAGAACATACAAGTCGTAAAATCAGTAGGTTCGTCTAAACTTCCATCTTTATCAGCTGCTCTTGCAGCAGCGGTATTCACTTTACCAGCAGGCGAATGATTATGACCGGAAGGACCATGTTTAGCATTTCTAGGAGATGCAGGGGCACCTTTTCGATCATTCGATGGTGCATTAGCTTTTTTTGGTGCGGCAGCTCTTTCTGGAGCACTTATTTTATCCAACGAGTTCCCAGCTGATACATTTCCACCACCATCAAACGCTGCGATATATTCTTCCAATTGTTTAGGTCTTAATAATTTTAGGTAAGACTCTAATGCAGGAGTGCCAACAATTTTTTGACAAGCTATTGTTAGATCTTTGCACGCATCTCTAACTTCCCCATTACTGTGAGCAAATGCGCCATAATTTTTTGCAAAAGTCATAATATTATCCACAGATAAACCTGAATTACCCCCAATACCATGAGTATTAACAAGATCTGTTAACAGTTGTAATCTTGTCATAATAGGTCGCCATGCAGTCTTCTGTTTAGCAGGCAACGGACGCAATGCATGTGCGCCAACTACAGGGCAACCAATATTGTTAGATGATGCCAACGCTTCGGTGCCTTTCTTTGCTCCTTCTCTTATTCTGGCATTTCCATCGTGCAACTTTTCAATTAGATTTGTTATCACTGGATCCATAAGTGGCGCCAACGTACTACGAGGTACTTTCGATTTCCTTGAATATCCAAGAAATTCTTCCATCAATTGCACTGTATTCAATAGAATGTGTTGACTCTTATCCTCTACTCCCAGTCTGATGATAGCACATAATGCAGGTAAACAATTATTAATTCCTGGATTCTCATCACAATACTCACCTAGCATCATTTGCACCTTCGTAATAGCAGCCTCTCGAAGAGCCCATACCTTACTGAACAAGCAACGGGCGCGATACTCTCCAATTAAACCAGTAATACCACTTTGCTCTGACATGTCCCGTGATTTCCCTACAAGATCCTCAGGAGATGGTAATTCACTTAAATTTTCAACGCCTTCAAGTGGATGTTGCCCTGGAGCAAATTTTTCATCTTTGAATCTAGATGGTTCTTCCTCTTCGCCTAGGTCAGGATCACGATCATCATAAGTAGGTTTTTCCTTAGGCCTTATAGGTCTATCACCGTGTGCTAAACCAGCATTGTATGAGTTGTCATTACCATCGTCGTCATATTGCTCATCCATTTCAACAGCTCGTCTATTACCAACTGGTAATTCGTCGATATTAATTCCTCTGTTACCACTACCACCTGCAGGTACTTCTGGAACAAAGTCATCTTCATATTCATCGTTATTGCGATTTGTTGTACTTCTAGGATAGCTAGTATTACTACCGGTAGGATAACGTGGTGCTACTGGGATTGGTCTGGTATCAGTAACACCTGGAATGTTGATTTCATAAATCTTTTTCTCTATAACTTTTCGTAATTCATCTGTTTCCTCTTTTATCTCTTTAGCGCGATCGTAATCTTCAACATCTATCGCTTGTCTTTTGGCAATATCTAGTTGCGCCAATCTTGATCCTAAAACTTTCAAATCGCCTTCAATAGATTTAATTTGCTTCGCAGTTACATAATCTTCAGTATTAACTGCACGTTGTTTCGCATCAGCTAATAGACGCAACTTAGTTGCAGTAGTAGGATCTAAGTTCATATCGATTGATAAATCATTTAATGAATTTACTGTAGGATCACGATAACCATTTGACGGACGATTACTACTATTGCTATTATTATTTACTGCTAACATACTAGATATTGTTTCTTCGTTACCTAAAAAGTTCACGGCAACAATACCTACTTGATTATATAAATTTTGTTTGTTAATATAGTTATCATGAATAATCAATCGAATGAATTTGCCGACATAGTCTATGTACACTGTCTTCAACTCTCGTGCTTGATAGTTAGACCGTTCATTGGAATCCAGTGATAAATATCCCAAACGCTTGTAATTTGCTGTATGATAATTATTTCCCTGACCAATAAATATTTCTATTTTTTTTGATATTTTTGATTGATGAGATAATATTTGAACCTGGGAAAGTTTAAATTCAGTAGCTCCTACTAGCTCAAAACCTAATGAAGGTACGTATAAAAATGAATAAACAAATATAAATTAAACCAAAGTATGTAAGCAGTACCTATCTCCTGGGGATATTCACAGAAGCGAATCGACTGCCAACCCTTGGTTGTGGGCGAGTGCACGTTCAACTCGCTGGCAGGATAGCCATTGTCCTCCGACGAGAAATGCACGGTGCGGAAGCGCAACTTCGACATTCTTTTTTTCTCTAATGGGAAGTTCCAACTTTTGAATTTTTTTTGAATCCGATGCCGAAAAACCCTGACCTTAGACACTGTAACAATGAAGAAGAAATTGAAGAGGAAAGAGGTAGGAACGCGACGAAGCAGAGACAAAAACGGCGAGTTGAACAAAAGTTGAAAAATTTAAGGAATTAGATTTCATTATCTAAAACAGAAATTGTATGAAAATTATTTTCATGGGACCTAACTAGTTATAATCATATGCATCAAAACTATATCATACGATGCGATCTGAAACTACCTAACACTATACTGTTGTTTTCATTTTTTTATTTGGTCCTTCGGAATTATTGCCATCTGATAGCGATAACAATTGTTCTTCTAGGCTAAGAATCGCCTCATCCGTCGGCTCCTCGGCTTTTGTCTTTCTATCATACAACTCGTTAAAATTGGCAGTTTTATTAAATTCAGGGAAAAAATTATCAACAAATAATTTGTTGTCTCTACTGTTTGACTCAAAGAATTTAGTTATCATCGCCAAATCAACACTTGTCACGTGCATTGGATATATTGAACTGAATAATAATCCCAACAAGTACCTGGTACTCTCACTTTGCACTACCATATTTTTATTTATAGCATAAAGCGAGACAATAGGACCTCTTTCGACCTGTATCATGTACTTTTTCTTTCCTTTCATTACCTTTTTAGCGCGCATAAAGCACCAATTATTTCCATCAGTTAAAACTCCCCATACATTTTCTTCGATTGAATTATTACTTTGCACAGCAGCAACCAGTTTACCAACTAAATTATTATAAACAGGACTTCTAACATGTGCATCTTCTTCTTGCAACAAATTCCTAAATTCAATAATAACAGCATGCTTGATTTTTCTTCTTCTAAGTGCGTCGGCTTCTATATATGGTAGTGGTACAACTGGAGTCAGATTATGCTCATGATATAGATAAATTGTTCTATCTGTTTCCAAATTTTCTTCAACAGTAATGTTAATGTTGACTATATCATCATCAGTTTTTGGATTACTTGGTGGAGGTGGAGGTGGTATTGGAGTTAATGTTGGTATAGGTACTATGGGCTTTGAATCAGTGGGAATATTACTTAATGCGACAGGTGGTGGTTGGTGTACTAAAATAATATCAGTTACCAACTCAAATACTAAATGATAAACTTTTAATTTAGGAGATAAAGGATTTGCACGTCTCACAGTCAAATCTCGCCTTAAAACATGCAAATAATTCGACATAAAAGCTTCGTATGCATCTATAGGAAGCTTTATGCGTGGTTGTAACTTCACCGAAGTTAAATGCAGAATATCAATAAATGGAACTGGCTTAGGTTTCGGTAGTGGTTGTTGAATAATTTGTGGTCGTTGATATGCATATGGTTGTGGTGGCTGTCCAAATCCATGTGCCTGCTGTGCATTTTCTTGTCCTTGTTCTTGTCTCATATAGCCTTGTCCGTGTAAATTAGTTTGTCCTTGTGAATTAGTTTGTTCATGTTCTTGTTCATGCTCTTGTGTATGCTCTTGCTCTTCTTCATCTACATCATCTTGTGATTTATCGCGATCTTGTGCCCCCGTGCTGGCCAGTACAGGCGGGATAGCCGCCGACATGTCACGCGCGCCGGTGTCTCGTACCAGTCGAGGTGACCTACCCAATTCCTCCTTCCTTGAAAGGAGGAAGGGCGTGGGGGAATAATTTTGAGGGCCGGTTGATTAGGGTTTGATCTAATAATTTGATGATTTTTCCCCGCGAGAGTGATTATTACTGTGACGTAGATGTGCTAGTGTCGACAAACAGCCACAAGGGTAAAAGCAGGTTAAAATTGCGAGTCATTAATGACGAATATGGATAAAAGCAACAGATATACTAGAAATTGAAGTAAATACAATATAATCATGACAAAATTTTTAATCACGGAACAAATAGTAACACGCACATACTTCATCATGAACATCGTGAATAACAATTACTCATTGTTATCAAAGGTCGTGTCTTTTTTGGCCGTGCCGGATAAAAGCCATTTACAAACACCATTCAAATGCAGCATTCCCAGCACAACAACCACATTACTACCAGAAGGAAATTCTTTACAAATATTTTGGATATTTTCAGAAATAATTACATCGCGATTGGTCCCAATTAATTTGGTCATTCGGATGAGAACTAAAAAATAAAATACATCCAAACAAATCGAGAGAATGGTGTTGTATGGAGGTGGTAATTCTGAGGTGAATAGAAGGGAAAGCATACTAGAAAGATTTAAATCGTTAAAATCCGAGAAACTTGTAACGGAGCTGGTGGAACTGACTGTAGGTAAGTATCCGAGAACCGTTGTAACACCTAATATTATGATTATTGGCAACAACGATTTAATCATGGCGGTGTCATCCATATAAACCTTTGGAATACTAATAAACTCTGACTTTTCTAGTACTTCGGTGTCTATATAACTATTTAATTCATTACTTGCACTTTGTTTCAATAATCCAAATGCCGAAAATAAAAACAACTTAGTATCCCTGACAATATTAGTAGGCGAAAATGTATCTTTAGATAAAATAGATTTAATAGATGCTAAAGTGTCATTTTGAGGTGCATCGCACAACCTAATAGGTGTATCAGTGCTACTAGCAGCATTCATAGCTGTGATAAACTCATCTCCTAAATTATTTGATCTTGACAATCTTTGGACATACGAAACAAATACACCTAATAATACAAATGTACCTCCTACTAATCCTTGTCCCTTTGCAAATTTAAATGTTCCGTAAAATTGTGATAGAATTGATGCATTATCGTCATTTTTCTCATTTTTCCTTGTTATGTATTTGGCTAGTTTTTCATAATATATGTTTTTCATTGTGTCGTTTCCTATATGAGAGTAATATAGCGAGTGAGTAAATCAAAATACGATTTGAAACATGATTTAATTTGTCGTAAAATTGTCAAACCTGTAGGTACTATCTTGTTATCTAAACTCATTGAGATATATCTATCCTCACATAACTCCAATACAATAACATCGGGTTTTACCATTGAGATTGTTGATTGTACTAACTCTGCTGATATAGGAGAGCCATGAGACACCCCAACTAGATGAACGATGGAATTAGAATTGGGATCAATGACACGCAACACCGGTTTTCCTGTCGTCTTGATAACAGAGTTCTTCGACACGAGCTTGGTGTGTATGCGGGTTGCCAGTAGCAACAGCAACAAGGACCATAGCCCAAAGGTTGCCATTAGCCTTGTTGCAAAAGATCCCTGGTTATATCTGCTGCTGATTCGGAACAGAATTACTGAATCTGATCCGATTTCACCGGTCCAATTTGAAAAGTGAAGAATTAGAAAAAAGTAATAATTACAGTAAACTACCAACAAACTAGTTATCTTTGTGTATCCACGCAATAGTGTTGCGTTTGTGCAACTCTTTGTTATTATTAACTAGTAATAATGCGTCAGTGCCGTGGTATTCTTCGAACATGGCATTCAAGCCTTTATAGTTTCCTCCGATGACAACAACATTTTCATACTTGGGTATTTTATCAACTGGTGTCATATCTGAGTAGTGAAGCTCGATAACACCACCGTATATTTTACCGCGTTCGTCACGTAACATAATTTTAAACATACCTTCAGCAGTAGGGCGACCTTGTATGACAGCATACTTACCCATGTTCTTACCTTGATTTACAACAACAACCATCTTTTCAACCCAATCTTTGTATGTAATAACTATAATATTGTCGTTGTAGTTGCTATCATACGCATCATCTCTGGCATTTGGCATCCATATATCATCATCATCTCTTCTATATTGAGATGGTGTACGACTGCCGAATTGGGATGGCGTCATACTACCATCAAAATTCAATGGTGTTTCGCTTCCTAATAACATAGGAGTTTGAGAACCAAGATATGATGGGGTTTCTGCAACAAATGCAGGAGTAGCAGTTGGGTCGTAATAAGTATGGTCAGATCTACTGCCACCCATCATATTATTATTAGTATCAGACTGCAATCGAATTATACTACGAGGTAGAGTAACAACCTTAAGCTTCGCTGATATTGAAAGAGTATACATATCCTTGGTTGCTGCTGATATTTTCCCAATAAAACCTTTATATTGCCCAGCAGTAATAGTGCACGACTTACCAATAGCTGGGTCTTTACCACGACCAGGACCGACACTTGGTTTGAATGATCCGACAGTAGCAGTAGTCCTGGTACTGCCGGCAGTTGTGCCGGCAATCGTGCAGTTTCTTGCTCTCACGACAAATATGCCACTATTCTTCAGATATGAGGCCAAGTGTAACCAGAGTACACCCTTCATTATATGTTTTATGGTACAAGACTTTTTCCCTAAATGCGGTCCTCCAGTGACGTTAACACTGTCTCCAACGCTTAATTCGCCCTGCTGACTATCAAATGCTTTGGATTTAGACGATATGTTATTGCGTTTACCTTGCAGCTCCAACGGTAATACCTCTTTGACTATGTCCATATGATTAATAATACGTAACTTTTCTTTACCAACATTAATCACAACCGCCGATTCATTTTCGTTTAATACAACTAAATCATACAATTCATAACCATTCAAACTATCATTGCCGGTATTAACTTCGTCGGACACTTGCAAAATGCTGACGTTTACCTTAATTTCACTGTTTACACCGTCAGTTAATATTGCTGCGATATGCTCACCATTTTCATTTATTACACTCACTACTCTGCCTGTTTGACCCATATATGGTCCACCATTGACCTTAATGTGGTATCCAGGAGTGATATATTTAACTAAAAGTGATGTTTCTACACTCAATTTATTTGTCAAAACGGAGTTCATTGGCAGTATCTCGCATGTTCTACTGATTTCATTGATGGATACGATTCTGCCGACCAAATTATTTAACTCACCACCATTCACTTGGATCATATCGCCTACGATAAAAGGCACGGCTTTACCATCATCATTGGATGAATCTTGTAGTTGTTTAACTAATTCTTTAAGAACGCTTTGTCCTTTATTACCTGTTTCAGCGCCATCGGCATCACTACCTTCATCAAAATCGTCATCACTCATGATTTCACTATCTTCATCGTCATCACGGGACTCTAGGCGTTCCTTCTTTTCTCGTTTCTTTTGTACACGGTCTTGCTTTTTTTGCTCTTCGTGTGACATGAACAACTGTAGCTCATCTAACCTGGGCTCGATATTATCAGCTGTGATATAGGTACTACACGAAACCTCCTTGTGTAAAAATCCATCCTTGTAATACTCACCATTCCAAAAATCATACCAAGGACCAGAACGGTCACGAGGGTGTCTACTTCGACGATAGTCATCACTACCCTGAGCTTCTTCGGCATTAAAAAGGCGTTGGGGAGGTCTGGCACTTTTGCCTGATGCCGTATTCGAGTCACTTTTCTTAGTGTAATCTGGACGTGGAACGGCCTTTATCATCGCTTTAGTTCCACCCTCAAATAACTCGCAAATCTGTACTAAATCGCCTTTCAAAACTCCTCTTTTAATGCGCACAAATTGACCTACTTTCAATGGCTTCTTGGTCACTTGAACATTCAACAAGGTTTGCATTTCTGGTACGGAAACTTTAGCAAATTTATTGAAAAAAATTCCATTTAATTTTTGAATAATCTCCTTCGCATATGGTTCGGCTAATGCTTCGATATAAATGTATCCCTTCGTCGAAGTAGCGAATACCGATTTAATACCACTTGGAATGCCTCTGCGTTTATAATCCTGACATTTAAGTAATACTGAACGACATAACTGCATTTCTTTACCTGACGCGACTTTAACTCTAAATATTTTATCATTGATTGTTGGTAATAAGGCTTGCTGCAACACAGGATTACTTTTGGTCTTACCATATACACCTTCGCCGGCTATACCTAGTTCCCCTTGTGATAGCTGTTTCCTTATAAGATCGGCTTGAGCTTTACGCTCAAATTCTGCAGCTATATCGTGAACACTACGATTCATCATCTCACTAGTTCTCTCATGACGTAATTTAACTGCTTCATCTGCAGCTGCTCTTGCTGCGAGGTAGTCCTCTTCATCACCAGCCTCAAACTCGTCTTCTTCTTCTACAATCTCGTCATCATCATCATCATCTTCGTCACTATCAGGTCCGATATCTAACAAGGATCGAAAATCACGTTTACTTTTCTTCTTTGATTTCTTGCCATCATCGTCGCGACTTTTCTTTTTCTCTCTTTTCTCCTTTTTGTTAGTTTTCGATTTACTTTTACTTTTACTTTTCTTATTATTTTCCGTATCATCACCTTCTTCGTCATCATCGTCACTAAATACTACACTACCATTTCCACTTGAATCATCTTCAACATCTTCATCTTTACTTCCATCATCACTATCCTCGAGGTCGCTACCACCTCCAACTCGTTCATCATCACTTTCGTCTCGTAAACGTTTGACAGACCTTTTCACATGCTCCTCATCTATTTCATCATCATCGTCATCATCACCAAAATCGATTCCTCCATCATCTGCTTTGGCATCGCTACTCTCTACTTGCGACGTACCGACTGGGACGGAGTCATCCACGCCACCTGCCTCCTCTTGCATCTCCGACATGTGGCTGCTGTCTTTCGTGCATATATTTTTTTCGTGATAGGGTTTTTTCCAAGCTCCTGTCACCAAAAGAAGAAACAATTAAAATTAGCGGTCGCTAGTGTCATAGCAGTTAGATAAGAATTGAAGAAATATTGTTGTACTAAGTCATAATTTAATCCGAGAAAGCCAGGCAGTGTTAGGTGTGGCGGTAAGGTCTCTCCGCGTGAAGCCGTTTCGAGAATAGAAATGCTATAGTAAACTAATGCACAAAATTAAATATTTTATCCCGTAAAAGCTATTCACTATATATTGTTAATTTAGAAATTCGTTTTTTGTCAGTAAAGAAATTTTCCAATTTTTTAATTAAAAAAAACAAAAAATTATGTTAAAAAAAAACCGGAATTAATGATAATCTTATGACGACGTAAGGCGAGGGTAGTGCGACTGTGTGCAAGAACAGGACTGACATGAGTGCGAAGGATATTATTGACGAAATCAAGAAAAATAATAATGATTTCAGCAAGCACAATCGCCCTTGGATGAAGGGAATTGAGAAGGCTGAACGCAGGATACCATTGGAAGTGGAGGAGCCAATTGATGAGTCCAAGAGTGAATTCGCCGAGTATGCGGCTAGACATGGCTACATGAAGGCTCGTCAATTTCAAAAACAAGCAGTGGTAAAGGAAAATTTAAAGAAGATAGTCAGCACTGAAATAGTGGCAAGAGATGTAAGAAAACCATTTCGATTAAGTGAAGTTATAAAGATATCAAATACAGCTGGTGCGCCAAGTTCCGATGGACCTATCGATAAAATTCTTGACGTCACCGATGCTAAGCCAGGTGTACCGCAAGGTGATCAAACTCAAAGTGATATGGATAGTAAATTTTATACAAATATTGCGCTTAAAAAGGCCATGATTAACGAAGGCAACGAGTTAATATGCTCTCAATTAGGCATCGAGTACTTGCCTATTGGTATGGGAGATACGTTATTTATGCAACTAGGTTTTGTTAAGTCCATTTCATGTACATTGAATTCATTGTCATCGATCCTTTCATACCATATGCCACAGTTATCGATGAATCATATTCGTTATTTAACTTCAATGAATTTAAGTGGCAATAAAATTGATCAGCTTCCTAGCGATTTGGGTTGCTTGAAAGTTCTCAGAACTTTCAATCTATCATCTAATAACCTATCATCATTACCTTCATCAATATCTCGTATTGTATCATTGACATCTTTGGATTTATCTCGTAATTTTTTCTCGGCCTTATGTAATGAAGTATCAAGGGTGCAGCATCTGACTGAGTTGAATCTTTCCCAAAATAATTTGTCAATGATACCGTCACCCATACCTAAAATCAAGAAGTTAAAGATATTAAACTTGTCTAATAACACAATTTCGCATTTAGCTGTACTCAATCCGTTGAACAAACCATCGGACCTGTGGATGCGCTCTATAGATCACTTCACCGCGAAAACAATATACATAAATGTGCTGACTAAAGAAAAAGTCTGGCATCCGGATGAGTATGATGGATCTGGCATTGAAAAAGCAAGTGATTTACATATTTTTCAACCAAAAGAAGCATATCGCAAATATTTTAGGAGGCGTTTGTGGTTATCAATCAACCAAATATACGAGTGGGAGCCATGCATTGACGATCATAGTGGGCGGACGTATTTTAGAAATAATGTTTCTGGAGAAACATGTTGGAATATTCCTGAAGAACTCGATACTATGGGTGGCATTGAAATGTTAGAAAATCTGATCTTAAACAACAATATCATCAAGAATGTATGTCCATCAATCGTCAAGCTGACGAATATAAAGCGACTGTTATTGCAGGGCAATCGCTTTTCTGAACTACCAGAGGATTTCGGTAAGTTGCAAAAATTAGAGTATTTCGACATGCACGGTTGTGAATGCCGATTTTTACCAACATCAATTTGTAATATTGCTTCGCTAACTGTGCTCAATTGCTCGGGAAATATGCTTGTGCGTCTGCCTGATTTATTGGGTACATTACCTGCCTTAAAAACATTAGACTGTTCGGGAAATCGTTTAAATGCACTCCCGTTTTCTCTTGGATACTGTAGATCATTAACGGATCTATTTGCGCAAGAGAATCCCTTGGTTGATCCACCAAACGATGAGTTAAGCAAAGGATTGGATCAGTTAAAGTGGTATTGTCGACAGCGTTTAATGATCGACAGGGACGGGATGCCGCCAGTAATGGAGTACCACGACATTAGCATAAGACATGAAATCACCATAGTAAAACCTGAATTAACGGAAAGATTGCAATTACTTATTAGAACTTCTTTGTCCAGCGGACTGCTGAATCTGCAACTCATGGGCTACGATAGAATTCCAAATGAATTATTAAGATTGAAAAAATTAAAAAAATTAAGGTTTGACTTCAACGACAAACTGCGTGTATCTGATATGCCGGAAGAGTTTTCCGTCCTAAAGTTGTTGTCGTTTCGGTCTTGTAAGATGCCATCAATGCCCGAAAACATCCACAATCTCAAGCGTATTGCAACGTTGCAACTAGAAGAAAACTTGATTGAAGTTTTACCCAATTCATTTTCCAAGTTACGAACGCTAACAAGTCTCGATATAAGTAAAAATCGACTGTATCAACTGCCCGAAGGCTTTGAAAACCTGCAGATTCTTCGCACGTTAAATCTGGAATCCAACAATATTGAGGTCATGCCTACGGCTTTTTCACGGATGTCTGTGTTGATGACCCTTAATTTAGCAAAGAATCGTATTGTTGATATTCCGGACGTCATATGTGATATTTCGTCGCTGAGAAAACTAAATTTAGAGATGAATCGTTTGTCTGCGATCCCTAATAGAATAGGGCAGCTATACTTGATCGAATTACGATTGGGTCATAACAGGTTGGAGTACCTCCCTGACGACATGTTCACAGGAAATCTAGGTGAAACGTGTAAGTTGTTCTCCATTTGTGAGAACAATCTATTGCAGTTGCCCGAGTCTATACCATCGCTTGATAATGAAACGTTGGTGGAGGCTGATTTCAATCCGTTTCGTTCGCCACCACAGTATTTACTATCTGAGGGTTTGCTTGTGGTGCAACATTACCTTTTTATTCGAAAGATAAGAATGAATGAATTACTTCAGATGCTCGAAGAGGAAGATTTTTCCATAGCACGTGATCATATGACTCCAACTGCGTGTGAGGTTATTGAAGATGGTGCGGGTTTTTTATCCCCTAACGATTTAGCTGAATTCGACAAAGCAGTAGACGAATACTGCAATGGTGAGTACTTCAAGTGTCCAGCAAGTGCCAAGGAGATAGTTAGTGCGGTTGCAAAGTTACGTGAGTATCGTGAAACCGATTTATACTTAACTATACTAAAGACTATGCTTAGTGTTATCGCTGGACTCGTGAAGGCAAGAGATAAGCGATGGAGTGAAGCTGTTTTGATGACTGAGGAGCGTCCGTGGGGGAGAAAAGGTGAGAATGTAAAGGTTTGGGTAATAAAACTTGAGGCTTTATTGAGGGATAAAAGCAAAAATAAAGTGTTGCGTGCCGACCGGGAATCGTTGATATCGTTAGTCAGTAAGGCGCTGCCAGAAATGCCATTTAATTTCGATGGCAAACTGTTAAAGGATGCTTTGCAGTTATACCATTCACCGTATGGTCAGATCTCTTCGACTGAGAGGTGTAATTTTTCTAAGTGTGAGTGTGTTGACGAGAAAAAAGGCAAACCGAAGAAGCACAATCCATGTACTGATATGGCTGTGGTGTTAACCAAGTGTGTTTACACAGAAGAGGAAGCCGATAGGCGCGAGATAGAAGAAGATAATTTTATTCATGGATTTGAAGACATCGAGAATGAGATCAAAGTTTGGTTGATGACGGAAGAGGGTAAGATTGAGATGGCCAAGGAACTAAAGCGTCGTGCTGCCGCCTTTTCTGACGATATTGATATCCGTGAGGAAATGATCAATCGCGAAAACGCTATTCAAGCGAAGATAAAAAGTAGACTCAATAGAGCTGAAGTGAAGAAAAGACAGTTTGAAGATGGGGAGCCATTTGAGGTTCATGGATTTAAAACTTTGGATGAAGCTATGCAAGAGTATAATACTGAATCCGAATCTCTTAATAAGTCTTTACTTGTACTGGAGGGACTCGAGAAGCAACTGGAGGAGCTGCAAATATTACAAGCATTACCACCACCACAGCAAATGATAAGGGCTCAAGAAGATCTAATTCAAAAATATTGTTGCGAAAATTATAATGCCATAGTGGTTAAGTACCGTCAGCATGCTAGTCATTATGGTAATCTGAATCGTTATTGGGATGGCGAAGATGGAAAGTCTTATCTTGCTTGGTATAAAAAGTTCGGTGGTGTCAAGCTTTCTAGTAAAAAGACTACTCCACCACAAGATTTGATAAAATTGCACGACCAGGCGCAGGCTGAATTAGATGCGAAAAGAGCACATTTAAAGAAAGAAATTGAAGATTCAGGAAAAAATTTTATTGACTTTAATTGGGAAGGAACGGAAGACATGAGTAAGTACAACGCGTATATATACTTTCGGTATAAGAACAATAAACTAGGATTCGCACAATTTGCTGCTTCTGCTGGTAAATTGGCAAAGTCTTTAGGTACAAAGATTGGAAAATTGTTTGGAATGTAAGTTTGTAATTTTTTGAAAATACTTGTATGAATACATTTAAAACAATCATCTACGCATTATCTTCCCATCCTACACCTTCACCAAGCCATTTTTTACGTTTTGGCACCAATGGTGGTACATTTCTAGCATCGGGAGCGGCAAGCGAGCCTGTCATGGCTAATATTTGATTATGATTCATTTTTTGAGCAAATAATACGTACTTAGGCATTGGTGCAGACCCCGCCATAATTTCATTCACCGCAGCTTTTCTACCCACTTCACGATTGTATAATCTTTTTCTATAATTTAATTGACTTTCCTCGGAGACATTCTTAGCCATTTGTGCTTCATATTCTCTCATTTTCATTGATTTGTTCATACTAAAGTTATTATATCCTATTCCACTAGTGTTATCTTGTTTGTGTCCATGTGTATTTGTCATTGTACTATTTAAACTGTTTGTATTCGAGTGACTAGTGGCGGTTAATGTGCCATCAAGCGTCACAGGTTTTGTTTTTTGAAAATCAGACATTTTATTAACAGTATCACTGTAATTAACCTGCATAAATCCAAGTTTTCGCGCATAATGAATACCTTGCAGCTGTTCGCACACGACTTTTGATTCTTCGCGGAAGTGCGACCTTATAAGTGGACCGTAGCCAGTGGAGTTGTTTTGGCCTATTTCCGTTGCGGAAAACGGGGACGTTTTCTTCATTTTATTGTTGCTTTTTCAGCGATATTTTCTGCTATTATTTTTGGAAAACCGTTCTGAAATCGTACCGGCGGCCTCTATAGACTACTGGACTTCTAATATCTCATGACAGATTGGGTTATTCGCGCGATGAGGTAGCCGAGATAACGCAATCAATATTAACTGATTATTAATAAATAACTCACGATAGCGTTTCATTTCTCAAATATATTCGGCTTACCGGGGTAAATTTAACAACTTTTCAAGAAAATTAATGCATATCGTCTGAAATGAGATATTAAGCGCCTTAGGCCATATTTTCAAGACTTAAAATTGTTTCTTATTGCGATAAAAGACCTGTACCGTTATTAGGGTTTCGAGAAAATTTCAAGGCGTTTTTTTTTTATGAAGAAATATACAGAAGAAAGGAAAGCATGTCGACGCTGAAAGTGATCGAAAAGTCAAAAATCTTCAAGGAAACTGGCAGTGCCTTCGACTGCACAGAGTTCGACAAGATCAAGACCAGGGCAGGGGGGCATGAGATCATTCCAAAGCGGGATATAGATGTGTCGGCATTCTCTTATTCGAAAGTTATAGCGAAACCAGATACTAGGTAAATATACTATAATTGCATTTTATACATCATATTTATTATTATTGTCACTTTTAATAGACAATTTTTAAAGAGTAAAACGGGTAATGGT
>JACCDO010973177.1_pt1 | contig 19445 bp, 9 predicted proteins | sample 7446101 | NCBI WGS metagenome assembly JACCDO01 (sample SAMN15323440, study PRJNA562643) | freshwater metagenome | isolation source: river surface water | place: USA:Blue River Watershed | collected 2017-08-16 | reverse complement strand
TTTTTTATTTGATATGTGTTTGAATTTATATTCATTTGCAATTGATTCCGGCATCATTGAATAAATACAGTTCAGTTTCAACCCATCACCAATTTCAATAATATCTACGGAAGATACAAGATACATACTATTTGCTATTGATTTCAAATCATGAATCGTAAGTTTATTTTGTATATTGATTGACTGATGACGAAATCTATGTATTGGCTCTCCTAAATAATGCGACCCATATGTAGCAGTTACACCATCATATATAAACCACATGGATTTTTTTGTTTTTTTATTTGTTATCAAATACTTTTCACCAAATGTAAATGTATGCATTCGTATTATAATCTATATAGACATATTATGCTTTGCGTAATACGACGAAAGGTCCGGTGATAAAATCACCGGACCGATATAGAATATTTGTGTCAAGTATATATCGAAAAATTGAATATATTATGGTATTATTATATTTATGTTATCATAAATATAAGAATTATATGTATTTATTTATTCAGAGAATGGACACAAATATGGAACAATTACTAACTCAATATATTCAAAGTCTCAATGAAAAAGAACAAAAAGCATATCTTATAGCAAAATCCCATTTAGGCACATCCTTTAATCTACAAAAAAGTAACGGATTTATACAATGGGCCAAAACAAATAATATAAACATTCTGTCTTCCTCCAAATAATCAGTCCGGCAACTGTATTGCCTGACCGATATATCTGAAACAGACACATTATTTTTTTATTTATCCGCAACCATCTCCTGCATCTTATATTCTTTATATGTCAATACTTTTTTAGGTATCAATGCAGTGTCAAACCCATTCAATTTATTCACTGGCTTGGGCTTATTCAACACCTCGAAATTCCGCGTCTTTCCCAAATTAATAAAACGATTCGTCCGCTTAATTTCCATTCCCGATTTGGTCGTCCGTTTATCACCTACATTCTTCGTGGGAATATTGGACTGGTCCAACCCGGTTCCCTTATTATATGTTTTCAACTTTGCAAATGGTGCATCAGTAGGAATATTTATTCCGTTCTTTTCGGCAATTGCGGCTATATCTGCGGGTTTGTCCACTTCAAACAGATTAATTAGACGGCTTTTTTCATCGTCTGGGATGATATGTTCATCGATGAAAAAATCCCGGCAACGATACATAATCACGTATTTCATGGCAATTGCATTCAACACAGGATATGGGATAAAGTCATTAGCATAATATGAAAATCCCAATTTATATGCATCATAAAACATAATAACTAATCCTCGCGGTGTATTCAACATTAACTGGCGTCGTCTCCATGTTTTCTCCAATTCATTGTCTAATTGAATCGTTTGTTTGCGGAACAATTCAACATCATAAAAACAATCAGCCACATTCACATTCGCATCCTCTAATTTCGTAGCCAAAAACCGGGTCGTAGTAGATGAAATAAATATGTCCTCTTCTGTCTTCTCGGGAATTTTTGGCAATTCAGGGGGTATAAATGTTGGAGTAACGAATCCAAATGGTGGAATGGATAGCCATGATAATGAAAAAATAAACCGTAGAATTTGTAACAAATAAGTAAAGAGATTCATTTGTTTAGATTTTCGAAATATTGATTATTTATATGTATAAATAATCAATTTAATTATGTTTATGTTTATTTGGATATCTTATTTTTATTTTGTGGATATGTGGGGGACGAAATATATTCAGATAAGTGTTTTGCGATATTCAAATAAATCATCAATTTCTTTTTTTAATATAGGCACTTGTATACGGTCATATTTTTGATATGGATTTTCTGGATGAATACAAATTAAATATAAATCTGTAACTACTTTGTCATATTTGTCCTCTAATATACGTTTATATGTATTCAACTGTAATGCATAATGCCAGAAATTCGTATCCGGCAAATGTGAAATACATGCTGTTTCCGCATATTTCCCAAATTCAGGCTCATATTTGATTTCTTTACAACGTTTCCAATCATATATTTGTATAGTGCCATCCGGATTTTCAAACACCATATCAATTGACCCCGACAATTTCAATTCCTCGTAATACACCATCCATTCCGTGCGGTATGGCTTCAAATCCGGGAAATCCTCTACAAATTTCAAAAACCATTGAAATTCAAGACTGGTATTCGTCACCGGCATTTTGTTGAAATAACACTCTATATCATAGTGCATCTGTGTGCCACTACCCGCTGCGGCATCGCGGTTCTTATCCCACACCGCCTTGATTTCTTCGCGAGTCATGTTATAATACTTGTAGGTCGGGTCCGCCATTTTCCGCTTATTTGCCAACATTTTGTCGATAATTGCATCCGCGTCGAAGTGCGAAAAGTGTTGATGATTCCATGTAGTAACCGAGGTATACCCAAGTTCTCCATGGACTGTGTAGATATGTGGTCCCTCGTCGAATTCGATGAATTGGTCGCGCGGGTGAGCATGGAGATTGGATAAGTAGGTGGGGACTATTTTTTCAGTAGACATATGTTATTGCAGAAGAATGTTTGAAAAAGAATATATGTATATGGGAAATAATACCTGATATGTTTTATATAAAGTATTTTCCAAACTGGTATAAAGGCGCGGCCTTCGGCCGCGCCCAATAAAAAAGTGGGGGAGGGTCGGGTCGGAACGGGGACAATACAATTGCTCCGACTGTGATATATTAGAATTCGACTTGAATAGCATTGACAGATTCTTGTAATTGAGGAAATAGCCATTTGCGAATTTCAAATAATCGTTTTTCAATTGAAATTCGAAAACCATTCACCTTCATCATATAGACAACGCTTTTTTCTTTCTCATCTTCATACTCCATCATACGGGCTTCATTTTCGCGCTGCCAGTTCATATATAAACGAGTGAACTGTTGGCCCAAAAATACAAGCATTGTTTCCAAATCGGTATTATGCATGATACGCCATTCCAATTCATCTTTTTCATCATTCATCGTATATATATAAAACACCGTTGGCTTCTCAATAAACGCACGAATAGGTATTTTACCCTCCGTTTTCAAGTGGGATTCGATAGCAGTTTTCATACCCTCTACCAAATCGTAGGCAAATACTTTTTGTAAATGTGTGTCAGTTACAATAATACTTCTCCACCATTCATCGAAACGTTGAGTAGGTAATTGTGAGGGTTGATGTATGAGGTCCATTACGAGACGGCGATGTTTGGTGCTGATGGAAGATTTTAATTGTTTTACTTCTTTTTCTAAACGGTCACATTTAATCGAAAGTTGATATACTAATGCGAACAATTCTTTTTGTGTCGGAATTTTGACTCCAAAATCGTTCATTTCACGGTTGGGGTCAGTTCTATATTGATGAAAGAATATGCAGCAGTTCAGGTGGTTATCAAACTCTTTTTTTAATTTCCAATACTTACAACAATATCTACAATACAATTCTGACATCAATTTTTTGAGTTTAGGCTACAATAGGATATACAGTATGTATATATTATTTTACATAAGTATGTTTTTTAACGCAAATAGAGCTGCTACACTCCCCGTTGGAATGATATTTACTCATCCAAGAAATACACCTTCATCAAAAACAAATAGTCGAATTATTCGCTCAGTTGACACAACTGAACTCCGAATTACTCATAATCCACACAATACACGTCCGTCCATCTCCACACGCGAGGTTGTAACAAAACCTACTGCATGGACCTATCGAATGATTGACACAGTTGCTACTTCGCGAAGTTGTTGTGGGGGTGCAAAATAATATGTATGGTGCAATGTGTATGTTGCATTGTGTCATATACTGATAAAAAATGAGATAAATAAATGATATAGAAGAGTTTTTGTGTCAGATAATATATATATCATTCCCTTAAACAAATAATGAGTCTGTATACTTCAGTAGATAGAACTTCCCATGGTGAAAGTCTATATTTCGACCAAAAGTTCATGGAACCTCAAGTGAATCAATATGGAAGTCATATGGTAATGACAAATGTTATCAAATCATCCAAGAAAAAATACATCAACTTAGACACAAAATATCGCGATGATGTTAGCACTAGCTCATCTATTATGGATGTCCATTTTACTTTACCCGACCGTATTACTGACGTAAAAAGCATGATTGTATGCAATGTAGAATTACCTATGACATTCAATATAATTTCATCCTCATTAGATAACAACTATTTCCTATTTAAATTCGATGAGGGAGGCGCAAATCCCATTCATATAAATGCCATGTTTACTCTTTCAAATAGAGAACATACTGCAAATACCATCATCCAAGAAATTAACCTATTTCTCGGAAATTACCCCAGTCTCTCCGGCGTTGTGTCATGCACGTATGATAGTGTATCTAAGAGATTCACTTTCACTACCAACGGCACCGGTATCCTATACATTGGTTTTGCTGTCACTTCCACCGGTGCATACGACCCTCTCAACCTTAAAAACAAATTGGGATGGATACTCGGATTCCGCGAACCTTACATATCCATTCAAAATAAAAATACTATCTCCACCTATCCTATTTCTTTATATGGTCCACAATATTTATATTTAGTGATGGAAGAATACACCAAGAGTGTAAACAACACATTTATTGTTCCCAAAAACACGTCCCTTCTTCGCAAAAACATCATTGCCAAAATTGTTATCAACCGTTCCACATACACAACTGGGTCTGTTTTGACCGCAAATGTTTTCAATGGACTCCTACTTACTGACCGTCGCACATACTCGGGGAAAATCGATTTGCAGAAAATGAATGTTCAGTTGGTGAATGATGCTGGACAACCGGTTGACCTTAACGGGAATGATATGTCATTCTGCCTTGAGGTTGAACATGAATAATGCGGCACGCGATGCGTGCCGCTGGTGCCAAGTTGGCTATATTATTTATTTACTCATATAATCTATATCGGTCCGGTGATGTTATCACCGGACCTTTCGACATATTATGCTTTGCATAATATGTCTCATGGATAAGGTCTACTTAGGAATCATTACAATGATTCCTAAGTAACATATATGTTTATATGAAAATAGACTATGTAGTCTATTTTCATATAAACATGAATCCTTTACCAATACCAACTGCTACCCCGGGGTAGCAGTCGGACCGATAAACGATAAATAAATAATAATTACCAGTCCGGCAACTTTGTTGCTGGACAGTTTATGCAGTTCCCGTGGGTTTTGTAGCGAGAAACATATTATTGCACCCGTATATAGGTTGAATATTATATTTCATTTCTTGAGTAATATACTCAACCAATTCATTATTGTGTCCGTTCGATTCATATATAAACGGCGGATAATTCGACATCTCTATAGTCATCTGCGCACCTTTCAATACACATAACTCATTGTCTTCCACATCCATTTTTATAAATCCCACATTCGATAACCCGAAACTATCCAATGTTCGCACACTAATTGTTTCGGTTGCCAATACTGGGTCTTTTGTATCCCTATAATGATGTAGAGTAGACCCGCCCCCATCATTACTTATAATATTGAGTGTTTGGTCTCCTACTTGGGATGGTTCCCCCAGTCCGAAGGGGTGTGCGAATACTTTGTCGGATAGTCCCGATAATGCAATGCCGCCGCATAATGCATTGTATGTTGCCCGTTGTGGTTCGAATGCATGGACACATAATGAGGAACGAGCCAATGAGATAGCAAAGGTTCCGGTGTGACTACCTATATCAAGAAATATACGAGTTGGTGAACAGAATTGTTTGCACCATTCAATTAAATGTTTTTCAAATAGGCTATGTTCCATGTAATATTGAATATTTACGGTAGGCAACAAATATACATCTCGAGATTTACTGAATCGGATAATATTATCATCATGCACCGAACCAATATTACTATTTTCAGGTTTCGTTAATATAAAATATTGTGTCGACATTGAACAATTTATATGTCAGAATACCAACGGGTTATATAGAATACCAAGCAGTTATATGACATACAATTGACACATATGTTTATGTCTGTTCAAAATGTATATCGAATAAAATATTCTATATTTCATCACTATGTTCATCAAACAATATAAAACATATACAATAACAATAAATTATGATATATTATGCGACTCTTATTAAAATCTGCCAAATTAATAGAACGAAAATGGATGCCTCCGGTGAAGGACCATATTATTGTAATTACACAATTTTATATTGACACATCTGTATATCGATATGATGAAATCAAATATTGCTTATTACAAAACATTAAAAATCCCCAAATATCCGCCGTCGTTCTCCTCAATGAACGCGAATATACACCTATTGAACTCGGACTAAATGAAAAACAAATGCGCAAAGTCATACAAATTGTTATTGGAACACGTCTATATTTCCGCGATGCATTCACTTATATCCGAGAACAACGATACTCAGGTTATTTTATTATCGCCAATTCCGATATATTTTTTGACACATCCCTCGTAAAATTAAGATATAGTGACCTTTCCACCTCCCGTAAAATGATGGCACAACTCCGTTTCGAATTCAAACCCGGAAATACTGAACAAATTTTTGGACCCCGGTATGATTCCCAAGATTCCTGGATATTTCACACCAATAATGAAGTAAGTGACGAATTCTTGCGAGGGTTGAATTTCACTCTGGGGAAACCAGCATGTGATAATAAGTTTGCGTATTTACTTACATTGGATAATTTCGAGATAGTGAATGACCCGAAGTGTATTAAAACATTGCATTATCACACCAGCCAAATACGCAACTATACTCCAGCGGATGTTATACCCCAACCATGGTGTTGTATTATTCCAGCTGATTACAAATATTCAGAAATCATGGATTCATTGGGATTGAAAATGGCGAATATGAGTGAGACAATGGGTTTGAATAATAATGATATGTTGTATGAATATGTGTCAAATAAACTCGCAAACAATACCCCATTTGTTATTCCTCGTGTATCCAACATTGACACAACATTTGCTATATTAATACGAATATTAAAAGAATCCAAATCGAATAATGAAATATATATGTCTCTTCGACACATGAATAATACCATTACCGACCCAATTAATCAAGAACATCTTAAAGTTCATACCGGTATCAAGCTGGAAAATAACCGGGATGTAATGTCCCGATATTCCGACACATATTTGGCCGCATTTGAAAACTGTGATATTTACGGTGGATGGAATAAGAATGATGGACTTATGTATGAACAAACAAAAGATAATCTCGATTATTTGACACAACATTTGTGTAAAAATAAACGCATGTTTTGGATACCCACTCTCGAAATATTCAACTATATCAAATACGCCAAACCATGGACACATGCATTGGAAAATAAACGGATTCTTATTGTGTCACCATTTGAAAAATCTATCAATAAACAATTGGCACATCGGACACAATTATATGCCGGAAACGACCTATTCCCCGGATGCCAATTTATTACTATATCACCACCTATCACATACGGAAATATAGAATGCCCCCATTTCAATGAAGTCCTCGACACATTCCTACAAAAATTAGACACATTAACTGGACAATATGATGTTGCACTCGTATCCGCCGGTGGATACACAAATCCTATTATCGGACATATTTATTCCCGGGGTGCATCCGCCATTTATGTAGGCGGAGTATTACAAATGTATTTCGGCATTCTGGGTAATCGGTGGTTTAAGGAGCGTTCGGATATAATACGTATGTATTTGAATGGACAATGGATACGTCCAATGTTAAGTGAGAAGCCGGAGGAGTATGAGAAGATACGAGGTGGGGCGTATTGGTGATGGAAGGATAAAATTGAATAGGGGATGACACATATTATGCGGTCATTATATTTTGTATTGTATTTCAACTATATAAACGTGTAGATATAATATATAATAGTTTTATAATTATTATTTATTACATATACTATATTCTAATTTCAATACTTACGTTTAATCTCGATACTTGTGTTTAATTTCTATACTTGTGAATGGGCTTCAGTGAATTATCAATTGAACAGAAATACGCTGTTTGTAAAATCGACAAAGGACAAAACGTGTTTATTACGGGTCCAGGTGGAACTGGAAAAAGTCGTCTTATTCAGTATTTGCACGATAGATTCAAACGTTCCAAACGCAAATTCCAGATTTGTGCGCTTACAGGATGTGCAGCCGTATTATTGCAATGTGGTGCATGCACCATTCATTCATGGAGTGGAATTCGATTGGGTAAAGAATCGCCAGATGTGATTATTTCCCGAATTATTCGCAATCGCAATTTGGCGAAAACATGGCGCAATATTCAGATATTGATTATAGATGAAGTTAGTATGTTGTCATCTCATATTTTCGAACTTCTCGATGAAATCGCAAGAGCATTGCGTAAAAATCGCGAACCATTCGGAGGAATACAGATGATATTTACTGGCGATTTCTACCAACTTCCACCGGTTGGAGATAATGCAATATTCTGTTTTGAATCGCCATTGTGGACACGCACATTTCGACATGAAAACTGTGTGGTTTTGCGAAAGATTTTTCGACAAAATGACACAAAATATATCGAAATTCTCCAACAAATCCGCGAAGGCAAACTCACCCCCGAAAACTCCGAAATATTGCATTCCAAAGTAAACCGCCAATATTTACCCGAAGAACATAACGGTTGCCCCATTACACGTTTATTTCCTGTTCGTAGTAAAGTTGACAATGTGAATATTACCCAATTCAATGAAATCGACAAAGAAGCATATGAATTCGAATACATTGTTAAAACGAATTGTGCGGCATATTTAGACACAAATGCTATCATTGAATTGGAAGATGTAGTCAAATGCCGTGATTTATCCGAAACCGATATTGAACATGAAGTGAAAGATTTGTTATCTCAAACACAAACCCCCGATACTTTGTGTCTCAAAATAGGGGCAGCAGTAATGTGCACGTCAAATATCGATATTCCCAATGGAATATGTAATGGTTCGCAGGGTGTTATTGTGAATTTCGTAGAATCCCATAATACCAAAGACATATTCTCCGAAATTCCATTAGTGCAATTCGCAAACGGTATTCGTATGTGTATTCATACCAATTATCGCCATTCATTAAAATACCCCACGATTGCAGTAGGCCAAATCCCACTATGTTTAGCATGGGCATTGACTATACACAAAATCCAGGGTGCAACTATGCGAATGGCCGAAATCGACATTGGCAAAGGCATTTTCGAATTTGGGCAAACATATGTTGCTCTGTCGCGTATCCAATCATTAGATGGTTTGTATTTATCATCATTCCATCCCGACAAAATCCGCACGAATCCGAAAGTGATTGCGTTTTATGATTCATTACCTAATGTCTCAGATATGGAAATGGAAGACTTTGTTGACAAACATTTACATCCTGAAAAGTTGGACACAATGATGGCATTAGAAACCGGAATTAAACGCGTTTCACTCAATGTGTCCAAACCATTGGTATTTGAAGAATTCATATATAAATCAAACACACCGTAACACCATAATATGCAAATACTACTCTGGTGTTTTAGCGCGATTTTATTGAAAACTCCCTCCTCCATATTTTTATTGCAGGGGAGATATAGAATAAAACATATGTCTCTACATATGTTATATGTAATATAGTATGCCGGCAGGAAGTTTATTGCCAGTAAGTATTCGTAATAATAAACTCTATTTTCTTTTCGGTAAAGAAAACCCATTAGAAGACAGTAGCCATGGATTCTCCGATTTCGGCGGTGGAAAAGAAGCGGGCGAATCTTTGTTTGAAACTGCCCTACGTGAGGGTAGTGAAGAATTAACGGGGTTCTTTGGTTCCGAAAGACAACTTCGTAGTCGAATTCGTCAGCGAGGAGGGACATACCCAATTCGATATATGGGTGAGCGTGGGGAGTATAGAGTGCATATTTTTGTGTCAGATTATGATGAGGAATTAGTGCAACATTTTAATGATAATCACCGGTTTTTATGGGAGCGTATGGATAAAAATATGTTGAATGAAAGTAGATTATTTGAGAAAATAGAATTGAAATGGGTATGTGAAACCGAATTAAAGTCATTTATGCCACATTATAGAGTATTTTATCGCGAAATTGTCAAAGAAATTATTAAACATTTGACACAAATACGCAATTTTGTTAAAAAAAATACCAAATCTAACAAAACAAAAAGAGTAAGATTTTCGAATCCTTTAACAATAGGTAAAAAGAATACACATACATCACCTTCTACCAAGAGGGATATGACACGCCGCCTACGGCGGCGTGGAACGCGGTAATAATTTCTACCAAATTATATTGTTGTATTGTATACTTGATAATCCAACAATAACAGAATATGTCGATGTCTTGGAAAAAAGTAGGCGGGACTAATAAACTCGATTCGACAAACAATATCAATGTAAATACAATTGTAGCCGATAAATTCACCTTAAAAGACTACTTTTACGGCGATATGAATGTATTAGGCAATATTCATACTCAAGGCTCTATCAGCGTCGACTCCAATATTATTGCTAACTATCTCGGCGCCGAAAACCTTTTTGCCAATACTTCTCTCAAAGTTCTCCGCAGTGCAACCGTTTACGGTAACTCCGCCGTCAAACGCGATTTCTACCTATATAGCCGCATGATTATGGGAAATATCGAGGGCAGCGGAAATATTCTCACTTTCGTCAACAATGACAACTCCGGCGGCCTCATCATCGCACAAGCTAAAATTGTCGACCTTTTTAACGGTGTCGCAGAAGAATACTTCGATGGACGACTCGGTTTCAATACCACCACTCCACAAGCCACTATCGACATTGTCGGCACTCAACCACTCACTTTCGCCATCAAAACCAATACCGACACCAACTATAATATCATCAGCCGAAATGTAGAAGAAACAGGTATCGTCACCTATACCGACCTACCCACCTCATCTATCCAATTTTACAAGGAAACCGCGATTCCGGCGCCTACTGACATCTCCGGTGCAAATCCCGATGCAAAAATAGAATATGTAGAAGGCGGCGATTTAGTGATTGATGCATCGCATGGGTTGTTTGTTCATTCCCAGTTTTCTGTGTCAACTCGTCCCGATGAAGATGATTTACCTGTTCTCAATTCGGCAATGACAGTGTATGATGTTAGTGCTGGCCAATATATGTATAATATCTATGGCAATACTACTGCTACTCAAGGAAATGCCGCCACATTTGTGACACAAGATGTGTCATCTGTCACTTCTATTAACTTTGTTAATTCTACGGATTCCGCGGGGTTTTCTATTGGTGGTGGAGCATTTCCCCCGAATCCTTCACAAAAAATGGGAACCATGGGATATCTTGACACACAGGGTGTATATGCACCGGCAGTAAGTATGGTGTCGTCACAAACCAACCGTCTATACAAACGTATAACTACTGGAATCAATACTGCATTTCCCAAAACAGACCAATATATTATGGATATTAACGGCCCTACTATTATTCGTAGTGGTGAATGCACCTTAATGGAAAATATCAAGTTTGAATTACATGTCATGCATATGTGTCGAACTGACCCTAATTATATCATTGCAGTTGGTAAACCATACACACTACATGGCGACCCCGACACTATCTATACGGATAATCTTACCGGAGAAATATTCTATAAAGATTACCAACAAAAGATTTATATTTCGCGAGACCAGGGCCAACATTGGATTATTTCCGATTTCAATGAAACTGATATTGGCTTATTTCCTGATAATTATATCACCTCTGCATTCTCATATGATGCATCATTCACATTCGTATGCTCCCGCAAAGGATTCCTCTATTATACCGTCGACGGTGGGTTAATCTGGTATGGTATCGCCGGTATTCCTCTCTCACTCAATGTTCACTCTATCTTCATTACTAATACATTCATTCAATCCATGCAAGTATTCCGTGTATTCGTCTGCGGCAGTATGCAAATACGTTGGTTCGATATGCCCTCTCATTTCTATACCACCCCCGATAATATCAATATTGCTGCAATGAATAACGGCTCCATTGATATGCCCGCCGGTATTACCAATGCATGCCACGGTGTTGATGCAGCCATGTATGTATTAGTCGGTCCAACCGTATATGTATACAATATTGGTATCTTCGGCAATCCAGCTATTATGATGCCAATTCACTATACTTCACCCACTGGAAATACATATACTGCACTTTCAGTCTCATCACAAAATGTTGCTATGTTTGTGGGTAATGGAACTATCACCTATACACTCGATGCCGGCAACACATTCAGCGAATATACCTCCGATGCCGACCAATTCTTACGCGGTATCACAGTCAATAGTGCATATCTCAAAAATGACACACACGGTATTATTGTAGGGTATGATGCCAGTTCCGCAGTATTTTTATATTCAAATGACCAATTCTCCCATTGGAACCGCATTTCTACCACTACATTAGTTGATGCCGGGGTTCCACATAGTGCCAATTATTCCCAATTGTTATATGATGTATGTATGCCTACTGACACAACTATATTTGTCATGAATCTAATTGATTTATATGACCCCAGCAATAACCAAATAGGACAATCCGATATTTTCAGTATTTATTTACCCGCCATTTTCACTCCCGAGACAAATATTACTCTTAATGTGTCCAACGGTCGCGCAATTGTTGACGGAAGTATGAATGTCGGCCATGACCTCATCGTCGGTGGTTCAGTTACTATCGGCAAAGATTTGGTTGCTCACAATATCCAACTCGAAAATGTCACTACCAATGTTGTGTCCGCTAATATACTCTATGCTAACCAAAACCTCGTCGTCGACGGCTCCGGCATTGTCTATGGAAATACTCGATTAGCCGGATTAGTCACCATGAACACCGGTATCAAAAACAATGCCGGCCTTACCATCACCACCAATCAATTGGGCTATTTATCCTCCCTTTCCGGTGATATACAATCTTTATTCAATACCAAACTCTCCATCGATTCCTCCGGTGCCACTCTTCCCGGAAATCATACCCTCAGCGGAAATCTCACTCTCAGTGGTGCATTATCCACTATCTCCGGCAATCTCCAAGCCAACGGCGCCACTATCACTCCCCAACAACTCGGATATATCGGCTCGCTCACCTCTAATGTTCAGACACAACTAAACAACAAATTCGACCTCTATGCTACCTCACACACTCTACCTGGCACATATACTCTTACTGGAGGCGGTATTGTTGCCAACGGTAATAGTGTGTCCACTACTCAATTGGGATATCTCAATACATTGACTTCCAATGTGCAGACACAATTGAACAACAAATTCGACCTCAATGCTACTGCACATACCCTACCTGGCACATATACTCTTACTGGAGGTGGTATTGTTGCTAATGGTAATAGTGTGTCTACTACTCAATTGGGATATCTCAATACATTGACATCGAATGTTCAGACACAACTGAACAACCGTTTTGACCTTAATGCTGTCGCATACACATTAAATGGTGATTACACGTATAATGGACGACTTACATACAATAATAGCATTTTTGTAGCCAACAACACCGAAATTACACCTTCCACATTAGCATGTATGAACGGTGCACGCAGCAATTTCCAATCGCAATTAGACGGGTTTTACACGGCTATTCAGGGGATTTCGGGAGGCACCGCCTCAATTATAATGAACACCGCCTATACTGACCTTAGCCATAACATGAACACGTTTTTAAATCAAAACACATTTACTAATAACACCATGTTCAGCGGTAATATACTCGCCAATAATAAAACTATTACCCCCACACAACTTGGTTATTTGTCTGATATGACCTCCAGTATCAAATCACAATTGGACACAAAACCTACATTCAATTCTAATAGCGGCATTGATTTGACCGGAGGAATTACTGCCGGAGGTTCCGTTATTGCCACCGGTGATGTGTCAGGTAATACACTATATTCACTATATCAATACTACGGTTCATCCACCACCATTTCCACCAATACCACTCTTACCGCGACACAAACCGGCTCCGTTATTTATGTGTCATCTGATATCTCCGGCATAATCACACTCACACTTCCTACTCCCAGCTCGCGCGGCATTCAATTCCATATTATCAACAGCTCCGCTACTTACGGCGTCAGTATTGCCACTCCCACTGGAACAATTCTACCCGGTGCCACCACCACATACACTATCCCACCACTAACAAATACATCTATCCGTTCTGACACATCCGGATGGAAAATCATGACCGGCTCATCTGGCGTTGCCACTCTCAAAACCGATAATGCTTTCACTGGAAAAATCAGTGTCGCCGATACCGCCACTTTCGCTTCCACCACCACATCATACGGTAATGTCGGCATCGGTAAACTTGCCACGGCAAATGCTCTCGATGTCAGCGGCATTGTTGTCATATCCGGCAATTCAACCATCGGCGGGACATTGGGTGTTGCCGGCGGCTACATCGGTGTAGGTAAATCAGTCCCAACGGGGACGTTGGCATTAGATGTGTCGGGCGGCCTGGCGTTGACACGGGATTTGACAGTGGGTGGAACGGCATTGATTGGTGGGCCGAATGTGTCCATTGGATGCAATATTTCCACCTATAATTTGGATGTGTCCGGCAATATGCGAACTACAACCGGTGCCACCATTGGCGGAGGTATTACTGTGGGTTCGACTGCAAGTATTGGAGGTAATGTAGGTATTGGCAAAACCGCAACCACAAATGCGCTCGATGTCAGCGGTATTGTCGTTATATCCGGCAATTCAACCATCGGCGGGACATTGGGCGTTGCTGGTGGCTACATGGGTGTAGGTAAGCCAGTGCCAACGGGGACGTTGGCATTAGATGTGTCGGGTGGTCTTGCGGTGTCAGGGATAGCACAGATTGGTGGTCCGAATGTGTCGATTGGATGTGATATTTCCACCTATAATTTGGATGTGTCGGGCAATATGCGAACTACAACCGGTGCCACGATTGGTGGAGGTATCACTGTGGGTTCGACAGCGAGTATTGGGGGGAATGTGGGTATTGGCAAAACTGCGACAGCTAATGCATTGGATGTCAGCGGTTCAATTGTGTCAAATTCGTCATTGCAGGTGGGGTCAATTGGAGTGAATACTATGCCAAGTGGAACATATAAAATAGATGTGTCGGGAAATATGCGGGCAATTGATATGAATATCCGTAATTTGGTTATTACCAATTCAAATACTGTGTCATATCCATTGGATGTGTCAGGAACTATACGTGCAAAACGTATAGAAGTATCTGAAGGTATTACTGTAACTGGAAATTCAAATAGTATAGCAGATAGTCAATTATCAAGCAATGTTTGTTTATTAGATACGACACAAACATTCACTGGTTCAAAAACATTCAGCTCTAATACTCTATTCAATAATAATATCAAAGTAAATGACCCACCCGCGCCAACCGGCGCAAATACATATAGCCTTGATGTGTCGGGGGGACTTCGGGTATATTCCGGCTCAGTGAGTTTTCCCAATCGGTCTATTTTAAATTCCGCATTACCTACCGACATTAGTTTCAATACACTCACTATTGGAACACCTACACCATTGATTGGAAGTGATGCCAGTTCAAATTATGCTGTTAAAATAAGTGGCGGTTTACGAGTTGAAGGTTTAGTTAGCTTACCGTCAAATTCAATTACTGCCGTTTCATTACCTGCCAGTGTATGTCTTAAAGCGGGTGATAGTTTATATTTGGATGGACCAAATGCAAGATTGGGCATCAAACAATCTGCAAATAACACCCGAACCGACTTAGATGTATCCGGAAATATATTGGCAAATGGTATTTATGCAACTGACCGAGCCATTATTGGACGACCATATAGCGCTGGGTTTCCTATTACAACAGGGGCAGTGTTTGATGTTAGCGGCGGTATATATGGCACCAAACTTTCCATTAATTGCCCAATAAGTAATACATATACTACGGACATAAGCGGCAGACTTCATATACAAAATAATGGTTCCAATGACACATCACTCGCAGTAGATGGTTCTGCTTCCATTTTAAATACATTAAACATTGGAAGTGGACAATGTTTTATTGACTCATCCGCAAACATACGGCTATTAACAACTTCAACAAACTCAGCATTGAATTACAATATTTCCATCGGGCAAGCAGTTAATCCTAATTATGTTGGAAGTAATAACGTCGGTATTGGCCGCCAATCCTTACAAAACATTACATCGACTTCATCTGATAATGTATCTATTGGATATTCCGCCGGTGCTAATGTCGGAGCCACTGGAAATACTGTGTATGTTGGGTCTTCGGCTGGAACAAATAGTGTGGGGGCATATAATACTGCAGTTGGTTCATCCGCATATAAAAAAACCACCAATACCAACATGACCGGAACATACAATACGGCGATTGGTTATGGGTCGGGCCAAATTGTGGGTGATGGAAGTTATAACACATTCCTGGGGGCAAATGCTGCATTTGATTCCGCACAAACCGGTGTCATCAATAATTCCACGGCAATTGGTTATAATTCGAAGATTACTGGATCGAACCAAATTGTCATTGGCACCTCGAATGAACGCACATATATCCCTGGTAAAATAACAATTGGTGACACATATGTGTCAAATTCAACCAATGTATTGGATATAAGCGGGAATACATCATTGGCAAATACATCGATTTCCACATTATCTGTTACAAATCCAATTACATTTTCCAAAACTGCCAATTCCAAAATCTTATTGGATTCCAGTTCAAATGTAAGTATTGGTGTGTCCACGATTGGTTCGAGTGTGACCGGTAGCAATAATATTGGTATTGGCGCAACAACCGCAACTGCACTCACTACAGGGTCAAATAATATTGCAATGGGTCAGAATTCATTAACTAACATTACTACCGGGACAAATAATATTGCAATGGGTCAGAATTCAGGGAAATACATAGTAGATAGTACTAATAATGTAATCATTGGTAATGGCGCGGTTTATAATACCAGTTCAACTGCTTCAATTACAGCTTCCACATATGGCATTGTAGCAATCGGACAAAATGCGGGGTCACGCATGGCAAATGGATATACTAATAACACATTTATTGGAACGAATACAGATATTGTGTCAAGTGGGCTAACTGCTGGAACGATGATAACGAATTCAACTGCCATTGGGTCTGGTTCGCAAATAAGTGCATCGAACCAAATTATGATGGGGACTTCGAGTCAGAATGTTATTGTTCCGGGGTCAATACAACAATCGCAAACAAGTGCAACATGGACGATAAATCCCAATGGAGATGTTAGTGCAAGACAGTATAAAATGACGAATACACGTGGTAATTATGTTATATCAAATATTACAGATGCTAGTTATGCACTTTTCAACAGTTCTGCAAATAGTCTAGCATGGTATAATGTTTCTATTGGTGATAATGCTCTTACTAACTGTAATTCTTGTTATAATGTTGGAATAGGCCAGGGTGCATTATACAGATGCACCACACCTATTTCGGGCACTTATGGAAATAATGTAGGTGTTGGTAACAGTGCATTAAGTAATATAACAAGTGGTGTAAATAATACTGCAATTGGATATAATGCTGGTCAAGCTTGTAGCACCAGTAGTAACAATAATACATTTCTTGGTGCATACACAGATGTTAATAATGCATCATCTATATATACTAATTCAACTGCAATTGGATATAATGCCAAAATAGATGCATCCAATCAGATTATGTTAGGAACCACAACTGAAACAGTAATTATTCCAAATCAAATACAAAATGCACAAATTAATGCAAGTTGGGCGATTACTAATGCTGGCAATATTTCTGGTAATAATATTTCTGGTAAACTAATGACATTATCAAATGGTCAGAATAATAATTTATTAAAAGTATTAGAAAATAATAATACCAGCAAATATGTATTTGTGAATGGTTATGGGACAATCGGTTATACTGGGGATAATAATACAAGTATATGGTCGATTAATAATGCAGGACAGGTTGCTGCAAAAAAGTATTTTGTAACTAGTACAACTACTAATTTTGTATTGTCAAATATTGATGGAACTGCGAATGTAAGTGATAATTCAGGTTCACAACAGAATGTTTGTATTGGTAGTAGTTGTCTTACAAATTGTAGTAGTTATTGGAATATTGCAATTGGTATGGGTGTATTACCAAAATTCACAAACCCATCTACAATTGGTGACGCTATAAACTATGGATGTAATATAGGAGTTGGGGCAAATGCAGGTAGTAACTTAACAAGTGGAAATTATAATGTAATCATGGGCCATAATTCATTAATGAATGTAACAAGTGGCACAAGAAATGTAGCAATTGGAGCAACAGCTGGAAATAAAATGATTAGTGGGGGAAAATATAATACATTTCTTGGTTCGAATACGGATTTTGATGCATCCAACTCATATACTAATTCAACTGCTATTGGATATAATGCCAAAATAGATGCATCCAATGAAATTATGTTGGGCACCGCCAGTGAAACAGTAGTTATTCCAAATATAATACAAAATACAAAACCTGGGACTAATTCAAACTGGTTTATTAATAATGTCGGGTCATCTTATTTTACAAATGTAAATATTGGACAGTATGTCAGCATATATAACAAAAATAATGGCAAACAATATATATATATAAATAATGATGGAACTATAGGACACCATCAAGAGACTGGTTCTGATTTATGGTCTATAGATTCATCCGGAAATGCTACTTTTAAATCAGTTAGTTTAAAGACTACACTTAATTTATATAATCCTATTCAGATAAATAACCCTACTGTTTCGGGAGAATATACATATATAAATGCTGATGGATGGATGGGTCGTCATCGTCCCAATAATACTCCTGATTATTGGACTATTAGTGATACTGGAGCTGCTACTTTTACTAGTATCAATTCTGGTGCTATACCGAATTTAGATACGAGTAAAATTACTACTGGAACATTTGGCACAGACAGAATACCAAATTTAAATACGAGTAAAATTACTACTGGAACATTTGGCACAGACAGAATACCGAATTTAAATGCAAGTAAAATTACTGAGGGAACATTTGACGTAGCCAGAATACCAGCTACTATTAACAAACTAATGACATTTTCTAATGGAAGTGACAATATAATAAAAGCAATATATAATACGAATATTAATGAATATATTTATATGAATGGTAGTGGAAGAATAGGTTACTGGAATAGTAGTGTAAATAACTGGTATATAGACCGCACAGGAGATGCTACGTTTACTAGTATTAATTCTGGTGCTATACCAAGTTTAGATACTAGTAAAATTACCACTGGAAGTTTTGTCACAGATAGAATACCAAATTTAGATGCGAGTAAAATTACTACTGGAACATTTGGCACAGACAGAATACCGAATTTA
>JACCDO012188977.1_pt1 | contig 19451 bp, 16 predicted proteins | sample 7446101 | NCBI WGS metagenome assembly JACCDO01 (sample SAMN15323440, study PRJNA562643) | freshwater metagenome | isolation source: river surface water | place: USA:Blue River Watershed | collected 2017-08-16 | reverse complement strand
ATTTTCATTTTTTAAAAAAGTAATGATTTAATATATTGCCGCCGCGCGGCGGCAATATAATTATATAGATATATTTATATTAAGAAATATTTAAGATTAAAGGAAAAAAATGTATAACCAGTTTGATACTATTTCAAAAAATTTACTATTTAAAGAACTTGAAATAGATAATTATTTGAAAGCTAATATAAATACTTTTTCTTCTGCAGGTGGAATACCAAGATATCATAGGTTGGGTAGTATCAAACTTCTTGAAGAAATTTATAGTATGAATCCTTTAAAGTTCAATCCAGAGGATTTAGAAATTTTATTTAATTGCTATACTGATTTTGATAAATTTTTTATACCTTTTATTGACTTTTATAATACTGTTACTAATGTTAATTTTATCAAAAAAATAAATGAAGACATAGAAAAAGTAGTTGAAGATAAAGGTGTTAAAATTATTGAAGATTTAAATAAAGATTTATTAATATATACCCAAACGTATGGAATTATTGTAAATATTTTAAAATTAATAAAATATTCTAAATGTTTACTTAATTTAAAAAATCCTAATTTAGTAAGAATATATTTACTTAAAAATACTACTCTTTTAAAAACTGATTTATTATTTTATTTAATCAATAAATACATTATAAATCTTTTATGTATAGATGATTATCAATTAGCTAACAAGCAGGAAAAAGTAATACAATATCAAAAAGTTTTATTAATTATTTTTGATAAACTTGATTTCAATAAACATATAAATGATTTTTTAAGAACAATAAAAGAATTTAATGAAAAACATGAATGTATAAATATACCAGATGAATTCTTTAAAGAAAAGATTCTTGAGATAGATACATATATTAATTAAAGGTTTAATGTGAAAAATATTAAATTATCACAACAAAAAGTAGATACCAAGTATTTACAAGCAACAGCAGCAGAAAAAGATTTTAAAGCTGCTAATATTATAAGAAGACGACCAGATGGGATAATAATAATGGATACATACAATAATCCATTTTTTCCATTAAAGTCAGTTAAATTTGATAGTGTTAAAAATGACTTTTTTATGATCAGAGAAGAATTGCAAAAAGATTATGGTATTACTATAGATAGATTATTTTTACCGTGGCATTTCCATTTAGAATTACAAGGTAATGAATTAATAGTAAGAAATACTCGACCATTAATGTATAAAACATTAATTCCAGATTATGAAAATTATATTAGTATAATGATTACTGGAAATTCTAATGATGATATTTATAATAAAAAACTATATAAATCACTTGCTCATATGTTATTAAATAGTTTAAAATATCAACCTAGTTGGAAATTAAGCGATGATGAAATTACGTTAATTAATATTGGAGAAAATTTTAATATTGATTTATTAAGTAAGGAATTGAGATGAGTACAAATACTACAGATAGTACTGATACATTTCCTAAATTGCGATTTTCAAATAATAAATTTCCATTAATTGATAATATCGTTTGTACTGATTATAATAAATTACATCGAGAATTAAAATTGGAATTTTATGAAAGAATTATTATAAAGAATTATGATTTTATTAATAATGTTTTAATATATGATAAGAGTAATTTATTAGAAAGAACAATAACAGAGCATACTGTAAAAATTAATGAAACTAATAGATTTATACTAATAATGAGTAAATCTAATGATAAATAAGGAAAATAAGGAAAATAAGGAGATAATATGAATAATATTACAAATGATACAAATCATACAATTGAAGAAAGTGAATTAGAAAGTTATCTAAAATTTCATAAAGTTTATCCAAAAATTGAAATACATGATTATAATATACATAAATTTTATTTATATGTATACTTAGATCCATTTGATAAATTTTATCATACATTCAATATAATGGGTAAAAATATTTCATTTGGATATAGACCACTTTATATTGGTAAAGCTACTGGTGCTGGTTATAGACATAATCAACATATTGTTGAATTTGCAAAAAGTATTTTTGATATGGATAAAGATAATAAAGCTTTTCCAAATAAATTAAAACAAGAACATTTTAAAGATTTAGATGTTTTAATGAAACAAAATCATGATATAAATCTTCCTAGTAATTGGAATGATTATAAAAAAGATTGGATAATAATTCTGGATACTGCTAATTCACAAGAAGAATTAATACAAAAAGAAAAGAATTATATTAATAGTATTGGGACAATAAGAAAAAATTCTGGACCATTAGTTAATGGTACATTTGGTTAAAAAGGGTTGATATGAAAAAGATTGAGAATGTTAATAATATTTTATATGAATTAATTGAAACATATGGTGGAGTTATTGATTTTGAATTAGAAGGTGAAGAACAATTATTTGAATTCTTTGAAAGAGGAAATTATCCAATAGATTTAAATGAAGAAATTAGTTCGACTTTAGAAATAGATACATTTGATTTAGATATTAACGAAAATACAAGAATTAAAGATATATGGGAATATGTAGTAGTAGATTAAAATAGTAAAAAGGGATTTTATGTTTTTATATTTAAAACCAGTAATTAATGATTATATTCTTAATAGAATAAATTATATTACAGATGAATTAAATAATGCAAAACCAGGAAGACGAGTATGGATGGAAAGTAAGAAATTTCAAAATGGAATGGATTATACTGGTACTGAAAGAAGTACGTATCCTTTTTATATTAAATTTGCATATGATAAGAAACCAAAACAATGGTATTTACTAAGTGAAGAAGAAAAATTAAAAGAAAGAACCTATTATTGTTATAATAGAAAAAATATATTTGGAGTCTTTAAAAAAATATTAAATGGTAAAGCATTAACATTAATACAACAAAATTTTGTAGTAGATTTAATGACAAATTTTAGAGTATTTGAAAAAGAATTCGAATATATACATAAAGATACATTTGACAACGTTATAAATTATTATAACAATTGTAATAAAGATATTGATATGTCAAAATGCCCATTTTAAAAGAGGAAGAAATGAAATTAGATAAAACAAAAAATATGAAGATATATAAAGGTCTAACCTATTATAGTATTACATGTGGTTCTTTAATAGAAAGAACAAATAAATTATTTTTTACAAAAATTATTGACTATAAATATTTTAATATATTTGGAAAAGAATTTAGATTAGTAAAAAACGCAATTATACCTAAAAAATATTATGATGAACCTTTTAGTGATGAAGCTATTGACTTTTTAAAAAGTAAAGGCGCAGTAATAAAAAATATTTATTTTAATGATTTATTTTTCGAAATAACAGAAGAAGAATATTTAAAAGAAGAACGTTCTCCTACTGGTTTTTATAATATTGATGAAAATAAGGTAAAAATGTATAATAAGTATTTTAAATATCAATGTATTATAAAAGATGATATTAATCTTGGTCCAATTAGAGAAGCTTTAGATATTTTTATGATGGGGACAATAAAATGTATAAATTATAATTCAACTGAAGTTAATCTTCTTCTTATTGAAAAAGATTCTATGCAGTATTATGTAGCAAAAACTAAGTATGGATTTTTTGAGTGTAAGTTAGGTGATGTAGTTCAATTTGGAGATATTGGTTTTAATCCAAAAAGTATTTATGATGATCTAGTATCAAGAGAGTATGGTTGGTTAAATCAAATGTTATCTTTTTTAGATGCTAATATTATTGAATTTGAAAAAGATAATATTAAATATAGAGTAAATTATGACCCAAAAATATATAATACAAAATTTCCAGAAGATTTATATAAATTAACTTATAATGATACTTTTACTATTTTTCAAAAAGATGCTTGTATTGGGAATAAATTAAAAGTTCCAAGTGAAGAGTATTTTAAAAATAGTAGAGGAAGTTATACTATAAAAACATTAGGAGATTCTTTTTGGAGAGCAAAAGAAATTTTAAAAGATTTACATTCATAAAAATAAAAAATAGAAAGGTGAAAAAATGAAGACAGTTGTACAATTAGATAAAATGTTAGGATTTGGTTCGAATCTAGATAATATATTTAATATTAAATTTACACATATAGATTATATTAAATATAAAAAAGTAGATGAAGAAGATGTATTTACAGTTCCAGTTAGAGAAAAATTAAAAACAGATGAAATTGAAATTCCTTGGAAAGAAAAGTTTACTGATAAGAATGATTTTTTAAAGCAGTTAAAAAGTATTGATTTTTATTTATTAAAGGCAAAAGAAATTATTATTAAAGACAATAAAATTATAAAAGAAGAGGTGTATTCAAATATTTTTAATACAAATAGATTAAAAATGATTTATTTGGATAAAGAGAAGCAAAAAGAAATAGAAGAAATATATAGAGTTCAAAGTGGAATTGCTTCGGATACTTTTGTTTTAAATTTTGTATTTGATAATAATATTATTTTGAAAGTGAATGTTTTTAAGAATGATTGGTTGAGTTGGAGAGCTAATAGCTTGAGATAGAAAATACTTACAAGTATAATAGAGGAATTAAATTTCCTCTATTTTAAATAAATGGGTTAGACTTTGGTTTAACTCATTTATTTGGTCGATTATATCCTGAAATTTTTCTGAAGTAGATTTTTTCAGTATTTGTAAATCATTATTATTAGATTTACTTGTTTCACTAATATTATTAATAATATTAGTATTTTTTTTATTCTCATTTTGAAGTGAACTTATATCATTATATATATTGTTTTGTAATTCATTTAGTTTAGAAGTGATTACTTTTATTTTTTCTTCTTGTGTTTTAGCAATGTTATTTGATGTAGTATTAAAATTTTCTACCATCTTTTTAATATTATTACTAGTTTCCAAAAATTCTTTTTTAATATTATTTAATGTAGTATTATTATTTTGTACTAATTGTGAAATATTACTAAAATCTTTTTTGATTGCAAAATACTGATTAGAATCAGTATAAGTTGTATCCGAATTTTTTAGTTTTTCTAAAATATCAGATACAATACTTTCTTTAAATTTATTTAAATCAAACTGATTTGATAATAATTCGTTGGAATTATTATCAGAAGCAGTTTTAGAAGAATTACTTTCTTGAACTTCATTAATTTTTATATCAATATATCTTTGAATTGATTCAATTGTTAAATTTGTATTAACTGACATTTTTTAACCCTTAAATATTAATATTCCAAGTATATTTTAATTCTTCAGTACTTATAAATTTAATAGATGGCATAACTGTTGGTTTAACATATGTTAATTTTTCAAATGGTATTTTTATTGTATTTGTACCATTAGTTAAAGTATGTAAACCTTGAACATTAGTGTCATTAGTTGTAGATACAACATTAAATAAAGATAATACTGTATTAGAACCAACCCATTGTTTTGGATTATGTGTTGGTGTAGGATCTACCCATATACCATTTGTACCAGAACTGTTAGAAACATTATTGAAATTATAATTATTTACATCAGTAGTTAGATAATTTGTATACCCAGTTGCTCCGTATAGTTCAGTAACTAAAGGTATTCTATTAAATCTTCTAATTAATTCTTCAATTTGAGTACTTACCACAAATGTTGAAGTATTTGTACCAGTTGTTAAAGATGAACCAAAATAATCATAAAGATTTAAAGGTAAATCATAGAACATTTTTGTATTTGAGTCAAAACCTGGAATTGCTAAGTACTTAGCTTTTTCAGTAGAACTTAAATTATTCATTATTTTTAAATATTTAGAAGAAAGTTTTAATGTTCTCCCTCTAGAGAATATTAATCTTGTAGGTGAAGAACCTGATTTTTCAACCACATTTAAACTAATTTCATCAGTATTTTCTAATACATAATAATTTTTAGCACCTGTTGAATTATCATAGAAACCTTGTACTATGATTCCATAATATGGTAATGCACTTATTGTATTTCCTAAACCTGCTTGATCAAATTTATTTATAGTTAATTCTTCTGGTTTTGAATAAATTACTTCAAATTTAATTTCAGTAGTATTATTTATTAATAGAATTTTAATTTCGCTAAATGCTGGGTTAATAGCTACTTTCTCAAAACTTAATTTATTGAATGTATCCATTATAGGTCTTGCAAAAATGAAATTGTCTGGAATTTTATAAATATCGTCTGGTATTCTAAAATCTGCTTTAATTAATGTATCTTTTTGATCTTTTAATACTGTAACATTTAATGTATTTAAAAGTGTATTATTTATATCATATAATCCAATAGTTATAGGCATATCTTGTGGAACTGGATTTGACATTGAAATTTGAATCTCAAATAATCCACCTGGCTCAGTAAGAATATATTGACCAGTTTCCATATCTTTCTTCTCATTTTTACTAGCAGTAATACTTAATAATGTAGTATCTAGCATTGATTGATCTTGTTCATCAATAAACTTAATTTGTTTAGAGAAATTACTTATTTCAATATTACAATTTGATTGAGTTGAAGAACTTGCAGCTATATTTATAGTTACACTTTTTGTTCCATCTTCTATTAAAAAGTCATCAAAAATAGCTTTATCCAAACTTACAGTTTTTACAACATTTAAAGATTTTCCATCATCTGAAACTTTTAAACTAATTTTATCATTCAAAGGAACAGTTAATCTAGAAGAAGTAATAGTAAATGGTATATCAATAACAGCAGTGCCTAATAATTCATGTAAATTGTAATTATAAGATAATGTGATTGGTATATTATTTTTACTTATTGTTAACATATCCGCAGTAATATTAAAAGTTTCTACACTTGTTCCAATATCTTCTTGAATAAAGTTTTTATCAATACCAAATCCTATTCTAATTACAGGTTTTGGATAGGTATTTAATGAAGTTGTATTCACTGGACTTTCTTCTACTTTTTCAAATAAATCCCAAGTACTTCCTAAATTTGGTTTGAATACTCCAACCTCAGTTGTGTTAAATGTTATATTTTTTGATACATTTTTAGTATTATTACCAGGTAAAGAATACATTGTAGCCACATCGACATTATTATTTTTTAAATTAAAATTAAATGTACGTGTTGAATCAAAGATATAACCAGATGTAAGATTTGTATCAAATGATATTTCTGAACCTATAATATTTTCTTTTTGTAGAATACTATCATAATCAATATTATTGTATTTATATTTTTTAGTACTAAATTTAAGATTTGTAATACTAAAATTAACAGTATCAGAATTTGGAATATAATCTTCAGGTTTAATAACAATAGGATTATCTTTATTAATCATAATACTCATAGTATCAAAATCATATTTATTTGGTAATTCTGTACTTGTAAATAAATAAATTATAGTTTCTGGAGCAGAATTTTTATAAATATCATTTCCAAGAATTTCTAAATCAAAACTTTTAATTTCTGATTTAGTTGTTCCTTTTGGAATAATAAAACTAATAGGATAAGTATTAGAACTTCCTAAGAATTTAATTTCAGCTAATAATTCCAAATCATAATTTTTTGGAGCTAAAGGTGCGCCACCATTATCCTCAATACTTACTTGTAATTTAAATGAACCAGTTTCATATAATTTTTCACCAGGAGCTAATACTAAATCAATAAATACTTTTGCATCTTTATTTGGTCTTGGAATTATAGTACTATCACCATTACCCATAACTGTAATATTTTCAAAATTTCCACCACTTATATTATTAACCGTAAATGTAACATTTGTAATACTAGAAAAATCTTGAATTGGTATACTGAAAATACCATCTTGTAAAGTTGTACCATTTGTATAAGTATATTTTCTAATAAGTGCATTAGTTGTTTTATTTTTTAATAATAAATCAAAAGACAATGGTTTAACTACTAATGGATCAGGCTTGATATCAAAGTTAAATGGAATATTAATAGTTGAACTTCCTTCAATAGTTTTTGGATATGAATAAGTAAAAATAGCATTACTTACTTTATCTGCTATATTAATATTTAATCCATTTTTAGAAATATAACATTCTTGATATTCTTTATCCCAGTCGATAATATTATCTTTATTATAATAATCAACGCTAGAAATACCTTTTAAATTAATATTTTGATAATCAACATATGGTGTATCTGGATGTACTGGTATATCAATACTAACACTTGCTACATTTTTTGGAATAGTAACAACTGTTGAATTTGTATCATTTAAAATAACTTTTAAATCGCTAAATATTGAAGGAAGAGAAGTTCTTACTGTAAATGAACCAGATGGTTCACCCTCAACATAATCTGTAACATTTCCAACTAATTCAATTAATGTTTGTCTCCATCTATGTAATGTAAAAATTAATGAATTATTAGTTCCTTGAATTTTCTCAAATACTTTGAAATCTTCATCAAGTATACTTTGATCTGGTAAAGTTACCTTTACCTTTCTAGTTTTATAATTATTATATTCCGTTGAACCAGATGCATAATAAAAATTATCAAAAATAAGTTTAATATATTTATCTGTTGATACTGGAGTTACATTATTTCCAATATTAGAATTATTATCAATTGTATAAGAAATTTCACCAAGTTTTTCATTAGTATCAAAATCATTAATATAAATTTTAGAATTAATAACAGATATTGTATTTACATCAGTATTATTCGTATTATTACTTGTTAATTTTAAAGTTATACCACCAATATCTCCACTTTGAGGACCATTAACTGCTGTTTGTCTAAATACAAAGAAATCTCTTTTAACATTTCTTTCTGTTATTTCAATTTTAGTAATATCATCTGGATTTGGTAAAATTTGTGCAGTCATAGATATTGGGAAACCTTCTGTATTACCAGTTTTATCAACAGTCGCAAAACCTGCTTTTGAAATAACTCCTGAGATTGCTAATAAGTAATTATTATTTTTATAAACATCATTTTCAAATTTATAAGTTTTAGTTACTGAATATTCACCATTTGGAATTACAATAATATTATTATAATTATCTTTGAAACTTAAATCTCCGCCAAAAACTTTATATTTACTAATATAAGTAACAGTAAAATCAGTGTTTTCATAAATCTCAGTTGGACCTTGCATACCAATTATCGTCCAATCCGGATTAGTTATATTAACTAATGCTGATCTACCTATTTTAATATTTTCTAAATCTACATCTTCCATATTTTTTAAGATATTATTTATATCATATGGAGTAATTTTAGTAATATTTACAGATAATGTTCCAGCTTCAGTTAAACCAACATAAGGAATTGTAACATTTAATGGATTAGTCCCAGTTGTATCAAATAAAATAAAATCTTCATTTGATAGAAATACTTTATAAATAAATGTACTTCTATTTGTTGTACTTAATCTAAGTTTAGGATTTTCATTAATAGCTAGTTTAGTTAAAATATTTCCACTATCATCAACAAAATCTAAATTAAATAAAGTATCATCAATATTATCAGTAATTTTAACTTCCGCATAATCTGGTCTATAACTAATACTTTCAAATTTTTGACCATCTTGAGATAAAGCTTCTACTATTTGTAATGACATTATTTTATCAAAGTTTTTTGTAAAGTCTACTAAAGGTGTATTACTAACTGAAATTGTATTTTTTAACATTCCTTTTGGTATTACATATTCTTTAGTTACATTATCTTGATTTTTTAATCTAACAACTACATTTTTATCGGCAGGTGAACTTAAAGATAATTCAAATAACGCATTAGAAGCAGTTTCGCTAATTTCTGGATTAACTGCATAAATTCCTATTTCAAATACATCGACTTTTGGATTTATTTTTATTGTTTTAGTACCATTCGTGGTATAATCCATTTCTGCATCATCCCAAGGACTAGTAACATTTATTATTTTTATATTATATGAACCTAAATTACTTACTTGTTCTAGAGGCATTTTAACTCTCCCATATTGTATTTGTGATTTGGAATGAATAACTAACTTCTGTTTCACCCATTGGTATTACAAAAGTTTTAGTTTCTCCATTAATATCTGCTGTAATTGTAGTCTTATCTATAAAGCTTGGTTTATTGATTTTAAAAGTTACAGTAACTGTATCTCCTTCATAAGCAATATTTGGAGCATCAATACTATAGATTACATGCTTACCTGCAGAAATTACATGTATTAAATATGTATTTGATAAATCTACTTGTTCAAAGTTTCCACCAATAGTGTCAGTTATACCAATCAAAAATGATTCTCTTGTATCTAAAAAGTAATTACCAGAGAATGTAGTATGTCCTTTTTTAATAACAATTTCTTCAAAATTATTACCAAATTTCATTATTAATTTCATATCAGTTTTTGGTATATGGCTTAAATTAACAGTGTAAGGTAAATAAGTACCAATTAAACCAGTACTCGGAACATTAATACTTATTTCAACTGGTGTTACTGTATTTTTTATTAAAGTTTTTACAACACTAGAAAAATCAGTAGAATATTCTTCATATCCAACTAAACCTTCAACCTTAGTAATATTAACTATGTATAATTCTTCATTATCATATACATTTTCAATATAACCGTGAATTTCTGGAGTACATATTCCAATACCAGTTTTAGAACCAGCACTTATTGGTATTAATAATCCATTACTTAAATGAATTACTATATCTTGGCTATATGGTCTTGATAAAAACACAGTATAAGGGATATTAGTTCCTTCAAATATAGAATCCGGACCTTTTAAAAATATTTTATATTCTATTGTACTTTCAGAACACACCTTTAATGGATTAGCAATTTCACAAATCCACTTCTTTACTTCCATTTGTTTTAATACATAATTTATTAATGAACTTGTATTTATAGTATCTGTTAAAATTCCACTAATACTATTTTCAACTAAAGCAACAGCCTCTTGGAAACTTAAAGCATCAGTTGGTATATCTTTAATTTGTTTTAAAACTATATCACCAACTTCTTCTTCTGTAAGTGTTTTAAAATCACTATTCTCAATTTCAAATTTTATTTTTTGTACTAATTCTGCATCAGTTAATGTATTTTTAATATTATCATTAAATGTTGCTAATGCTATATTTTGAACATCTGCTTTTAATGCTATATTATTAAAATCAATATTCAGTGCGGCTATTTCTTTATTGATTAATACTTTTGCTTCATCTTCAGTTAAAGTTTGATCATTCATAACAAGGCTTAATTGATTTAAAATTAAGTCTGTAAGATATTGTTCACTTAATGGAGAAGAATAATTATATCTTCTTTTAACTTCCGCTTCATAAATAGTTACTAATTCATCTTCTGTAAATAATAAATTAATTTTATAATTAGTAAGGGTGTTAATCCCATTACTAATTGTGTTTATTTTTAATCTATCTATTTTTAATTCATATTCATGTCTTAAAATTAAATTTAAAAATTCTTTATTACTTAGATAAATTAATGGATTATTCGGATTACTCATTATATTATTTAAAATATTTTGAGGTAATGGTACTACTGTATCAAATCTTTCAGCTAAATATTCACCAATAGCTAATTTCATATCATTTTCATAAAGAGTACCATCTAATAATTCTTGAATTTTTTCTTTTAAAATTATCATAATATTTTTCCTTTAATTAACTTAATAATAATATTAAGCTTGTGTTATTTCTTTTATCCATTTATCAGTAATAGTTTCAGTTAATTCTGGATATAAAACATATTCTAAAGCTTCATTAATTAATGGTCTAAAATCATTATTAAATAATTCCATTTTAAAAGTATCAAATGTTCCTTTTACTTCTTCAAAAGTAAACATATGTAAGATATTATTTTTTAAATCAATCTCTTTATCAAGCATTAATTTTAATTCATTAACTGTTAAAACATCAGCAAAAGTATAACTACCAAAACCATTCATGTAATTCATAACATTATTATAAAAATCTTCATTGATAAAAATAAGGTATGGAGCTACTCTTTTTATAAACATTTCAACTTCAGTTGGGGTTAAAATATTTTTTATATCAGTTGGGTTTAAGTATAGTGCTTCAACTTTTACAGCATCTAAGAAATAATTAGTTTTAAATCTATCAGTTAATACTTCAGTAATAATACTTTGAATAGAAGCATTATTAGCAATTAAACTCGGATCATTTTGGATTACACCATTAATTAATTGTTTAATTCCACCATAATATTCTAAATCATCTAAAGTTGGAATATATACATTAAAATTATTCTGTTTATCAATAATTAATTTTAATTGCACTTCCGTTATATAATTAAAAAACTTTGTTATATCTTTTTTAATGATATCAACTGTATTCAAATTAATTATTTCATATTCAAATGCAGTATCTAATATTGCACTAATATCTTCAGATTTATCCATACTATTAATGAACCAATTATTAAAACTAAAATTATTATATTTTGTATAAAAGAAATTTAATTCTCTTAATTTAGTTCTATTTAAAATTTTAGTTCTAGCGTATTTTTTAAATTCATCACTTACAACTTTTAAAGATACATTTTGAATTTCTTTAATGTATTCATTATAGTTATTTAAATTTTTTGTGCCTACACCTTGAGCTTCTGTATTATAATATGCTGAAGTAGTACCATCTAAAACTGTTGTAATTTGATTATCAACAACGGTTGGAGCCGCTGTTGTTACATTTGGGTTAATAACTTTTTTAATCATCATTGTTTTTCCTTACTTAAAACTCTATATTAGTACAGTTTTAAAGATTATAAAATTTTCATTATAATAAATGTAAAAAGGTGTAAAATCAATAATTTGTTTCATACTTAATTCATTTTTTAATAATGCTTCTTCCATATTATAATATATTGTTTCAGTATCATTTATTTGAAACTTTTTAGGGAATTTAATTTCTATATTTTTAATAAAATTATAAGTATTTGAAATTAATTTTTCTATTTCAGTTTCAAAGAAATTCGTACTAAAACCTTGTTTTGTATATAAATACATTATGAGTTTTTCTTTAATACTAAATTCTAAATCACCAATGTTTGTAAATTCACTATCAATAAACTTTTTATTATCAATAATTAAATCTATCTTTAACATATTCTCTGTAGTTAATAAATTACCATTATCATTAAATTTAAAGATATAATCTTTATAACTATCATCAATATAAATAGTATTATAAAAACTTTGTGTAATATTAATATTTGGGGCATACATATTTTTATCTCTTAAACTAGTAAAAAAGTCTCTTAATAATTTTGTACTAATATTATTACTATCAAAAATAATATCTTTAAATGATATTTCCATAAATGGTAAATTTATAACGTAGTTTTGTTTAGTTGAACTAATTGAGTCTTGGAATATAAAATTATTTTGGATATGTTCTAATTGAAAATATTTACAATTTCTATTATAGAAGTTTATAATAAAATTACTTTCCTTATCGAGAACATTAATATTAAGACTTCTAATTGGATCAGTTAATAAACAGTAACTATCTAAAAATCGTGTATTTATTTGAAATGTAAAACCATTAGATGCATCTAAAGTTGCTTCAAATTTATCAGTACTAATAATATATCTATATTCCGCATTAGTATTTGTTAATTTTAGATACGAACTTTTTTCAACAAAATCATAAACTAAAAGTAATCCAATATTATTGCTAATTCTATTTGAATCATATTTTGGAACACTACTATCGAAAAATAATTCAATATTACTATTTACAATAAAAGCTTTAAAATGATTCTTCTCTTTTTTATAATAAAACGGGGAGAATGTTTCAACATTTTTTATAGTTTTAGTTGGAAAGAATGGATTATTTTCTAATTCACTTGCTAATAAATTAACCGTATCAGTTTTTAAAATTTTATTATCATATTTGAATAAGTTGTATATAAAATAATTATTATTACTATTAAAATATTTAGTATCAATAAAAGGTTCTACACCATTTCTTGTAAAGTGTATAGTAAAATCATTTAAGCTTGTAATATTATTTCTAGTACTATTTAAATTTCCAATATTTGTTTGTAATTCTTTTATTGTTTCAATATTAGTACCATCTCTACCACCTTGTAAGGCTATAGCTTTGATATCACTTTTACCAGAAGTTTTAACATTATTATTATAAATATTTAGAATTTCTTTAGTAACTCTATTAAATACCATATCATCATTTTGAATAAAATTACTATTGGCATACATACCCTCTGTTTCTTTAACTTCAATTAAAAGATATTCACCATTAAAACAAGGTTCTCCAGTAATTCCATTTCCAGTTGTTATTGTTACATTATTATTTCCAAAATCTAAAAATACATCTTTTGAATCATTATTACTATTAAATGTATTATATTTAATATCTTGTTTTTCTAAATTAAATACATGAACAAAATCATCGCTGGTATATTTTGAAAAAGTTTCATTATTAAGAATAAAAACTGGGTCTTCTACATTTACTTTTCTTTTCCAAACATTAATTTCATTTAATTTTGAAATATCATCTAATTTAATATTAAAAGTATTAATATACATTTGTAAATTACTATCTAAGCTATTATATAATGGATATAAATAAAAAGTTCTTTTATATTGTTTTAAATTTGTATAATTAATTAAAAATATATTAGTACTTTTATTTGTAGGATTTTGAACTTTAGAAACTTCTAAATTATAATTTCCTCTATCTTTGGAAAAACAAGTTGCAAACACACCAGATTTCTTTTGAACAATTTCTATTTTATCTTCAATATTAAAACTAAAACCAGTAGAACTTGTAATATAACAACCAGGAGCTACAGTGTATTTAAATAATTCATTCTCAAAATTAACACCAAAATCAATTTCTGGTAATAAAAATTGAATAGTATAAGTACTTGGATTAGCAAATGAAATATTGTAATTACATAATCCAGCATGAAAAGCTAATGAACTGAATGTATCAGCTGTAACTGGGTTTAATTGATTAACTAGATTTTTTAAAAACACTTTATTATCAATTTTTGCATGTGTAATTAAATTTATAATATTACCAAGCGCTCCAGTTTTAACTAAAGTTGGGTCACTAATATTTAAATTTAATTTTATACTATTTTCAATATTATTTAATTGTTTTTGATAAAGATTAGTTTTTTCAAAATCCATATCTGTATTGATTGCATCTATCAATGATAAATTTGGAGTAACATTTATAGCACTATTAACACTCATAATTTTCCTTTTATTATTATATAGTGGAATAAGTTGTTATTCCACTTTTTTATCTTTCGTAAATTATATTACTAATCGCTGTATTTAATGTAGCTTTATTATTAAAATTAAGTTTACATTCTTCTAATACACCATTTATTTCTATTAATTTTTTCAAGCTTTTTGTAATTTCAATACTATTTGCAGCTGCAAATATTTCTACATATTCTTTATCCATAAGATCTAAATTATAGAATTTTTTATGTAAATTTATAGTTCTTAAAAGCCATCCATATAAGAATGCAGCTTGTTTAGGTTTTAGTTCTACTCTTGATAAATAGAATTTACATCTTTCTAAATTTAATCTAATTAATAAGTCCATCTCTGAATTTTTTAATACATAAGCATCAACAGCAGCTCTTGTTGCAGGACCTAAATCACCATCAACTTTAACACCTAAAATCTCTTGTAAAAATCTTGTAGATCTTCCAATTCCAGAATTTACACTGAAGTCAAATAGATTACTACTTAAGTTAGCATACTTAATTTTATCTAAGATACCTTTCCAAAATGAATTATAATAAAAATTCATAATTCTTTTTTCAAGATTTTTATCTTCACTTAATTTTTTATTAATTATTGTTCTATGTTCTTTATTTTCTAAATCATAACCAACTAATACTGGATCTATTAGTTCCCATCCATCCCATTTTGGGTTAAAGTATTTTGATATACCTTTGTATGTCAATTTACCTATATCATTTTTATCATTTACAATTCCACCCTCGAATCGTAATGTTTCGTTAAATACTTCTTCAAAAAAAGTATCGAAAGTCTTTCCCATTTTTATTTCCTAATTTTTATTTTTTATTTTTTTATTTTTTATGTGTTATAATAGTCATCATATATATCTTTATATGGATTTAAAGATAACATATAAGTAAAGTACATTGATAAATCAATAGCTATCTCTGATCTATTAATTAAATATTCTATATTTCTATATGAAGGATTTGAAGCTTGTATAATTTCTATTACTCTATTTATAACATCATCTTTTATGATATACATTGTACTTCGTGTTATACGAGTATTTTTTAAATCATCTTGAGATAAACGTTCATCAACTGCTTGTGCAACTATACCTTTTAAATATTGTTTGGTTCTTACTGCTGGATCATTTAAATCAGTATTAGAACCTCCAGAACTTCCATCTCCAAAGAAATCTAAATCATCTGGGTTGATAGTACTTAAATCATCAAAGAATGGATCTTTAAATCTTTGATCTATACCATCAACATTTACATTTAAATCTTCTTTTAATTTTTTTAATTGTTCTTTAAATAAATTGTAATCTACATAAGTTAAATCTTCACCATTTATTGGAACTTTTTCTTGATCAAAATATTCTAACTTAGGATTATCAATAAAATTATCCATATTAATAGAATCTATTAAACCTAAAACTTCTGGAGTATCTAAAAATAATTCATCTAAATCTTTATAAGATTCAATATCTAAATTATTTTTAAAATAAGTTCCATCTTCGGAATTATCATCTATTATTGCATCATGACCATTTTGCATAATACTACTATATTCTTCTTGAGATATATTGTCTAATTTTGGTTTACCATCATTATCAAATATTTCTTGTAATACATTATTATTTTTATCAATATAACCTTGTTCAGCTAAAGAATCAGTTAATTTATCTTTATAATAATCGAACATTTTATCAATGGTACTATCAGGGATATCAGAATTAAAAGCTTTTACTGCTTCTTCAAATGCATTTTTAATATTATTATAATCATTAGTATTTGTATCATTAATTGTAATATTATCAATTTGCTTATAAGTAGTAACATCTGAAGGAACTGTATTATCAGTACTATTATTTGTATTGTAACTATCTTTTAATGTACTTTGAGTTGTTTCATCTAAGTTAAATACATTATTTAAATTTGTATTTGTACTAAATAAAGGACTAAAAATAGTAGCATCATTTAGTTTATTAAAAATTTCCATAGTAGCATTATAATTAGCACTTGTGATATTAGTATTTAAACTATTACCTGTAACGTTACCAATACTTCGCATACCATTACTTCCATCAACTAAAGCCCCTTCATTTAATTTAGCAGATAATTCAGTTCCAAGAAAACTTGATAAAGCAGAATCCTTTGATTCATAAAATTCATAAATCATATCGTGACATTTATAATTACAAGTAACCATACTTAAATTATTTTGTCCTCTTTCACCAATAACATCTTTTATAGGTAAATTTACTGGAGCAACTCCCATAATTTTAACTATACCTCTTATATTAGTACCAAATTTATCAAAAATAATTACCCAAACACTATTATAATAAGGAGTTGGAATAAATTCACCAAGATCTGTTGATGTTTCTGGAGCTGGTCCTAAATAACCTTTCTTTAAAGCATCAATATATTGAATCCAAGAACTTTGATATCTTATACATTTCATATCACTTGTTTCTAAATATTTAATACTGAAATCACCCATTAGATTTGTTTTTGTTGCATAATTTAGATTTCTATTTCTAGAACTATATGTTTCATATTCCATATTTAATTGAGGTATATCTATATCATAAGCTAACATTCCACAATTGTCTCTAAATCTTTTAAATAGACCATCTTCGGATGCACCAGTTTCATTTAATAAAAAACCTTCTACTGGACCACCTGGATATTCTTCTTCCCAACTACCAGGTTCCATAAAAACATAAAAGAATCCATTTATATGAGGATTGTAATTATAAAGGTAACCAAATGTTGTATTTTTATAAGCAATTTTTGTAATTTCCGATTTCTGAGTTATAGCTTTATCTAAAAACTCAGAAAGACCTTTTTCATATAATTCTTTATATGTACCAGCCATTTAGTTATCTCCTTAATTTATTTTATTCAAGTAAAAAATCTTTTTGTTTTGTACAAAGTTGTTCTTTCATTTTTAATATAATTAAACTAATTAAAACTTTTCTTAATTTAATTAATTGGGTTGCATGTCTTGATGTAAATTGTATTTTATTAAAAATATTTTTGATAAGAATATCGGTTTTATCTTTAAGTTGAACAATATTAACATCTCTACCTTTTGCACCAACTATTTCATTAGTTATATACATAATATGTAAAGAACATATTTTTTCAACATCTGATAATTTTAAAGCTCTTAATAAGTATTCATAATATTCTCTAATGATTTCATCATCTTCATCATTATGAATAAAATCCATTATACTTTTAGTTACTTTATCTGATATTCCAAATTTATTTTTTAGTATTTCTATATTTTTATCACCTAAAGGTTTCTTTTTAAACATTAAACCTTTAACAATAGTATCCGCCAATTTACTAATATTACTATCAAAACCTTCATATTTCTCAACTTTATTATTATCTGAAAAAGTATGAATATTACTTTGTAAACTTTCTTTATTACCATCTTGATAAGCTTGATAATAATGTCTACTAGTTACTTTAAATGCTTGAAAAATTCTAGCATGTAATTGATTCATTAATATTTTTAACCCTCTATTTTTATTATTTGGGTCACTTTTTATTTCTTCAGCATATTTTTGATCCATAGTTGGGGCAAAATATTGGAGTATTAGCATAACTGGAGATCTATATTTTTTAAATACACTATTATTATTTAATACATTATTTAAAACATAATTTGCTATTTCTTCATTACAACCATTTGGACCATTCGGGTAAAATCTTTTCAATCTACCATTAAATAATCTTGCTGCCATAAAAGATATAGCAAAGAATCTTAAATCTCTATCATCTTTTTCTAACCCAATCCAATAAGTTAAAGATAGTACTTGATAAATTTCAACAACATACATTTTATTAATGTTTTTATCATAACCTAATTCACCAAAAGCTTTTAATAGTTGTTTTTCATTTAAACCATATACTTTTAATAATTTAGTTACGAAATTTTGTTCATTTGGAACTCTTAAAAAGTTACAATATGTTTGATGACCCATACCAATTTGTACCATTCTACTTAAATCTTGTTGTAAAAGGGCTTTTAATGTATTAAATAAATTAACATTATTATTTAAACGTGTTAATACGTATTGAAATTCTTCTGGCATTTTTTTCGCTGTAGTAGATAATGTTGACCCACTAGTTTCTTCTGAATTTATCATAAGATTTATTCCTTTTTATTTTACTTTTTGTATTTATTGTTTATTGTTTTAAGATTTCATTTGTATATTAATTTTTTGTATAATATGCGAAAAATGCATATTATACAAATTGTTATGTTATTACATAGAGCTATGTTGTTACATAGAGCTATGTT
>JACCDO010003691.1_pt1 | contig 19451 bp, 17 predicted proteins | sample 7446101 | NCBI WGS metagenome assembly JACCDO01 (sample SAMN15323440, study PRJNA562643) | freshwater metagenome | isolation source: river surface water | place: USA:Blue River Watershed | collected 2017-08-16 | reverse complement strand
TTAAAACAATATTGATGAAATACATGCTTACAATTTAATTGACACAACTCATTATTCATTTCATCAAAACAGAACACACATTCTTTTGAAAAATGAATATCTGCTTTACAACAAGGTTTGATGAATTGCTTATAATTAGATTTGAAAAAATCAATGTTTCTTATTTCACGATTCTGCATTTCGTATGAGAGTTGTTCAGAACTTTTGAAGAGCAAAAAAATAAAGTAATAAACAATACCAAGCATGTTCAGCACACCAAGATCAGCGTGATTGTTATAAGTATCAATAAAGAGACAAAAAACAAGTGACAGAAATTTAGTAACACAAAACATAGATTTATATGGATTGTATAAAAAAGATTTTATCTTTTCATCATTACTTGATAAATACAATATAATATACAAGTCAAGAATATGATCAAGTAAATAAGAAGAGAATATTATACTTGTAATATGAATGTTAAGAGAATAAATAACTTTTAATCCTGCACGAAATGCAAATACGGAAGCAAGGACATTATCAGAAAAAGTATTGCCATAAGTCATTTTATTGAAAATTGTTATCAATAGATACAATAATAGTTAAAATGTATTATAAAAGTCAATTAAAAACAATTATAAAAATGTTATATAATTAAAAAAACATGTCAACAAGTTTAAAAGAAATTAGTCAAGGTTGTTTAACACGTTTGCTTAATAGACTTGATTCTATTAGTCACATCAAAAATAAAGAGACTACCTATTGTGAACATTTTATACGTGCGAGTTCAATGGGAATTCAAATGATAAGAGGTGGTGTTTGTCTTGTCATTCATTCAGTATTTCCAAATTATTTTCAAAGTACAGGGTCAGACATTGTGAAAAAGTTACACACAGAATTATAAAGAATTATAAAAAAATATTATTAATCATTATTGAAATTGATTTTTCATATAATTTTTCATTGAGATTGATGTAAAATAAAATTATATGAAATTATATGAAAATGTATTCATTCAATGATGCTATATTGGATTTTACAATATTCACTCTTGCATTAGTTGCTTACATGGCAAGTGTAATAAGAATTCATCTTTCCAATATTATTAATAAGAGTTCAAGATTTAAATGGTCTCGTCGCTTTCACTTTTTCAACATTTATGGTGGGTCTATGCTTCATTCAGGAATACTTTTTATTATAACTGCAACATTTGATGGCATGGTTCCTATGGTTTTCCTTTGTCTTTGTCTTTTTATTAGTTTTAATATGGGTTTTCTATGTATCAAAGATGGTCATGTTAGACAACGTAATTACTTTCCCATATTTTGTACTATGATAATTATAGGTATTCTAACAATGAATATTGTCATGATTCATTTCTTTTGTGAATACAAGAGTGAAGATCCTGCCTTTGATAAATTCAAGTATTTGGTAATAGGTGGATCAAGTATTGGACCAGTAGTAAGTCTATCTAACTTCTTATATTTTTTAGTTTATTTGAAAACGACTACACAACATATGGAATTGGTTCAATTAGATATGGTTGTCGTGGAAGGAGATAATGAAAAACTTAATGAAGATTGTCCTATATGTCTTGAACAATTAAAAATTAAAAAATGTATTGAGACACATTGTGATCATATATTCCACGAGGAATGTTTAAAAATGAGTATGCAGACAGCAATGAAATGTCCTATGTGTAGAGCAGATTTTTCAATCCAACCTTGTTTATAAATTTTTATAAAGTATTTGTGTGATCTTTCATAAAAACAAAATAAAGACCAACAAGAATCAATACAATACCGATCATATCATTTGATGTAATTCTTTCATGAAAAAATATAACTCCTGTTAGGATAACAAATAAGATAGATAGACAAGACCATATTAAGTTTACCATTCCAATGCCTTTATAAGAGTAGGATTTTACAAGTAAAAGGCATATGACAAGGTAAGAAAGTACTGAAATACAAAAGTAAGTTTTATTGTTTGTAAGATGAGTTTGTTTTAAACAACCTTGTGCTAAACATTCTAGAAGAACGATTGCAAAAATTAGAGAAATGATAATGGAAAGATTCATTTTTATATATATTATTTATATATAAAAAAAATAAAAAGAATAACATGTCTGCATTACAACATTCTTATTGTAAAGACAATAAACAATTTATCCCTTTGAAAATACCACAAAAAAAGAGTCCAACTATCCTCCAATTAAATAAACCGTTGAGATTCTCCACAGCAAAAGCGCGTTATTATTTTGAACTGGATATTTCATCCAACTTTGAAAAACCTTTTACAAAAGTTTTACATACGTATATTGACGCATTTGATTTTGGTGTAAATCTATATGAAACTAATGAAGGTAGAATTCTTTTACAATCTTATATACAACAAAAAATAGGAATGAGAAAAATAAGATTCTATGAATTTATGTAAAACATTAATAAAAATGTACAGACATTTCTATTGTGTTATTATGTGTTTTGGTGTAATATAAATATAAGAAACAGTCAAATGTTTCTTTTGTATACATATTGATATAATAAAAATTAGGGTCAAATATTCTTTGATAAGACAGTAATTCCTTTTGTTCATCCGGATATTCATCACTCATATAGAGCATTTCTTGTAATTTATTTCGTGAAGTTACAAACATTTTAGTATTATGTTTACAATATATCATTCCAATCGGTGACGACAAAAATTTAAAAAGTAAACAAATAAGTTTTATTTTTTCAGATTTTTGTCGCAGCATTTCATTATAATTGATAGTAGTTTGAATAAATTTTCCAATCCTATTATATTGTTGAGGAAAGTCTATTATATTGTTTTCTGTAATTTGTGTATTATTTTCAAAACTTCTAATAAGATTATTACACTCTTCTTCTGTTGATCTTATCATTTGATTTACAAGTATAATAGACATTACTATGTTTTTTGATATATGTTGTATTTTTTATATTAAACAAATTTTTTTATTTTCTTTTTTTTACATAAAAATGACTGCAAAAACTTCTCAAGATATGTATCATTTTGGTATGCCTGGAAATGTAATATGGTCAATGCACATTATATTTGGTTTGTTTTTCATTTATCTTGGTTATCTTATTCAAGAGGGTAAACCTGTAAATAAATTTATTGGAACTGCTCTTATTGTGATGGGTGCAATGATGATGCTTTATCACTCCCATTTGTGGTATTATGAGAGTAAAAAAGTAGAATCTTATAGAGGTAATCCACGCGGTGAAAGAGAACCTATGCCTGAAAGAGAAAAAGAAAATACTCAATCGTTCGAACAAGATGATGAAAGTGATGAAGAAGAAGATTAATCATAAAAAATAAAGAAAAAGTAAACAAATTTTAAACACAATATTTATTACAAAATAAATATTGTAACATGTGTGGAATTTTTTTCTATTACAATAATAAACAACTAGAAGATATTCAAAATATTAAACACGCTTATGAAACAATAAAACCAAGAGGTCCTGAAAACACTACTGTTCAACTTGGTAAAAATACTATTTACTGTTTTCATCGTCTTGCAATTAATAATACCTCAGAAGATTGCAATCAACCTTTTCAATATGTTGAAAACAATGAGACTTTTCGTGTAATGTGTAATGGAGAAATTTACAACTGGCGTCAATTGCAAACCCAATATAATTTAACATTGAAAAACAATAACGATTGTGGAGTGATTTATCCACTTTTCAAACATTTTAATTACAATTTTGAAGAAACCTTAAAACATTTGGATGGTGAGTTTGCCATTGTTATTGTAAAAGAGAATGATGAAGGATTACGAGACATTTGGTTTGCAACTGATTTATGTAGTGTGCGTCCTCTTTTTTATACATTTGACGAGATGAATAAAACAATAGTGATATCAAGTTTGCTATCTGGTATTTCAAATATAAATCACATTACAAGTGTTGTGAAAAGAGTTGATGGTGGTATTGCATATCATTTTAATAAAAGTCTTGTAAAAATTAAAACATGTATTTACAATTATAATATCACATTGAAAAAACAATTATATTCAGATGTACTGTGTCTTACAAGAGATTATTATATTGTGCAAAACATAGATCCGAGAAAACCGGAAGAATATTTTGACTCTATTATTGAAAAACTTACAAATGCCGTTTATAAACGCATTTGTGATGATAATAAATCACGACCTCTCGGTTGTTTGTTATCAGGAGGGTTGGATAGTTCATTAGTTGCTGCTATCGCTTCTAAATTTCTTTCTGTTCAAAATAAAAAGTTACGAACATTTAGTATTGGTATGAAAGGATCAACAGATTTACATTATGCTAAAAAGGTTGCTGATTTTATTGGTTCAGATCACACAGAGATTATATTTACTGCAGAAGAAGGACTTAATGCTATTAATGAAGTAATAAAAACAACAGAAACCTATGATATTACAACGATTCGTGCCAGTGTAGGTCAATATTTATTGAGTAAATGGATTGCTGAAAATACAGATATTAAAATATTGCTTAATGGCGATGGCGCAGATGAATGTCAAATGGGATATCTTTATTTTTACAAGGCACCTACAGATTTAGATGGACAAATGGATAGTATTAATCTTGTAAAACAGATTCATTATTTTGATGGGTTACGTGTTGATAGAAATATTAGTCATCACGGGTTGGAAGCGAGAGTACCATATCTTGATAAGGATTTTGTTAATTACTTTCTTAATGAAATTCCTGCAAAGTATAAGTTGCCTACAACTTTCAATTGTGAGAAATATATGATTCGAAAAGCGTTTGAAAGTCTAAACATACTTCCTGCTGAAGTATTATGGCGTCGTAAGGAAGCATTTAGTGATGGTGTGAGTTCATTAGAGAAGTCCTGGTTTGAAATATTATTGGAAAATTTTGAAAAGAGTGGCATACCTGATAAATTAGATAGAGATCTCAATCCTCCATATACACGCGAATCATGTTATTATCGTATGAAGTTTGAAGAGTATTTTAAAGAACGTAATGCAAATGTGATTCCAAGATTTTGGTTACCATCTTGGACAAGTGAAAAAGATCCGAGTGCAAGAAAGTTAAAAGAGATTTATACAATGGAAAATTAGTTTTTATTATAAAAATTTCCTAATATCATTTTCCTTTCCCGATTTTTTAAAAGGATAAGAAGTAGGAGTAATTGTGAAAACTCGTTAGTAGGTGAACTTGATGGATTAACTGTTAAATTAAATTGAGTGATGTGATATCCATCACTATTATAAATATCAAGGTTACGAACGTAGATGGAATATAATCCTGATGTCGTTCCACTTGTTGTTGAAATTAAACCAGTTAGTCCATTAATAGTTATTGTGGGATAAGATTCTATATTACCTTCTTTTGAAATATCTAATATTTGATAAATATTGTCGAGTTTTGCACGTATAGTCTGTCCTCCAGCATTGATAGTTTGGTTGTAGGATTGAATAAGAGAATTGTTTGAAATATTTATATTTGAAATATCATAAGGTGTATAACCAAAATTATTAAGTTCATAAGGAGAATTTAAAGTTGTTTCAACCCATATTGCACCAACTTTATTAGAAATAGGAACTCCTTGTAAGTTACTGTTTGCAGTTGATTTTGACCAAGAATTATTAGCACTATAACAATTTAGTGTTATCGCACCTCCTTGTGCATTACCACCATAAATCCCTCCGCCTCCATCTATTTGACCAGATGAATAACAATTTTCAGCAAGTGTAGAACCTCCAGACGATGCTGCAAGATCTCCAAAAATCCCTCCTGCAAGTAATGTTATAGAACCTCTACTATAACAATTTATAGCAGTTGCTGATCCTGATTTTCCTGCTTGATCTCCAAATATACCACCTCCCTCACTAAAAATAAAACCAGTGCTAAAACATTTTCTTGCAGTCACTGAACCACCTTGTCCAGCAACAGAACCAACAATTCCACCAGCAGCGAAATCAATTTGATCACCTGTTGAAAAACAGGAGCTACAGTCAACAGAACCACCGAATAACCCAGCACTTTGACCAGCTATACCTCCTGCATTACTACTTATCTGACCTGATGATGAACATCCAATAATCGTAAGTTCTCCTTGAAAACCTGCAAAACTTCCACAAATTCCACCACCACTTTGTGCTATAGTTCCATTAGATGAACAATTTATAATAAAATTATTTGTTGACTGTCTTGCAAAATAAGATTGACATAACCAACCACCATTATTAACAAGAGAACTACTAAAACTATTTACTATCAAGTTGTAAATCTGAATATTATTATTTCCATTTGAAAATTGAGATCCGTTTTGAAATAATCCTTGATAATTAGTAACTTCACTAATTGTTATTACTGGTCTTGTTCCATCACTTTTTAATGATGATTTTCCAAACTGTATGTATTCACTTCCACAAATAAAATATTTGTTAATGCCTAATGCATCATAGCTATCATTAATAATAAGATCTGTGTAAAACTCAATATTTAAAAAACCCAGTGATGTATTAAAGTTTGTTATATACAGAGGATAATTATTTCCAATATTATTCCACTCTCCATCATTAACCTTATATCTTATATTTGCACTTGGATCTGGATTGCCACTTGCATCTACTTGTCCAAAATATATAGTAGAACCACCATCTGCTCCTATACTTGATCCGACTGCAAATCCTTGTTCACTCATCGGTCCTAATAGTAAACGTGGTTCAGAACCAGTGTTAATAGTTTCGTGTTTTAACCCTTCTGAGAATACATAACCTGTATTTTGTGTGATGGGATAAGTCTTTCCATCAACTACGAAACTACCTTGACTATCTGTTAGATAAATCAAGTAAGTATTCATAAAAGTTGTCATTCCTTTGTCTTCATGTGGTGGAGTATCGCCTTTTATCCATCTCATAGGTACTTTTGTTACATTGATATTAAATATTTGAGAAATTTTTTGTTGTATTTCAGATGGTAATTCTATTGAAAAATATATTTTTCCAATATCTTTAGAATAAATATCTTCTCGCGCTTGTTTTACTTCTTGTAAATTTAATAAGTATCCTATATCTTCTTGTGAGAGGATATTTTCATATTTTGTTATAGAAGTTTGTTGTGTCATAAATATATACATTATTCAAACATAAAAAAGTATTTTGAATTTATTTAAAAAAAAAGATTCAAAATTAGTCAAAAAATAATATTAAAACTTATTAAATGCAGGATCTAACATCCATGGTTGTAATGATGGAATACCTGTTTTTATAGTCATAATAGTAGAAGCATCTCTAGGTATACAATAAATAACTCCATCAGGACCTAGCACACCTCCTGAGTATTTAAAAATAGAACTTGACAAATTAGTAATCGTTGTTTGACTTGCAAATGTTGTAAAAGGATCTATTATTACAGAACTTGAAGAATCAAAAGGAATACCATATATTTTACCATTTGTAGAAGAAACCATACCTTGCCATTTACGACCTCCTGTTGTTAAAGAAATATCTGTTGGAATACTTGTAAATTGCTGACTTGAGACATCTTTTGTAACATCAATTTTTAGAATACGAGAACCATTCCATGGAGCTGTATAAATATTTCCATCGACACCAAGACACCCTCCAAAATAGAAGAATCTTGACCCTGATGGTATAAAAGAACTTGGAGCAATAAAAGATGATGCATCAACTGCATTAGTAACAGGATCGATTTGCAATACTCCTAGTGCAGCAGCAGGAATAAAATATATTTTTCCATTAGGATGCAGAACTCCTCCGCCAAAACTTTCAAGATTTGATGTCTTCCAAATGAGACTTGTGTATTTTGTTCTATTGACACCACTAATATCTGTGAGATTGATTGTATCTGTTACTGGATCAATAATTAACACACACTGTGCCATATAAGGAGCACAATATATTTTTCCATTAGGAGCAAGTACTCCACCAATCCATTTTTGATCATTATTTGCTCCAATTGTAGGATAATTATCAACCGTAATTCCTGTTATATATGATGTTGAGTTATTTACTGTATTTATAATAAGCATATTACTTGAATTATGAGGAATACAATATATTTTCCCATTAGGTGCTACTACTCCTCCATACCATTTGGCACTAGAATTTCCATCAAGAAGATTACTAAGAGTTGTCCTGTCAACTGTTTTAGTATAAGGGTTAATAATTGCTGCATAATTGGCACTAAAAGGTATACAATAAATGTTCCCATTAGGTCCTAGAACACCTCCTGCAAATTTTCCAGTTGCTGAGTCAACATAACTAAATGCACTTATATCAACCGTATTTTCAGGAAACATATTACTACCACGAAAATTATAACCAGTATAAGAGAAAGAATTTGTGCCGTTCGTATTTGATAGTATCTGTGTGTCTTGTGAAGGAGGTAAAGGAGCAGGATTAGCAGTAACAATTGCTTGTTTTAAAGGTAAAGTAATTCTAAAACTCATTTTAAACTTACATAAAATATAGAAAAAAATTATTTTATTTCTAATAAGAAGTAAAATAAAATACCCTAATTGGGAATTGAACCCAAAACCTTAAGATGCCTCCATTTTAATATTAAATGTAGAAGTCTTACGCGCTATCCAATTGCGCCATTAGGGCGTACTATATACTAATTTATTCTTTAAATAATTATTTTTTATTTTATTCTTCTCCCATACTCCCAATATTCTTGTGTTCCATCTGCTCTTATTATTGCAGGTTTTCCACTATTTCTATGTAGTTTCCCATAAAACCACCATTCCATTGTAAAAAAAGTATAATTAAAAGATTCTTCCTTTAATACAACTGCAGGTTTGTCATTTTCTCTGTGACGCATACCGTGAAACCACCACTCTTTTGATCCATCTTTGTACGTAATAGAAGGTTTATCACTTTCTCTATGACGCATACCGTGAAACCACCACTCTTTATGTTTTCCATGAACTACAGCAGGCATATCTTTATCATTATGCAAATAAGAACCTTTGTAATATTCTATAGAACCATCTACAAATCGCTTTTCTTCCGGCAAATCATTTATAATTTCTTTTTTTATATCTCTTGTTGAAAAACAAAAACACATTTCATACTTATAATACTTGTTATAAAGTTTTTTTAAAAAAAATCAGCAATCTCAAAAACTATATCATCATTTACTGGCAATTTTAATACCTTTATAAGTTTATTGATAATTACCTTTTGTTTTAATTGTCTTATAAACTTATTGACAAACCCCATTATCTTATTGTATTCATGTTCTGTATACTCCATTCCATTTATATAATATTCTGTGTAAACATGTTCTTCCGTCTTACTATACAAGTGTATAGACTCAACAGCAGGACCTCCAAGTCTATGAAAGACTCCATGATTATACCATACTTGATACAAACATTTCAATGGTAAGTCTTCATCATCAACTAAATCCACATTGTCAATAAAATCAAGAGGGATTTTATTTATGATGGCAGGTGCATTATCTCTATGAATCTTTCCATAATAATACCACACTTCATTACCGTTCGTATAAACTTTTGCAGGGGCGTTATCTCTATGGAGTTTTCCATTTTTGTAATATTGATGAACAAATAGTTTTTCGTATTCATTTTTTGAATTCTTGAAATATTGTCCTGTAAATTTTATTACAGATGGTTTATCGTCGATGCTATCAGCAATAGAAATTTCCATTTTATCATATAATAATTATAATTTATAATAATTATAATTTATTACTTAAAAAACATTTAATTTCAACATTAATTTCAAACAATTAAAAATATTTGTAAATAACTTCATTGAAACCTCCATATAAACCTATATAATCTTCTCTCCAATTAAATAATCCTGCTCCACAAGGACTATCAGCACCAAAGTTATTAACCTCTATCAACTTAAAATCATTATTATTACCAATAGAAATATCAAGCACAGCATCATGAAATGGAAGTTTCTTTATAATTTCCTTTATAAATGTCTCTAATGATGTTTTCCATTGAAATTCACATGATTTTTTTAGTGGTAAAGAAACAGCAGTTAGTTTGTATTGATAAATAAAACAACGCGCTTCTAATTTATTATCAATATCAAAATCAGGTTCTCTTACAAATAAATAATGTTTATCATTTTTCGTATAAAGTGTGTTCAATATTCTGGCACTTTTTATAAAAACTTCATATACCTCATCAAAACTATTGAAAATACCATTGTGTCCAGTATCTTTGCACGACACTGTATCGAGTTTAATAAATTTGGGAAAAATTATATTTTTTTTATTTAGTGATTTTATGTCATTTATATTGGAAAATTCAATAAATTCTGATGGATAAGTAAACTCTTGCAATTCCTCATACCAATTTATAGCAGAGTATGATTTTGTTTTCAATAAATATAATGTATCCCATGAAATATCCTTTTTATTAACAACGACACTATCTTTTTCGTATTTATATGATATGTTATTCTCAGTAAAGTAATCAATATAGTAATCTTCTAAATAGTAATCAGGAAAATAAATCTTGTCACAATTTTCTTTTATATGACTTAAATCATAGTGACAACAAGAATTTTTACCAGTTGTGATTTCAGAAAACATTTTTGTAATAAATATTTTTTTTTATTTTTTTAATTTCTTGTCTCTTATTATTCAAAAAAATGATGAACCTTCTCTTATGCTTGACTTTGTTGCTCACTATTGTCGGTGGTTTGAACTGGGGCGCTCACGCTGCTAACTATAACCTTGTTGATATGGTTGTTCCTGCTCCTTTTAACAACTATGTTTACTATCTTGTTGCTATCTCTGCTGTTATTGTGCTCTTGTCTTGGTTTCAAGGTAAGATCGTTTGTGTAAAGGATGAGGAAAAGAATGAGAAGTACCAAGACTTTTAAACTCTCGATAGGAATATCTTTTGTAATTAATAGGGTATCTTCTCCACTTATATTGAGGTGAATTTAATACTTTCCACTGCAAATAATAATCTTTTATAAAAGGCAATAGTTGAAATAACATTTATAATATCATAATTATAAATGTTTTAATGTTTTTTAAAATACTTAATTTTTAACACTTACCACTTAATAAATATACTTTTTCATTTATTCTTCCTTGATCATTTCATCAAAATCAAGTGCTTCTTCAGAAGCGTAAACTTTCTTAGGATCAAAACTCAATAACACAGTTCCTTCAAGAGAACTCATTCTTGATAACGCTACATACGCTTGTCCTGCACAAAAGATATTCTTACCAATATCAAGTTTTGCATAATTTATCGTTTGTCCTTGCCCTTTGTGTATACTTAAAGCCCACGAAAGTTGCAAAGGAATATGTTTTCTTATAAAGGATATGTTCGTGATAGGATCAGCATATTCAAAATCGTAATAACCTATAAGCATTTCATTTTCTTTATTACAGAATTTAACATAAACTCCTTCTTTATCACATTTGGTAATTACCCCACGACTACCATTAACAAGTCCTTCTTCAACATTTAAGTTTCTCGTAAGCATAACTTGCGCTTGTGGTTTTAAGAAAATCTCATCAGAAACAAGTGTATTAATTAATGCAATCATCTCTTCAAAATAAGCAGAAACTTCTTGTGGTTGAGAAGTATAAGTTGGAGTAATATCGATATCGTTTTTATAAAGCATATCTTTACTCTTATAATTGTAGAAAGGACCAGGTAATTTCTGTATTTCTTCAAAGTTTAGTTTATCTACATTTACCTTGTGACAATAAAGTATAGTAGGTTTAATACCTTGTACTTCAAACTCCTTGTTCTCCTTATTTATTCTTGTTTTTAATATGTCCACATCTTCTTTATTCAGTTTACCAATACGCGCTCTTGATAAAAGTTCAAAGAAACGCGGATCACTTGTTCTATAAGTCTTTGTCAAGTATATATATGTAAAGTTTAAACTTTCCCAAACACCACTATTGAAAACGTAATCATCTTTCACAGGAGACAATTGTAGCATGTCAAAAGAGACGATAAGTTGAATACCACCGAATGGTTCATCTTTTTTCTTAATTTTACGACACATAATATCCAGCAAATCAAAAAGACTCTTTCCAATCATGCTTAACTCATCAATAATTAGTAATCTTGTTGATGCGATACGTTTTGTGCTTTCTTTTTTCCATGAGACAGTAAACTGATATTCACCTTTTTGATATTTCTCAATCATATAAGGTTTAATACCTGCCCAATGATGAACAGTTGAACCACCAATTAAAACTGCTGCAATACCCGTAGAAGCGCACACATGATACTTGATGTTTTCTTTTTCGCAATATTCTCTAATACGATTGATTTGATAGGTCTTACCGACTCCACCAGGACCAGAAATGGCAATGTTTTGCTTGTTTACAAGAGCGTTGAGAATTTTCGAATCCATTTTAAAAAAAAATTAAACTAACTTTAATTTAACTTCACATCAAAATGTTTTAAACCTGTAAAAAATAATTCACTTTTTTATTTTAAAAAATGATTTTTCATTTGACACAAGCATATGTATTGTATATTTCAAATAACTTTATTGACGTTTTGATAAATTAAAACAACATTGATAAAATGGAAAAAATTCTTTGCTCTCATATTATTTCAGAAATTGAAAAAGGTAATTGGAACATGGTTGACAATAAGAAAATTATAAACATCCAATGTTTTCCATTAAATACAAAACAATTTCTAAACTTTTCCTATGTAAAACTCACTGTGGAGAAAAATGATGAAAATTCTCATTACAAAGGTTCTGTCACATTTGAATCAGAAATATCTTTCATGAGACAAAAAGAGGATGAAGGTAGCGAAGATTTTGATGAATTAAATCAGCAAACTTTTTATACCCAAACATTTGAAAAACTTCATAAATGTGTATGTAGCATGGTGAAAATTCTTGGAAAGATTGATCTATGTTCTTCTTGTAATAACATCTATCAAAAACTAAATGATACAACAAACTTATGCATGAATTGTGCTATTCAGTTATATGTACAAAAACCAAACATAGAATGTAGCATTTGTCTTGATGAAAATGCCTTTATGTTACCTTATAAATTAGATTGTGGACACGAGTTTCACTTTAGTTGTTTATCAAAAATGAAACACTTCAAATGTCCATTGTGTCGCACTGGATTTACAATTTAATTTGAATGTTTATGTAAAATGATAACAAGGTAAAAACTTTTTTTTTTGAATTCTTTGTATTTATAAAATAAACAATTTTATAAATATATTTCTAATAGAGAAAAATGTCTCTTATCATCCCTGATTTATATTTGTGCTCTCAATTTGAAGCGTCATCTTTTTGCAACAATAGAACTGCTAATATAATTATTAATGCTGCTATTGAAGTTCACCATCCTATTATTTCAAACATGACAGTTCTCAATCTTAATTGGGATGACATCCCAAGTCAAAACATAAACATAAATAATACTCTTTTTCGTATGATTGATATTATTGACTCTTATTTGACAAATAATCAAAAAGTAGTTGTCAATTGTTTTGCAGGAGTTTCAAGAAGTTCAAGTATTGTGATTGCCTACATTATGTATAAATATAAACTCACATTAGAAGAAGCGTTCCAATATGTTAAATCAAAACGTCCAATAGTTCAACCTAATCCTGGATTTATGCGTCAATTAAAAGAACTTGAACCATTACTCTTAACTTATAAAAAATAAATATTTTCATTAAAGAACTTTTTTTCAATATTTTTTTTATATTTTTTATTTGCAAAATATAAAATGACTCTAACAAATGTTCAAATGATTAGCATCGCTATTGCAGTTCTTATTGTAATTGTATTGTCTATTATGTACTTTAGAAATGATGAGAAATTCTTTTTCGGTGCTGCCCCCGAGTTCCAAGAACAACCTTATTGTGCTCGTGTCCCTGGTATTGATATTGTTGTATACAAGACACAAGATCCTCAATTTCCTTTCAAAAAGATAAATACACTCAATTTACAAATGATCGTGCAAAGACTTAATGATAATGTAGTCGCTATTAGAGAATTACAAGAGAACGAGAATAAAAAACTCACTAAACCTGGACAAAACTGGTCAAGAGAGGCGATGGTGCAATTTAGAAATATGTTGAGATCAATTAAGAGAGATTTCAATAGCATTTCCACTCAATGTCGTAACATGGACGATGTCTATAAAACAAATAATAATGTAATTGTTGCTTCAAAGAAGGAGACTGATTTCCTCAATAATCTTGATAATTATTTGAACACTGTATTGTATCCTTATATGATTACTGTAAAACTCGATGACGACGATGATATGAATAATGTTTATAATGTGAGTGTTCCTAAATCTTTTTTTGAATTTAACGCTGCAAATGAAAATATGAATGATTATGATTCCAATCAAACTAGACAAGTATTACGAGTGAGTGATAAATTGTGGTCTCAGTTTATTGAGAGACTTGATACCTTTTTGAATAAATATCCTGATAGCGGATTTGTCAAGTTTGAATTCATGAAGGATTATTAATTTTTTAATTTTTTTTTCAAAGATTTTTTATAAAAGAGAATTGATTTTCTTTTATAAAGACTTATACAATTATCATTATTGGAATTTTCTATAAGAAATAAACATGTCTTCTCAAACTTCAAAAACTGTTAAAACTAAACTTACTAAATCTGCTAAACTTGCACAACAACTCTCTCCTGATACTGAAAAGAAAAATAAAAAAGGAGATAGCAAACCTTCCTCTCCTCAAAAAGATGATGATGTATGTATTGAAGAAGTGGAAGAAACACCTATGAAAAAGACAGCAAGAACTAAAGACCTTTCTTTTAAACGTCTGCAGTTGAAAGATCAGATTTTATTAAGACCTGATACTTATATTGGTAGTGTTAAGAAAGTAAAAACGGGAGAAAACTTTTGGGTTCGTAGTGGTGACAAGTTTATTCAAAAATCTGTTTCATTTACAGAAGGTTTCTTGCGTCTTTTTATTGAAGTTGTTTCAAATGCTGTAGATAATGTGTGGAGATCTCATGAGTTCAATATTCCTTGCAAGTATATTAAAATTTCTATTGATAAAGAGAATCATACCTTTTCTTGTTGGAATGATGGAAAGACAATTCCCATTGAATTGCACAAAGACGAAAAGGTTTACATTCCTGAAATGATATTTGGCACACTTTTAACATCCTCAAATTATGACGATTCTGAAGAAAGGAAAACATCGGGTCTTAATGGTATGGGAAGTAAGTGTCTTGAAAAAGGAACTATTGTCCCTTCTTTTAACGGAGAGTTAAAAAAAATAGAAGACTATAAAATTGGTGATAAATTAGTTGGACCTGATGGAAATTCAAGAACAGTATTGGATGTGTTTTTTGGAAAGGGAAAAATGTATGAAATTACACAACCAAGAGGTAATAAATATGTTGTAAATGATAAGCATATCTTAACTTTAAGAATGCCTGATCATAAAGTAATTTTTTGGGATTCTACAAATTATTGTTGGTCAATATTATGGTGGGATCATGAAAACCAATGTATAGAAGGTAAAAGAATTTATGTAGAAAAAAAAGAAAGGGTGTATATTAATTGTAAAGTAGACGGATGTGACAAAAAATATTTATCGAGATCAAAACTTATAAAACATTATAAAAAATTTCACCCAACTGTAGAAATTCCTAAATCAGGAAAAAAACCTGTTAAAAATCCTGAAATGACAAATGATATAAAAGAAGCAAGAGAAGAAATGGAAGAATTTGCTAAAACAATTTCAGATGATAATATTATTGATATATCAATACAAGAATATATGAAACTAAATAAAACAACTAAAGGTAGATTGTCAGGTTTCAAAGGTTCAGGTATAAATTGGTCTAAAAAAGATGTTCTATTAGATCCTTATATTCTTGGTATGTGGTTAGGAGACGGATTATCAAGAGGTGATGGATTTGCAGGTGAAGATAATGAGTTGATCATAAAATGGGTTGAATGGGCAAAACAAAATAATTGTGATATTGTTCATAGTGGTAAGGACTCTTTTAGAATTAGAAGTAAGTTGTCAAAAATATCAAAACCATCTATCACTGAAACTTCAAATATAGAATGTACCGGTTGTAAGCATAAAATATGCACTTTATGTAGTGATGAAACTTTTAAAAATGAGTATCATACACCTATTATTAGAGATAAGACAAATCCATTGAAAGAAGTATTATCTCATTATAATCTTATTCATAATAAACATATTCCTAAAGATTATTTGATAAATGATAGAGAAACAAGACTAAAGTTATTAGCAGGTTTTATAGACACTGATGGGTCTGTATCAAGAGATGGAACACGAGTAGTTATATCACAAGGACCTGACCATGAAGATTTAATCGAACAATTATATTTTCTTGTTAAATCTCTCGGATTAAGTTGTTATTTTAGTAAAAGAGATGTTTCTTACGATTATAAAAATGAAAAAAAATATTCTTATTGCTTTACATTAGATATTACAGGAAGATTAGATGAGATACCTACTGTATTACCAAGAAAAAAATGTAGAAACTCTTTTAGAAGAGAAACAATGAATACTGGTGTAATTAGTATAAAAGAATTAACAGATGAAAGAGAATATGTTGGATTAAAAATTGATGGAGATAAAAGATTCGTATTAGAAGATTTTACAGTTACACATAATTGCACGAATCTTTTTTCTAATCACTTTTCTGTCGAGTGTTTTAATCCGGATAAAGGAATTTACAAACAAAGTTGGAAAAATAATATGAGTGAAAAGTCTGAACATACTATTGATACTGTTAAATCTCACTACCCTAAAACTGTGGAACAAGGTAAGAACGGTTATACAAAAATATCATTTACACCAGACTTGAAACGATTTGATATGACTGAATTAGATGATGACACACTTGCAGTAATAGAAAAGTATATTATTGATGTTGCCATGATTGTGTCAAGGTATCATGTAAAAGTTATTTACAATGATAATGAAATTTATATGAAAGATTACAAAGACTATATCAAATACTACTTTTCAGAATTACCAAAAGAGTATATGCTTCTACATTCAGGTGAGAACTCCTGTGTTGTATGTCCTTTTGAAGAATTTACACAAGTTTCATTTGTGAATGGTATCTATACAAAAGATGGTGGTGTCCATGTTGATGCATGGTGTGAAGCACTATTCCGTCCTATATTGAACAAGTTGAACGAAAAAGTAAAGAATAAAAAGTTTGATATGCGTGATATCAAGAAACATTTTTTTATTTTTGTCAATAGTTCTCTTGATAAACCACATTTTGACAATCAAAGCAAGACTCGTTTGAACACACCCGTGCCACAAATTGAAGTTAAGTCTCAAGTGATTAGTAAATTGTTGAAATGGAATTTTGTAGAAAGTATGAAAGACACTATTAAAACAAAGGAAATGTCAGTGTTGAAAACAGAGACAGAGAGAAAGAAAAACACGGTAAAAGTAGAGGGTCTTGATGATGCAAATCTCGCTGGAAAATATGGTAGATCGCAGGAATGTGTGCTTTGAATTACAGAGGGCCTTAGTTCCAAAACGTATGTTGTCAAGGGCATGAAATATGGTCTTTTCAATAAAAAAGGACACGACTTTATCGGTGTGATGCCTATTAGAGGAAAGTTTTTAAATGTGCGTAATGCATCTGTGAACTCTATTATCAAGAACAAGGAAGTTAAAAGTATTATTCAAGCAGTTGGATTACAACATAATACAGATTACTCACAAGAGAAGAATAGAAGGATGTTACGTTATGGCAAAGTTGTAATAATAAGTGATGCAGATTCTGATGGAAATCATATTACAGGATTGTTGTATAATTTTTTCGATGTATTGTTTCCAACACTTGTGAGATCGTCTGATTTCTTTTATTTTATGAGAGTGCCTATATTGAAAATTACAGAGAGAAATAAAGTTCTCGATTTTTATTTTTACAAGGAGGCGCAAAAGTATATACAGGAAAAGAAACCTAAATCTACTAATATTCGTTATTTCAAAGGATTAGGAACATCTAACAATGATGATGTAAAGAATGATTTTGGTAAACGTCTTGTGCATGTTAAATGTGATTCTAAAGAGTCTGAGGAACAGATAAATAAGATTTTTTCAAAAGACTTTACAGATTATCGCAAAGAGTGGATTGCCGAATATAATAGTGATAATGTTAATCCAAGTACTGATAGTCAAGTAGACATAAAAGATTTTTTGAACAATGAGTTGATTAACTTTTCCATTGAAGATTGTAAGAGATCTATTCCAAATATTTTAGATGGGTTGAAAGAGTCTCAAAGAAAAGTGCTCTATAGTGCAATCAAGAAAGGATTGTCGTATAAGTCCAAGTCATTGAAGGTAGCACAATTTGCTGGTTATATTGCTGAGCAGACCAACTATCATCATGGAGAACAGAATTTGTATGAGACTATCACAAAAATGGCACAACGCTTTGTTGGGAGTAATAATATTCCTCTTCTTTTTAATGATGGGCAGTTTGGAGAGAGATATGAGAATGGTGATGATGCTGCCAATGGAAGATATATTTTTACAAAACTTGATAGATTAACAAGATTAATGTTTCGAGAAGAGGATGATGAGTTTCTTGAAAACATTGTTGAGGATGGTGATATAATTGAGAAACGTTATTATATTCCTATAGTTCCTGTAATTCTTATCAATGGAAATGCAGGTATTGGAACAGGATGGAGTAGTCATGTTTGCGCTTATAATATTCGTGAATTAATAACATGGATTCAATGTTGGATAAATAATAAAGATGATGAGGATTTTCCAAAGGTAAAACCTTATTACAATAATTTCAAAGGAGAGATAGAAGAAGAAGGAACTCGTGTTAAAACAAGAGGAGTAATAAAAAACAAAAAAGATAAGGAGTATGTTATTACAGAAATTCCACTTGGTAAGAAAAATATGAGTATTTCAAAATATAAGGAGAGTCTTGAAACATTGAAAGAAGAAGGTGTAATAACAAGTATTAATGATCAGTCAAGTGAGAATGAAATAAACTTTACAGTAAAGATAAGTGATGAGTTGAAAAACGATGAGAACTTTGATGAAACAATGTTGATTACTAAGTTGGGATTAGAGGATTCGTTTTCAACTAACAATATGGTATTGTTTGATAAAAAGGATGGATTAAAAAAATACAAGAATGTGAATGAGATTTTACAATATTTTTGTCAAGAAAGATATGAACTGTATAAAATAAGAAGAGCAGGTGTTATAAATAATATGAAAACAAATTTAAAATACTTGAGAAATAAGGAGAAGTTTGTTACGGAAGTTGTAAATAAAAAACTTGTAATTAATGATTTGGATGAAGATGACGTTCTTGTTGAAATGGAGAGGAGAAAGTATGATAGAAAGGAAGGAAAGTTTGAATACTTATTATCAATGCAGATGAGACAGATGACTAAAACAAAGATTGAAGAGTTACAGAAGGAGATTGAAAAATG
>JACCDO010248593.1_pt1 | contig 19454 bp, 17 predicted proteins | sample 7446101 | NCBI WGS metagenome assembly JACCDO01 (sample SAMN15323440, study PRJNA562643) | freshwater metagenome | isolation source: river surface water | place: USA:Blue River Watershed | collected 2017-08-16 | reverse complement strand
TCATAATGGTCATAATGGTCATAATGGTCATAATGGTCATAATGGTCATAATGGTCATAATGGTCATAATGGTAACAAATACCATAATGGTAACAAATGTCATAATGGGAACCAAGAACATAATGATAATATCGATTATCTAAATAATCGATATAATAAAAATTATAAAAAAGAAAAAGATAAGAATAAAAATAATAATGTTAAAATTATTATTAAATCATGATTTAATAATGATTTAATAATGATTTAATAATGATTTAACTAATTAAAATCTATTAAAATCGAATAATATAATTATTAAATTTTGATTATTTAAGGGGAAAAATGAATTAGTTTAATAAACCGACATTTCAATTATCTAATTCATAAATATAATTAAAATTAAATTTTTAAACCTAATTTTTTCAAGGTAAAAATATAAATCTTTAAATTTAATTTTTTATTATGAATCATGATTATTATTTTTTTGTTTAATATTATAAGCTAAAATCCATTCTTCTAATTCTAAATCTTCAAAATCAGGGTCTTGTTGATTTTTTTCACGTCCTAATTTAACTAAAGCGTTATAAGCTGCTTTTTGTTCTGCTTGTTGTTTTTCTCTAGCATATGCGGACGAATATATTTTATCATTATTATCTTTTAGTGTAACCCACCAAATTCTGTCTTGATAAGAATAATTATTTGGTGGTTCATCTGAATCAGACCCAAATACAATTTCTCCTTCATCAAGAACATAAATATTTTCATTTTTATCGATAATATATTTTCCTTTCAATCCATAATTCTGAAAATAAGTATTTATTTTCTGTTTATAATTTCTATCTTTACCAATTAATTCTGCAAAATCAATACCTGTTTCTTCATCTTCAATTAGATTAACTAAAAATTTCTGACAAATTTGAAAACCTGGACCAATAATAAAGTCAGCAACTGTTACATATCCAGATGCGTTTAATTTGCTTGCAAAATCATAAAATAAAGCTCCAATAAATGCTTCAAAGCAATCCTCTAGATATTTATCTTTATTACGAGCATTATTTTTCTCATCTAGGTGACGTGAAAATAGAATATATTGACCAAAATTAACCTTTCTAGCTAATTTAGCTAGACCCTTAGAATCTACAATTTTAGAATAAATTTTGGTCATAAATCCTTCATTTTGTTTAGGATATCTTTCAAATAGATAAAATGCAATAATTAAATTTACTACACGGTCTCCTAGAAATTCCAAACGTTGATAAGACATATCCTGAATTTCTAAAGCCCCTTCTGGTTTATCAACAATTTTTACTTCATCTCGTTCCATAATTTCTTTAGTATGATTCCAAGAATAAGAATCATGAGTAAAAGCTTGTTGATAAAGACTTAAATCATTTACTGTTTGAAAAATACCATAACGGCGCAAAATATTTTCAATTTCATTTTTTTTTATAAAACGATTATTAAAATTGTATGGATTTATTTTCTTTTCTTCAATTTCTTTCTTTTCCATATCTGCAACATCCTTAATAATTAATTTATTAGATGCTGTTTTAGTTGTATCATCATCAGAAGAATTAGAATTATCTGATTTAATTAAAGGATTATGATTATCTAAATTTAAGGTTTTGTTTTTAGGAGCATTAAACTTCATAGGTTCTTGTTTCATTTCAGGTTTATTCATAATTTTTTTACGTAATAGAAAATCCATTATATAAATCCAATTGAAATCTAAAATAATAAGTAAAAATATGTTAAATATATATATTATAATCAATTTTATTTTATATTGATTTTTATCTATACTATAAACAAAACAAATAAAATGGAATTAACAAAATTACAAAAACGAATGTTTCTTTTTTTAATTGGATGTATTGGTGTTAGATTATTATTTGTATATCTAGCTATTAAACTTCCAATTTTAGGATTAAAAATTATGGGTATTATTGCTATTATGATTTCGCTTGGATTTTTAGTAATATTTATTTTTGGATTAAGAAAAACAGGTCCTGAAACAATGGGGGATAAAATCTGGTGGAATTCTTTAAGACCTTTTCATGCAACAACATATCTTATTTTTGGTATTCTAGCTATTAAAGGAATACAAAGTGAAGCCTGGAAATTTTTATTATTAGATGTAAGTGTTGGATTAGGTGCTTTTCTTATACATCATTTTGTTCATCCTTAATTTTTATTTTATTATTTAAGTAAATAAAATGAAATTATTAATTGCATTATTGATGTATAACACCAAATTGCTGGTTTTTCATGAATGTTGCTTGTAAGGATTGCTGCATATGGAGCAATAATTAAAATAGCCATAATTGGTTTAAATTGGAAAGTAATAAGAGCTGGAATTACAAAAAGGAAGAAATGTAATCCAATACTTGGAGTAAACCAATTTTGACCAGCAGCTCTTAATCTAACATTCCATGCTAAATGTCTTTCACCTGAGAATGTGCAAGTTTTGGGTCCACATATAGGTTCATTTTTAGTATCACATAAAGTATCATCAGTAACCCAAAATATTCTAGAAAATAATAAAAATCCTGCAATTAAAGATAGATATAAGAAATCGTAGTTCGGATTTTTAATGAATGAAAATAACCATATATTAACAAATACAGGTTGAAAACAAATATGAAGATATCCAATGTATGTTAACAATATGTTAGTTTTATTGTCACATTGATTTATTACTTTATATTGAAAATATTGAATTAATTCCATTAATGAAAAATAAAATATACCTATTGTAGCATAATAATGTTTTTTTATATAAAAATAATAACTAGCTAGTATTCCAGTTATAGCAAAACCTAAACTAATGTTTTCAGAAAAACACATAATAAATAATAACTTGTATTAATTTATCCTTTTACTTTACTTTCTGATTTTTTTTACTTTATAATTTTTATTATTTTATTCTTTATTTTAGAATAAAGGTATTACAAAATAAAAAAATACGATATAGAATATTTTAAATGAAATTACGAGGAAAAATAGGAGGTGGTAATAGATTATTAACATGTAATTTTATATCAGATGAAACATTAATAAATATTTTAATAATTATATTTCTAGGAATAATGATTTATTTAATTTTTACTAATTCTGGTTCAAAAAAACATCTTGTTGATTCTATTGAAAATTTTGTAGGAGGAAAAAGAAACGGAGAAGAAATAGGAAAGGAAATTGTTAAATACAATGATAAAAATGATGATAGTGATTCTAATTTTGATTATACCGATCCAATACCTCAGCTAATTCCACCAATTAATCTAAATAAAAATAACGATGATTATAATTATACAGGAATAGAAGGTTTTGAAAGTGGAAGAAAGAAAGATAAACCAATTGAAAGAGATGAAAATGGAATTCCTACTGTTGAATTCCCTTTTAAAAATTTATTTGACCAAAATGGAAAAAAATTAAATATTATTTTATTGGCAGCCCCTTTTAGAGAACCAAAGCATGAAGAATTATTTAATGAATATAAAAATCAAACACCTAAATTAGAATTTATGGGTATTTCTAGCTATTCAGAATTTCCTGGTAAATTAACTAATCCATATGAAAATAGATTTCATGAAGAACAAAATCATGATTATGCTTCAATGGTTTCATCATGGTTAAATTGTTTCAGAAATCCTAATAAATATATCAATCCAATTTATCGTTTACCAATTTTAGATTTGAGTGAATCTGATTTAAAAGACTATAAAAAAGTTAAAATAAATCCAAATATTAAAAAAGAATATGATTTCATATATCTTTGTTTAAAAGATAATGATAAATGTAACCCTGGATGGCAATCATATAATAGAAACTGGGAATTAGCAAAAAAATGTTTAGATATTATGTGTGGAAAGTATGGGCTTAAAGGTGTTATAATTGGACGTGAAAATTGCGAAATGCCAAACTCATGTAAAGGTAAAATTAAAATATTACCATTTTTAAACTATCATGATTTCCAGAAAGAATTACAAAAAGCTAGATTTTTATTTGTGCCTAATATAACAGATGCGTCACCTAGAGTAATTACCGAATCATTATGTTATGATTTAAGACTTTTAGTTAATTATAATATTCTAGGAGGATGGAAATATGTAACTTCAGAAACAGGAGAATTTTTCAATAATGAATATGATATTGTTCCTGCTTTAAATAAATTATTAAAAAATATGAATAATTATACACCTAAAAAACATTTCGTTGAAAATTATGGTAAAGAATTATCAGGACACAAATTATGTAAATTTATTAAACATCATTATCCAAATGTTGTTCCAAGTGCTAATACATTACAATATGTAACAATAACAATATAATTACAGTATTTTTTATTTGTCTTTTCATTTCTTTGTTAATTTTATTTTTATTTTTTCTCAAAAAAGTATAAAGTATTAAATAATAATGAGTAAAACTACAGTAAGTCGAAGATTAAAAATTGTAAAGATTTTAGATGAAGAAACAGCACAAAAATATATACCACAAAATGAAGATAGAATAATTCCTAAAGTTTGGGAATTACCTAATCGTAAAAGTTTTTTTAATTGGGTTTTAAAAACATATGCTGGATTTGATAAATCAAAAGTTGACACAAAAGATAAAAAAAAGGGGAAAGATGAGAAAGAAACACCACTTAGAATGGAATTATTTTCACAACAAAAACTAGTCCGTGATTTTATTTCTGATGAAAGTCCTTATAGAGGTCTTTTATTATATCATGGTTTAGGTGTTGGTAAAACATGTGCTTCAATTGCTATATCAAAAACAATCACCGATCCTGAAAGAGAAGTTTGGGTTTTCTCAAAAGCTAGTTTAGAAGGTAATTATATCAAAGGTATTAAAGATTGTGGTATGGATACTGTAAGAAACCAAAATAATTGGGTATTTATTGAATGTGAAAATAAAGTGGAAAAAAATTTAGCTCTTAATGTTTATGGAATACCGGAAGAAGTCATAAAACATAATTATGGTGCTTTTATTATTAATTATTCTGACAATACTCCTAATTATAATAAATTATCAGCAGAGGCTCAAGCTAAGCTAGATTATCAAATTAATCACATTATGAATATGAGATTCAAATTTAAACATTTAGATGATACTAGATTATTACAAAAATTGGAAAATGACAGTAAATATCCTTTCGATAATAAAGTATTGATTTTTGATGAAGTTCATAATATTATTAATAGCATGGCCACAGGTTCTAAAACTGGGGTTGCTTTTGAAAAATATCTTATGGCTGCAAAGAATTGTAAGATTATATTTTTAACTGGAACTCCAATTGTTAATGATGTATTTGAAGCAGCAAAAATTTTTAATATTTTAAGAGGTCAAATAATTACACATACTTTTCGTATTCGTTCAGATGGTGACATCAATTGGAGTCTTATTCAAAAAACCTTAAAAAAAAATGTATATGTTGACCAAATAATTATTAAAAAGAGTCAAAAGATGGTTATAGTTACTCAAAATCCAGATAATTATATTAATCATCCAGATGGTATTGGTATCATTTATCAAAAAGGAAAAACAATGACAAATGATAAATTCGAAAATTTAATAAAAAAACAACTTTCAGATATTGGTTATGACACATTGATTAACAGAGAATATAACACGGCATTACCAAATACTCAGACTGATTTCGATGCGCTCTTTTATGACAGAACATTAAATAAACTTAAAAAGACTGATATTATCAAAAAACGTATTATGGGGATGTTATCATTTTATGATCCACCTGTTCAAAGTCTTATGCCAGAAGTTAAAAAGGTTGAAAAGGTTTTAGTAGATTTTAGTGATTTACAGGCTAAACAATATCAAAAAGTTCGTAATGAAGAAATTGAAAAGAATAAAAAAATGAAACCTAAATCCGGTAGTGAAATTGATAAATTAAAATCTAGTTTTAGAATATTTTCACGGATGGCATGCACTTTTGCTTTTCCTGAAGAACTTGGTTCACCTTATGATAATGCTTTAGACCTAATTGAAAAAGTTGATAAAGAAGAAGAATCAATTGAAAATGATATTGGTATTGATTTAGATTACATGAACGAAGATAATGAAAAAAATATTGCTAAATTTGATATGTTAATCAAGAAAACTTATCTTAAAAAACTCAATGATAATAAAAATAAATATTTAGATATGGATAATGGTTCATTACTAAAACATTCACCTAAATATTATAAAATTATAAAAAAAATGGAAGATAGTCCAGGTTGTGTTTTTATATATAGTCAATTTATTACTTTAATTGGATTAAATACATTATGTCTAGCAATGGAAGCCACAGGTAAATATGCTCCTTTTAAGATTAAAAAAGACAGTCATGGTAATTGGAGCTTAGATGAAGAACCGGGAGATGAAAAGAAAATGAAATACGTCACCTGGGCAGGTGACAAAGCCAAAGATGAACGTGAAATATTGATAAAAGTATTTAATGGTGAATTAGAACTTTTGCCATCGACTTGTCAAAATCTTAAAACTCAATTAAGAAAAAAATATGGTGAAGAAATGAATAAATATGGAAAAGTTATTAAGGTTTTTATGACCACTAAAACTGGGGCTGAGGGTATTTCCCTGTTTAATGTTCGTCAAGTTCATATTACAGAACCTTATTGGCAACCTGTATTAATTGACCAAGTCATTGGTAGAGCTGTAAGAACTGGTTCTCATATGTCACTTCCACCAAATGAAAGAAATGTTGAAGTATATGTTTATTTAGCAACTTATTCAAACAAACAGATTGAAGTTATGAGAGAACCTAATTTACGGGGTGATATTGCTAGATATAATGATGGTTTAGAAAAACGTGGTAAAATAGTTACATCAGATGAATCTTTATATATTATTTCAGAACGTAAGAAACATGTTATCAATGTGCTCCTTAAATTAATAAAAGAATCAGCATTTGATTGTAATATTCATGCTAAGTCTAATTTTAATCCTCAAAATCCTTTTAAATGTTTAGATTATGATAGTAAAAATAGAGATGAATATTTAAGCACACCTAGTATTCTAGATACAATTGGATTGAATGAAGAACATCAAGAACAAAATATTAAAATAGCTATGGGAGAATTTATTGTTAAAGAAGTTAAATATTATTTTGAACTTAAAACATTACCTGGTCAAAAGAAATATTTCTATACATCTGATGTTCTAGGTGCTGGTAGAAGCAAACCAGTTGGTGAGTTAATTATAAAGAATGGTAAAACATTCCCAGCTTTCTACAAAAAGAAAGAATCTAAAAAATCTAAGTCAAAATCAAAATCTAAAACTAAGTAATATTGTAAGTTTAATATAAATTATATTTTTATTTTTTATTTTTTATTTTTTGAGACTATCATGTATCTAGAATTTGATTTTCTAGATATAGTATTTTTGATAATCTGTTTTTGTTTTTTACTATTTTTATTTATTTGTTTTTTTTTATTATTTATTTTTTTCTTAGATTCGCCACCTCTAAACGGAAAATTTCTGTTTGGATTAGAAGATTGGGTTGTTGTTGAAGATGTAGTTGAATGTGTAGTTGAGAAAGGTGTTGTTGATAAAGATGTTGTTGATGTTGTTTGTTGTTGTTTTTCTGGTTTTTTTAATAACATTTCTTTTGATACTTTTAAATCTTCCCATCCAAATTGATTACAATATTCTTGTAATAATTTTGTTAAGAATTCAAAACATTTTTCTAATTCAGCATAAATTTTTTTATTTAATTCACTAGAATTAGTTATAGTGCTTTCTATTTTAATACCTTTTCTAAATTTTTTTTCATCATGACAATTAGGTTGTTTTCTCATTTTTTTTTTAAATGATTTTACTAGCAAATTATTTATTTCTTCATTTATTAACCCCTGATGTTCTTCTAATATTTTATCTTTTTGTTGTGAAACAGAAGAATTAGTTCCTGAAGTTTCTATTCCTAATTTATTATCAATTATTTTTTGATTAATTGAATTAATAAAATATTGTAATTTATCCCGAATATTATTAAAGTAATCTGATAAATCATCTATTGGCATACCTTTAACTTTTAACTTTGAAGTGTCAGTTGGTTTACTTCTACCTTTTTCAAGTTCTGTATTAATATCTTCAAAACTTAATAATTCATCAGAACTTATTTTAAGAGTAGGATACAATTCATAAGTAATTTGTTTATTTTTAAAGGACTCAGTGTCTTTTTTAACAGTTTCAGATGCACCTGGTGTTAATAGTTGTGTTGACATCTTTTTTTAATTATATTTAAGAAAATTGATTTATTAATAATATAAAAATAATATATAGATTTTTAAAATGGAAAAAAAAGAATGGTTATCTGACTTTATTAAAAATATTGAAAATTATGATCAATATAAAATGCTAACTATAGAACCTAGATGTTATGATTCACATCCATGTAAACATAATGTATTAATTTCATTTTGTAATGAAGAACATGAAGTCTTAATTGGTGGTGATATTATAAGTAATTATCAAAAATATCATAAAAAATTATCACTTCATTTTATGGATTATATATCAAATAATAAAAACTAAAACTTATAAAAAATACAATTCTAGATATATTTTAGTCATTTTTCTTTTTTGAGTATAAAATATTACCAAATTATCTAATTAAGTGTTAAAGTTATAAAAATGCCTAATATTTATTTGATTTTATTATTAACATTAATAATAGGATTTATTTTTTATTGTCATGTATATCAATTTATCAAACAAACCAATCATTATGAAATTTTACAAGTTAGTAATCCAACACCTGATAATCTAGAAAAGATATTATTGGATAAATCACCAGTTATAATAACTGATTTATTATCTACATGGGATGGATTTAATCAAATTGATTTTGAATATACTAAAGTTCAACCTGACTTAACTAAAGATAAGGTAGCAATAAAATTATTAGACAAATATAGTAAAAACTATTTATTACCTTTTAAATTAAACCATTGGTATGAAAGTAATATTTCTAAGGCAGGAACTTTTAACGAAATAAAAAAGGTTGATGGTCATCGTCATTTTATTGTTCAACTTCAAGGTAAAATGAGATATGTGTTATTTTATCCTAAACAATCAAAGAATTTATATAATGGAAAAATAAAATTTTGGGGATGGGATAAAATGAAAAAAGAAGAAAAGGAACAGTTCCCAGAATTTCCAAAAGCTAAATATATTGAAATTATTTTATCAAAAGGAGCTATTTTTCATATACCTAAAGATTGGTGGTTTGCAAGTCAAGTATTAGAAGATTCTATTGAAATGACAATAGATTCAAATTCTATTTTTTCATATTTTATTAAGTAAAATAACCTTGTGTTCATACTTTTGTTTTCCTTTTTTTGTTAATTATAAATTATTAAATTTATAGTTAATTATAAATAAAATTAATATAAGAAAATCACCATAATTTTATACATCAAGCATCAACATTAAATAAAATGTCTCAAGACTCAAGCAGCTACGTAGGTCAAGTTAAGTGGTTTAACAACCGTCTTGGCTATGGCTTTATTACCATTATCTCTGAATGTGACCGTAAGAACCAAGATATCTTTGTTCATCAACAACATATTACCCCAAAAACCAGTGATTATCGTGCTCTTCAACAAGGCGAATATGTCAGCTTCCAACTCGGAACTGCTGACTCGAATTCGGAAGGTGAAGCTGTTAAACATGATAACCAAGCAGTAAATGTTACCGGTGTTTTTGGTGGTTCGCTTATGTGCGACCATAACGTCCGCCAACAAAGCACTGGCAAGCCTACCGAATCTGGCGAATCATCCGCACAAAAAGATGGTTTCACAACACCGTCTGGTCCTGGTCAACGCCGCACTAGCGGTGGCCCACCTCGTTCGACTCGTCCACCAAGCACAGGGTTTAGCGGACGTGGTCGCGGAACCGGTCGTCCTCGCCAATAATCAAAAATCAATTTGATTGTATTTAAAAAATCATACAAAAACCAAAAAAAATAACTTTCTTTGTTCTTTTTACATTTAAATAACTTTTGATTTTAATCTTTTCGTTAAAATCTGATAAAAAATAAAAAAAAAATAATTAAATACGATTATGGTTCTTAATCTTTTTACAGAATTATATGATTTTTGTGATATAACAAGCACAAAAACATTACAAAAATATATTATGATAGCCTTATTAATAATCATTATAATATTTTGTATTCAAATCAGTTTATTGATGATTAGTTTAGCAAGGGGGATTCATAAATATTTCCTTATTAAAGAATTGGATTTAAATAAAAGATATGGTAAGGGGTCATGGGTTATTATAACAGGAGCTTCAAGTGGTCAAGGGTATGATTTTGCAATGGAATTTGCATCTAGAGGATTTAATATTTTAATGATAGGTTCAAAAAGAACTGATGAAACTGCTAAAGAAATAAAAGAAAAGTATCCAACAGTAGAAACTAAAATCATATACAAGGATTTTACTAAAGCATTTGATAATAATTTTTTCGATGATATATCAACAACTTTTAATGAATTAGGAACTAAAATAGGGATTCTAGTTAATAATATAGGATTTAGAACTGCATGGGAACCATATCATGAAATGCCTATAGAATTAATTAAAGGCTCAATTGCAGCTGGAACATTGGTTCAAGCTAGATTAACACAATTGGTAATACCATTTTTTATTTCAAGAAAAAATCAAGGTAATGGAAATTTAAATAGTGCACTAATAAATATAACTGCACAATGTTTACATCCAAATTATTTGTTTGGAATAAATAGCACAAATGAAATTTCTGTTCCTTATTTAAGCGTTTATGAAGCAGCTAATGCATTTGGATTTTATCATGGTAATTCTATTTATAAGGAATATAAAGATAAATTTGATATATTGAACATTACACCTGGAGCTGTAATAACTAAAAACACTAAATATTTAAATGATACAATGTTTAGTGTCAATAGTGATGTTTTTGTTAAACAAATCATTAAAATGATGGGAAATGTTAATGGTCATACTTGTGGTTATTGGGGTCATGCTTTTTCAAATTTCTTAATAAATTTAGCACCTTTTATGAAAGACCATATCCTAGAAAAGGTTGGTAAAACAATCTCAAATAATTTTATGAAAGATTATAAAAATGAAAATAAAAAATATGATTTATAATTTTATGAAATTTTAATTTACTTCATTGTCTTATTCTAGATCATTAATATTTATTTTTTCTTCTATTTCTTCTTCTATTTCTTCTTCTATTTCTTCTTCTATTTCTTCTTCTATTTCATCAGATGGATCTTCATATATTTCTTTTTCTTTTTCTTTTTCAGATTCTTCTTCAGATTCATCTTTTATTTCTTCAAGAGGATATTTATTTAGTTGAATTATATTTTCAAAAGATGAAATATGAAGATTCATGATACGTTCGCATTCTTCTTTTATAATATGGTCACTTACATTTATATCACCAAAATTATTATAATCATCTTTATAATCATCTTTATAATCATCTTTATAATCATCTTTATTATTTATATAAAAATCCGTTGTAATATGTTCATCTTGCCATTCTAACGGATGAATTAAATCTTGATAAGATTGTATTTTTTTATATTCATCATAAAGTGAAGTTTCATTTTTAGAATCATTTTCTATTTTAATGAAATTTTCAATCGATTTAATCCTTTTTTCTATCAAGGATAATCTAGTATCAAAAGTGTCAACTTGTTCTATTAAATTATCTAATCCATTTATTATTCTATTTTCAATTTCAATAAATTCCTCATCTATTATCTTAGTCATAAGTTTATTTACAGTATTATTTATATATTCTTTTATAATATCATCATTTATTATATTTGTATGATAGTTTTCATCTAAACTTTCTTTAATTTCTACTATTTTTTCATCATTATTTTCTTCTGGAAAAAACACTAATGTAGTTATTTCAATAAAAGTATTTAATGATGAAGCTATTTTATGTAAGAATCTAAACATTTTAATTATATTTACGATTTTTTTATAGATTTATGGGTTTTTTATTAATTTTATTATTAAGTATTATAATTTGCGAATAGTTTTAACTTTAATTATTATTTTTTATTTTTCTTATGTAAAAATAAAGAAAATAAAGTTAATATGGTAAAAACAAATATTAATATTGGTAGTAAGGAATTATATTTAATAATTTCTGTATTACTAGTTATTGGTATAATGTTTGTAATTTATTACTATTTTACAGTTGAATGTTTTATTGATGCAAAAATATTAGCAGATGATATTAAATCAGATGAAGAATATAGAAAATGTATTAATGAAAATGCTTTACTTGAACAAAGAACAAAAGGGACAATTAAAGGATGCACTACTTTATTAAGTAAATTAACTTCAAATGGAACAACCATTAATAATAATACACCATATGGAAAAATAACTGATTTATGTCCAGTTTCAACATATTCTAAAACTCCAAATGATTGTTTATCAAAAAGAGCTGAAAAACAAACACCTATAATTGATGCTTTAAAAAATGAAATCGGAAATCTTAAAAAAAATACTTTAATGCAAAAAATAAATATAGATAATGGTCAGGTTGAACATAAACAACATGTTAACAGTCTTTATGCAAATAAAGAAATTGTTGATGCAATTAATTATATAAATAAAAATAAATATAAAATTGATAATGAAGAACATGACCAACTATTTAAAGAAAAAATAACTATAACTATAACACCTAGACCATCTAATGCTCCTTTTAAATTAGGAACACCTCCTCCTGTAAAAATATCAAAATCAATTGATTAATTACACCATTATTTTTTTTATTTAGTTCTTCCTTTTATTTTGTTGTAAATAAAATAATAAATAATAATAAAATAAGATATAAAAAATTATCATGAGTTTAGTATCTATATTTAAGGAGATTAATATTATTCGAGAAAAAATTATAGAATTTAATTCTATATATCTAGAATCTGATGATAATAAAAAATTAGAATTGAAGAATAAAATTTATGAATTTGAACAAAATTTATCATATTTAGAAAAATCTTTTAAAACACAAATCATATTAAATAAAAATGAAAATCAAAAAAAAAGAGAGAATAAAACCACAAATCAAAGCAAAAAATTAAAATCAAAACCAGTTTTAGAAGAAAATAATAATGATAATAATGATAATAATGATAATAATGATAATAATGATAATAATAATGATGATAATGATAATAAAAAATATGAATATGTAGAATTTATCGATGATTTTACTTTAGCTAAACAAAAATTAATAAATGAATTTAATAATTTAATGGAGTTAAGAGAAAAGAAAAGAAACTATAAAAAAATTTAGATTTTTTTGTGAATTATGTATGATTGAGTATATAAATTTAAACGTTAACTGGTTTAATAACAGCTGTTGTTCTATCTTCTCTAGTTACAATTTTAAATGTAACATGAACTTGCATTGATGAATTAATTAATTGACCATAAGATGGTCTAGCAGGGTCATCATCAATTAAATACATGTCTGTTGATTCTCCAGCTGTATCATGATAAGTTGATATATCTAAAGCTCCAGTATTTTTATCAAGTTCACCAGCTGGTGCGATATAAAGCGTATTAATATATCCTTCATTACCAGTATCAGCTGTCTTAGAAACTTCTTGTTCTAGATTGATAACAATATGACCTTGTGGACGATTAATAAATTCAGCAAACCAATGTTTTTCATCACTTGTAACTGTTGATTTCAATTTATAATTTTTAATTTTAATTAAATCACCGACTCTAAATACTCTGTTGCTAAAGTAAGTTTTAGTTTCTATTTTAATATATTTTCCAGATGTAACTCCAGGGAACCCAGTTGTCTTTTTTAATTCTAAATCAGTTAAATCAATTGCTGTTATGTTTTTAATATCTAAATGGTCTTGGTCAACACTAATTAGTTGTCCATCAGGGCGATAAAATCTAATTGTCATTCTATTTAAGGAAGCTAAAGGAGTATTTGGGTATTTTTTCTTTTCAAAAAGGAATGGACAGAATGACATAAAACCACGTTTAAATTGACGGTCAAAACGTTTATAAATATTATCTTCTGGAGTAGGTCTAGTTAAACAATTCTTAATTTGGTCACATGTTAAAACTTCAGAATCATATGCTTTATCAAATAAAAGAAGAGCAAATGCTTCGTTAAGTGTATTATTACTTCCTTTAAATACCCCATCTAATTCATCAATATCCATAAGTAAAAATGGGTATGATTGTAAATCTAGATATATTCTATTGTCAAATGGAACAGCAAGACGGTCATGTGGAAAAATTACCTTAATAACTTCAACTGATATTACATTACGATATAATTGGTCAATACCAACCCCTGTTTGAGTATCAGAAGGACGGAAATTAACTAAAAAGTTATAACGGTTTTCAGCATTGTTTTCCCAATTACGGTCTTCACTACTGACTACAAAATAATTGGCTACATCCTGGTATTCTCTCTTTGAATCTCTAATTTGACTTAAAAGAAAATCATAAATTGGATTACCTACATCTAGACTGGTATCAAAAGCTGAATTTTGTGTTTGATTTTGATTTTCTCTTTTATTTGAATCTTTTTCATCTATTGTAAGTTGTGAAAAAATATCTTTGCGATTAATTTCCGCTGGATTTCTAAAAGTATTATTATGTTCTACTGCCATTCTGTCACCTAGAAAATCGCTAACAACCTTATCACTTGAAAATTTATTATTAACTGGAACATCAGCGATGAATCCTTCTCTGATTTCTTGAGGATTATGAACAATAGTTTTATTTTCAGCTGTTTTTTGATAATTAAGAAAATCAGATATTTCTTGATTTCTTAATTTTTGTAAATCTTCGAATCTGCTACCAACATTTTCAGGTGTTATATCATTTAACTGTTCACTGTTAAAATAAAGAGGTTGACCTAGGTTGCTTGATTGGTCTGTAAAATCATTATTTAAAGTAAAAGGTAATATATTATATTCTTCACTAGAATCATTTGTTATCCCTTTTAACTGTTGATTATTATTTTGATTATTATTTTGATTATTATTTTTTTTAATTGTTTTGTTATTATTCATTTGTTGTATATCAACAATTTCAATTGACACATTTTTTGGCATAGTTTGATTAGCTGTATTAGTAGTCAATATTGATTGATTTTGATTATTTTGATTATTTTGAGGTGTTGAATTAAAGGGATTGTTTGCTATATTTAAATCTCCTCTTGAAGCTAATAAACTTTTATATCTTTTATCAGTTTCTTCTTTATTAGCAATCGGTTCTAATTCATGAATAGATTTAGTAATTATACCTTGTGGATTATTATTTTTAGGTAATTGCATTTCATTAAGCATTTGTCTTTCATGTTGAAGTGTATCAAATCTATTACTAATCACATCTTCTGAAGAATTACCTACAATTGCTCTAGCAGGTCTATCAATAAAATAATTTTGACCTGGTTGACGACCCCCCATCATTTGCATTTCATTATTAATAGATTGTTGTGGTTGTGAATGTTGTTTTTGTTTTTTTGAAAATTGGTCAATAAAGTAATTGGTTATTTTCTGAACAGTATAACGATTTAAAGATGCTAGATTATTTGAAGTATTGACATCAACATTTTGATAAACCTTTTGCATCATACCATTAAATGTTTTTTTGTATTTAGGTGATGAATTCATATTATAATTTACTTTTTGAGCAACTTGTTCTGAAACATCACGATAAAGAAAATCAATATTATTTTCAGATAAATAAATATCTCTAATAGACGAAGATGATGACATTTTATTTTACTTTATTCCTTTAATTATTTATTATTAAGAATATTATTAAATTACTTTAAATTATATATCGATAATTTTAAGATTAAAAAAAAGCACGAAAAAAATTAAACTTCTTTTTTTTTGATAAACATTCTTTCTTTTTAAGCAAAAAACTTTATTCGGCTAAAAAGAAGTATTTACGTTTTTTATTTACAAATTCATCTGGTATTCTAGATTGTAGTTGAACAAATGTCTTTTTCTTTTCAAGTAATTGAATAACAAAATAAATAGAATAAACACCACATTCAGAATGTTCATATTGATGTCTAGTTTTATTACAATTATATGTAAATTCAAAATTATTAGGTGGCGGTAATTCACTAGCTTGTTTTTGTAATCTATCAATTAAGACTTTTATTTCATTTGGTGGTTCATGACCATATGAATCAAAGAAGCAAATCATATGTTCTTTTATATCCATAAATAAAGCAATCCAATGAGACCCTGGTTCATCATGTTTGTCTAAATTAAATATGATACCAACCTTTGTAATATTTTTCTTTAATAAAGTAGCAATACTAATATTACATAATTCATTTACAACACATTGTCCCATATTTTCACGGTAATCAAAATCAATTGGAACAGGACCTATAAATTTAAATTCGGGATATTTTTCTTCATATTGTGACATTACTGATTGAATATCAATCGAACTTAACCATTCATATGGATTTTTCTTCCAACTTCTAGGCATTTTAGGTCTAAAATTACTTTCTAACTCCTTGTTGCCAATTCTTTTAACAAATTCTTGTTCAATCCAACACCATTCTGATGTGCATTTCCCTTTTAATCGTCTATCAATCTCTTTCCATAATTTATTTTTATTACTTTCATTGTTAATTTTGGGAATTTTAATCATATCTTCCTGATGTTGATTATTCCAACCATTCGCTATTTTAACTAATGAATCAAAATCAAAACACGATGTTGATTTACTTTTTTTATTTTTTATAACGGCTGGATTACATATATCTGGATTCGGTTTTGTGCTAGATGTATTACCTAACATAGTTTTTTTTTGTTTTTTTGTTTTTTTTGTTCTTTTAACCGACTTTTTTAATGTTTTTTTAAAAGTGGGAATTTCAAAGCCAAACATTTTTGATTTCTTTTTATCTAAATAAAGAGAATTTTATATTTTTCATAAAATGATAAAAGATAAATATACAGCATTTCTTATATTAACATTAATTATTCTAGTTGCATTTTATATTATCTATTTTAACAAAATAAATAAAGAGGGGTGGGTTCCATGGGTTTGGAATATACCAACTAGAGATTTATATCCTCCATTATATTATTCACCTAGATGTTCTCCACCAGTTAAACATTTTTATTTACAAACTAATTGTAACAATGATAAAAAACAAATTACTATTAATTTTACACCTCAAATGATTGATAGATATTCATTTGACCCAGACTATTTTGCGAATTCATATATGCCTTATGTTTATAACGATTATCCAGACTTAGTTGTTCCACTAACATGTCCTTTAACATATTGAAAAAATTAAAAAAATTATAAATGAAAAAATGAAAAAATGAAAAAATGAAAAATAAAAACAAGAAAAAAGTTAAAAGTCACATAAAAATATAACATTTATAATAAAGATAGTAATATATATCATTTGGAATCTTAAAAATAATTTTAATATTTATAATATGAATCCAGATACGGAAACGTTGTATTTACAACAATATAATGCATTAAATGAATTAAAATATATAATAAATAAAAAAATTAATAATATTAAGTCACAGGAAAATGATAAATTAAATGAAATTATTAAAGAAAGGTTATATGCATCTAAAAGATTGGAAAGTCTAAGGAATAAAATAGATACAGCTTATAATAACTATTCATCTGAAAAAGAAAAATTAAATAATGAAATAATTGAAATTAATCAAAAATTAGAATTAGAAGATACAGAAAGTGAAAAAAATGAAAAACAAGAAAAACTAAAAATTTTAGATGAAAAGAATATTATTATTACTAATGAAATTAAGCAGAAGCTAAAAGAACTACAAGAATATGAAGAAACAAAAACACAACAATATGAAACTTATCAAAATGATTTATTTAATATTAAAGTTAATTTCAAAGGTGATAAAATGTCATGGAATCAAAGATTTGATTTTCTTAAAAATAGATTAAATTCTCATCAAAATGATTTTTCAATTTTCAATAAAAAATGGCTTGATTATCAAGAGAATTATAATAATAAAGTAGCTGATATAAAAGAAACTATTTCTATTTTACAAGAAGAATTAGATGATTCGATTTTAAATAAAAAAATAGAAAGACGTGATAATATTAAAATAATTCGTCAATCTTTAACAGATAAAAAGACTTATCTTTCAGAGATTAAAAAATTTGAAGAAAAATTATCTAATTCAGAAAAGGAAAAAGTCATTTTGATTGAAAAACAAAAGGAATGGCTTAACGTAGTTAATAATGATTTTTCTTTGAATATGGATAATATAAAATCTTCAATTCTAGATATTGAAAATAAAATTAATATTAATAATCAAGAAATTTTATCAGTTCAAAAAAATATTAATAATGTTGAAATTGATATTAATCGTGGAAGAGTTGATTTAATGAATTCTGCTTGGGGATTACGTCAACAACTAGGTGAATTAAAGATTTTACATGAAGAATTAAATAAGAAATATCAAGGATTATTAATTGATTTAAATAATCAAATTAAGACACAAAATAAAGTAATTGAAGAAAATCCATTTAAAAATGAATTAAATAAAATGGACGAAATAATAAATCAATGTAATTTTGGCATCAATTCTTTAACAACTAGACAAAATAGTCAAATTAATAAAAATAAGTTCTTTTACGAGAAAAATAAATCAAAACTGCAAGATATTAGATTTAATATTAAAAATGAAAGCGAATGTATTGACAAATTAACCTTAGAATATCAAAATGAAGAAACAAAATTTAATGAAGAAAAGGATATTAGAAAACAAAAAATAAATGATATCGAAAATGATATTAAAGAACATTATAATTATTTAGAAGGATTAAAGTCTCAAAATGATTTAGAATCATGTAAAATAACAGATGAATATAATCTTAAAATAAGAGAAATTGATTCTTTAATTAAAAAATGTCAGACTGAATGTAATAAATTAAAAGATGATTCTAATAATATTATTAATCAAAAAGATGAGTTAAACAAAGTGAAAGAAGTTTTAAGAAAAAAAAGTAAATATCGTCTAGAAGAAATTAATAAAAGATTATATTTTATCGACCTCGAAATGAGACAATTAGAAATTATGGAATTATCTTATAATTCAGAAAAAAATAAGTATGAAACTTTCTTAAATGATTTAACAAAAAAGGAAGAAGATGTTAAATTATTCTTTTTACCACAATTAAATGAATTATTGCAATCACAAATAAGAAATAACAATGAAATAGAAAATATTAAAAAAATATTAATAATCAATTAAATATAAAAATTCTAGTAATTTTTAGTCTTAAAGTTTATTTTTATTTTTTTCATTAAACATGTAACTAGAATTTGATTTTCTAGATATATTTTTAGTTATATAATTTTATTTTTATTTTTTCATTAAACATGTAACTAGAATTTGATTTTCTAGATATATTTT
>JACCDO010615564.1_pt1 | contig 19460 bp, 23 predicted proteins | sample 7446101 | NCBI WGS metagenome assembly JACCDO01 (sample SAMN15323440, study PRJNA562643) | freshwater metagenome | isolation source: river surface water | place: USA:Blue River Watershed | collected 2017-08-16 | reverse complement strand
CAGATAAGGAACAAGCAGATAAGCAACAAAGTAACAAGAGTTCAGATGAACTGAATCTTGGCCTTAGATCCGAAGATCCCTTAGCGGACTTTCCTAAGTTCTAATTTAAGAGCTTGGGTTGCTGTAGGAATCCTTCTACCAGGATTCCAAATGATCTTACGTTTGGGTTGCTGTAGGAATTCTTTTATCAGAATTCCAATATGAAGTAACTTACGTTGGGTTGCTGTAGGGATTCTTGTCTCAAGTTCCTGGAATACATTAATCAATGTTAGATTGATTGCTGGAAGGAACTTTGGAATCAGAATCACCGAGTTAACCGAGTTAAGTTAGGTTGCTGTATGGTCCATCTCTTGGACCAGGCCAGGCTTCTCAGTTAAGATATTAACGTGGGTTGCTGGAAGAAGCCTTTTCAATGCGCTCAGGGAACAGAATATAGAATTTGCTGGGAGGCAAATCTATATCAGTAAATCAATAATGCGATTTAGTTGATTGCTGTATGTTCCCTTAATCGGGTGTTCTGTTGAGTGGTGCGCCTCCCACTCAACCACCCCGCGGATTAAGTGGGGGGGAAACCAATTCAATTTTTTTTCCTTTTACTCGGAGTCCTCGTAGGTGTCCTCTTCATCCTCATACAAGGAAATGGAGATTCGGGGATCTGTATATTTCTCCCCATAGAATGTAAATCGTTCACCTTTAAGTGCCACATTTACAGGACTGGTAAAGGTGTAAAGCGATCCACCCTCGTAAGGCGCCTTCGTTGGATCTAGAGTGGCTTCTGCGGCAATTCCCAGAATGCCCGCATCAACAGAATATTCCTTACCATCTGACCCACTGAATGTACCATCACCACCAGTGCCTCCCATCATGAAGACATGAGCTGGATTTTTGGTTGATTGGAAGAACCCTTCGTCGTAACAAGGCCCAAACACTTTGTCATAAAGAGTATCGTGCAACGCATAGCAGAGATCTCCAATGTAATACCGACCCGCTGGAAGAGTTGCCTTGGACTTACCCTGACGCACCCAATCTTTGGGCTCAAGAGAGAGAGGAGAATTTGTAGCCTTGGGAGTTGTCTTCTTTGGGAAGATTCGCCCATTCTCCCAAGCCTCCACACTATATTGGTAGCCTCGGCAAATACACATCCGATGATCGTTTCCTGCAGGTTTGTTGCACCATCCACACACCCAATCCATTTGCTCTACGTCGTTAGTCTTAGGAGAGGGAGGTGGAATTGCAGCGGCCTGCTTCGCTGGTGCAGAAGAAGCTTGAGGCTGAGGCTGAGGTAGAGGCTGAGGCTTAGGCTGAGAAGCTTTCTTCTCAATCTTTTTCACTTCAAACCGAAGGCTGGAAAGAACTGACTGATAGACTGCAGACCGCCACTCAGCTTCGCTGGGGAACACGGCCTTTGTAGGATAGACTTGGAGAAACTGATTCTTCCAAGGCTTACCAGTTGCAATTCGCTTCTTTTCAATAAATACACGGACAGTTGAACTCATTGTACTATCAAAAAAAAACAGCCAGAGTGCTTTCAATTTTGTTGGCTGCTTTTTTTGTCCCAGCTCCGCCTAGAACCGCAGGAACGCACTGACCCGCTGACGCACGGGATCGTAGCGCTCGTCGTCCAGCTGCGCTCGCAGGCCCTGGTAGGGAGTCCACTCCACCACACCCTCCTTCTGGAGCACCTTGAAGAGTGCTGGCGACCAGCCACTCAGCATCACCACCCCCTCCGTGTCCGACTTGGCATGGAAGTCGGTACTGGAGGCTGCGATGTTCCAGATGACGATGCGAGGCATCTTGAGCCCCTGACCCTCGCCCCACATGTCCTCGCCCGCGCGCTTGAACGCCTCGCGAATCATCTCCACATGGGTCTGCCACGGGTCAGTCTTCACGACGTGACGGTAGCGGTTGCCCGTGTAGTAGGAGGACTCGTGGGAGGCGCACGCCTGGTCCCAGTTCATGTCCGTGAGGACGATGAGGTTCTCGGGCTCTTCACCAGGCTTCACGCGCTGGGCCTTGCACCGCTGGAGCACAAGGTCCATTGCCTTCTGGAAGTCTGTGCTGGTGCCCTGGCCGATTGCCCCTCCAATGGAGGCCACACGCTCGAAGATGTCGCCCTTCGGAAGCGTATGGAATGTGGGGGTGGAGTCAAAGGTCAGGAACGTGTCCTTGAACTCCTCGGTAGCCACCTCAGAGATCAGGAGCCCCATCGCCATGCTGACCCAGTAGGGAGTGTCCCCGTTTGAGCCAGATGACTGCATGGAGCCGCTGAAATCGCACATCGCCAGGCTGCGACCCAGTCCACCCCCAGCCTTCGCATCTGCCACCATCTGGTTCCAGACGCCCACAATGGCCCCCTTCTCCTCCTGAGAGAGGCTAGAGCTTGCCGCACGGCTCTCATAGTCCTCATCCTCGTAATAGGAGTCGTAGTGGGGGCGCATGGAGTGGACCACCTTCTTCACCAGCTCGTGGGGGAAGACGGTCTGAGACCCGTTCAGCTTGGCCTCGCCGCGCGCTGCCTTGCCGAAATGGGCCCCAAAGTGCGCCGCACACTCTACGCGGTCCTGCTCGGTAGAGGGCCGTTGGGGCGCACCCTTACCCGTGTAGGTGGAGGGCTGGTTCAGGAAGGCCTTCATGTTCTTCTGAAGGCAGCGCCCAGCCACCTTCTGCGGCTCAATGTCGGCGAAGTGCTTGCCGCACATCTTGATCTCCGTCGTGTCAATGACACGATTGAGGTGGGAGACCATTTGGCGGTAGCTCTTCAGCTGCTGACTCAGAGAGACTGCATCCGCCCGACAGAGGCTCTTTGCCAGCTGCTTGGTGAGCGCCTTCTCAAAGCGGCTCTCGTGACACTCACGGGGAGCGTACTTTGCCGCCAGAGAGACCTTCGTAGGCTCCGCCATCATCCGGTCAGCGTCCTGCGTGAGCTGATCGCGGAAGAGCTGCACGATGCGCTGCTGGAGCTCATCTGCGTAGGGAGGAAGATCCCCGTGGGCCTCTACGCCAAGCACCTTCAGGTCGCGCCACGACCCGTACTCAGGCACAAGGTCCAGGAGACTCAGCATGAGGTCCTGGTACTTCGGATGAGCCAGGAGATGCTTTGTCATGACCTGGGCTGCGTCACGAATTCCCTTGCCGCCGCGCACGTCACGCGTCTGGAAGAGGAGCACAAAGGCATCCTTCACCATCTGCGGGTCGTCGGAGCTCAGGATCGCATCCAGGCCACTCGTGATGTGGGCGGGATCGCAGCCACGGTTGAGGAGCACGCTCAGTGCAACGCGAGGGTCATCGACCCCCGTTGCGGTGTAGACATCACTGCCCTTGGTTCCAATCGTTGTTGTGTTCTTCATGGTAAACGCCATTTGATTTAACTCAGGTACAACTCTTTAACTTGAGTCAAATCAAATTCAATTTTTTTCCTATGCAGGCACCCTCACCGTGCGACTCACAACCTTCTGCAATCCAAACTGTCTTTCAAAGGAGTTCACAGAAAAATTTCCACGCTCACTAGGAGCGTTTGTCATAATAGAGCCACTCGGCTGTGCGTACAAGGTAAATATATACCGATGAGTCCCTGAAGGGGGCGAAGGACCCGCATAAGGTACAATTGTCTGCCCTTCATGAATATCATTCAAACTTCCAGGAATGTTTGTAATGAGCCAATGGACCCACGATTTGGCAGGTGCATCTGGATCGGACATCAGAACTGTATACACCAAGGAGGGATCACCTTGAAAGAGAATTGTGGGTTCTTCTGCTGTATCCTGTTTTGACAGTGTTTTACCGTTTGCATTTGTTTGACCGTACTGGACTTGAAACCGGTTCATACTTCTGTTAAGAGGGAAATCTTTTCTTTGAGTAGATGGAGGTCACCTTTCTTCGCCACGCCCAAAGCATTTTCAATCGGGACTTAACATCTGAAAAAGACTGTAATTTGACAGAAGAAGGTATTTCACAGGCATCACAAATTACAGGAACCTACGACATAATTATTTGCTCCATTCTCAAACGAGCCAAGCAAACATTACAGCATTCTCAATTAAACTGTAAAAAACTTCACTTTACAGACTTGTGCCGAGAGATCCGTGTGGATATTTGTGACTTTTTGGAAGACGAGGATGAAACTAAAAAAGAGACAGCAGAAGAAGCTCAGAAGCGCATTCGTCTTTTTAAACAATTTATCAAAGAAAAAGTATCACCAGGTCAATCTGCCCTTGTCATTTGCCATGGAGACTTTATCCATCTCATTGGAAAAAAGCAGCTTCCATATCCACAGAATGCCACCTTTCAAACGATTCACCTTGATATCTAGACAGGTTCTACATCGCTTGCATCACGCCGATTGACAGGTTCCACATACTTCAATCCCAGGAAGTCAAAGATGTCTTTCTCTGTCTTCATCACTGGCACTGCTGGCACTCCCTCTTTGACAGGGGTCAATGTATGCTCGTTAATTGTATACCCTTTCTCTTGTGCGTAGCGACGAAAGGCTACATTGAAGTTCTGAGATCCTGTAAAGTACAGAATTGCGTATGCAAATTCCTCCTCTGGAGTCATCAGAAGATCCAAACGTCTTGCCTTGGATTCTCCATTGAGGCGCACATACCCAAGGAACTTCTTAGGACCCCGTGCCAGAGTGTCTACAATATACTCTGTATCTTGAAACATAGAGATTGTTTCTAGAAACAGCTCACCTTGTTCTTTCTTTGACATGCTGTCAGGGAGCATGAGAAGAACATCAATGTCTCCTGAATTTTCTGCACCTCGCCTGTAGGAACCCACCACAGCTCCTTGAAAGCGTGGATCCAATGCATTCAGAATGAGAGTCTCATGCATTGCCATTTCATGGCGAGGAATGCGGAGAATGGCATCATCATAGTACTTCAAGCCCATTTTCTGCACCTCGTTGAGGAGATCCGGATCTTCCGCCAATGCAGTTCGCAGCTCCGCAATCGTCTTGATGCCCTTGGTTTCCACCAATTGCTTTGCTTTGACAGGCCCAATTCCATGGACTCCCTGCAATGCATCCAGACTCTCTAGGTTGGTTTCCTTTCGTGCCTCGGTTGCCGCCTTCAGTGAGCCTGTCGTCAGAATCTCTTGGATCTTATCCTTAATCTTCTTTCCAACCCCCTTGATATCTTTCACATCATCGATGTGTGTAATAGGGCCTTCCTTTGCACGCAGCTGTTCGATGACTTTTGCATAAGCGCGTGCACTAAAAGGCTCCTTCTTTGCGATATCAGCTCTCCGAAGCGTATCCAACTCGCGAATGATCGTGTCTTTAGCATCCATAGTGTCTGCTTGTTTCCCACAAAAAAGAAGTTCAATTTTACTTGGACCTCTTCTTTGGGCTGGGATGTTGTCTTAGTAAGCCTCCACCTCGTCGCCCCACTCCTCCTCAATGCGCGCGAGATTCTCTTCGCACTCCTGAATCTGCGCGTCAATGTCCTCCACTGCGGCGATGTCCTCGGCGGACCATCCGCGCTTCTTGTTGTAGCGCTCGCGGCAGCGCTCCAAGGTCTCGATGCGGCTCTCCCAATAGGAGGGAGAATCCAGGTCCGCCTCGAGAGCTGCGCGGTAGTTCTCAAGCTCCCACTCCCTCATCTGCTTGAGAACGCGCTCCCTCATCGCCTTGTACTCCTCCTCGCTCATCCCCACGAGCTCCCATTCTGGGATTTGGGGCTTCAGCTCAGGTTCGGGCTCGGGCTCGGGCTCGCTCTTCTTACTCTTGTTGGAGCGAGTGCTAGCCCGAGAGTTGGGCTGGGTCTTCACCAGGATAGATCCCCAATCATCATCCTGGTTGGTGGTCGTTTCAGCCTTCGGCTTTGCGACCTGGGTGGTGTTCTTGCGGCTCTGCTTCTTGTTCGGCATCTTGTCTGTTGTCTGTGTTCGTCTGGCAACTAGAAAAATAGAGACAACTGCATTCAATTTTTTTGCTATGGAAACTAATGCTTCCGTAAATACAGAGTTGCATACAACTCTTTGACCTTGGGGAGCACACCTATCAAAGGCTTTCTTCCTTGCGAACCATAAGGCGTTAGAAAAAGTTCAATCCAAAGTTGAGGACACTGTAAATTCGGCACTTCACGAAAAATACCAGCCATTACCTCCTCTGCGGTGTTTGCTTGGAGGAGGATATCTCGCTTGCGGCTGGCGTTTTCGAGGTGGACGAGGAGTTGAGTCCCTTCTTCTCCACCAGAGCCTCCATCTGTCGCACTCTGCGACTGGAGTAGATTGAGTCCCTGGGTCCCTTCTTTCCACCTTTCTTCTCTTTGCGTGTCTGCGGATCGGAGTCCATTTGCTGCTTGGCTCATTGCAACTCTTCTGCGGCACAACCTTAGATTCAATTTTTTACTTCCTTGGTAACCATGTTTGTCACAGTGCATCGGCATACGGGACAGCAATTGCTATCCTGCAACCAAGTCTTGACAGCATCTGTTTCAAAGACATGGAAGCAGGATGTTACAGTAAGACTGGGAAGTTCACTGTAAGGAATGGCTGTAATCGGACAGGACTCCTCACTCTTATATGCACTGTCAATAATGAGGAAGCCAACGCGCTCAGGAAGATAAATCGGTTGAAGTGTCTGCGAGGGAGGAGGGCTATCTGGAAGAGGAGGAAAGGGCATGATATATCCTTCTCCCCCTGGAGGGCGAGTGCCAGGAACGACTGTAATCACAGACCGCACATCCTCGTCAGAGATTGTGGAAGCGGAAGACTCCGATGTACGTCTACGCGGTGGTGTGGGAGGCCGATAGGAAATTGTTACCTCCATGTCATTAGCAGGTCTCTGATACTCCACTCCAGATGCTCGGCATTCACAGGAACTCTGAAGAGCAAGAATCGCTTGCTTCAGGTCCGCATCTAGAGAGACCCGTCGTTGAGGAGTTGGGAGCCACGCTCTGAAATGAAAGTCCACAACAGGAATCTCAGAATCAGAAACATGCAGAGTGAGAGGTAGAATCCAGTAGGTAGAATGCAGGGCCTCTCCATTGGGGCGACGGACCTTGTCTGTGTAGATTGCATGATCGTCTGTAGCTAGAAATTGGATTGTGACCTCATGTGATGATCGAATCTCTCTATTGGAATTCATACATGTCGTACAGTTTGCATCGCGAACTGTAGAGAAGAATTGCCAGAAAGGTCCTCGTGAGCTTTGTTTCCGCAAGACTGCAAATTCATTGGGTAAGCGTCTCATAGTTTCAACTGCCTAAGTAGCCACCATCCATTCAATTTTAGCCTATGTCTCAGTAGATGGGCGAAGCACTCGGCACAGGAGCAGGCGCAGCCAACGACAGCTTACTCGAAGAATTCAAGGCAACACTTCCCGATATTGAAGCTCAGCGTGCTAGACTTCTTGAACTAGAATTCTTTGCACTCTGTCCTGATGGAAGACGCATTCCGGTTAGGAATCTCTGTGAAGAATACAAAACAAATCCCAATGGGCTTGTGCTGCGAACCTTTGAAGATAGACTTGTTCTAGTCATACAGGCCATGTTTCCTGGTAAAACAGAAGCTTATTGGCAACAAGCATTTTACTTAAGCACAGGAACCTCAAGTGGAATGCCAGGTACATGGCTACCCTTTGATGGACTAGTAGTTCATATAACTCCTTATCGTCCTAGTGAATCGCAAGCAAAACCTAATGATCCCCAACTAACGTTAGCCTTAGCACGCATGGGATTTCGCTTTGGACCAAGCAAACCAAAAAAACCCGGTCCCTTTGAGGGATCTATTTGGTTTTCCAAGAATCCCTTCCATAATTTCACTGTCAATACTGTTGGCTCAAAGTCCTTTCCCAATCTCTATCCTATAATTCTAACGCTCAATCAACAAAAGAATGGACTCCTCCATAAAACCTATGGGGAACTGTATCTTCCTGAGGGATACTACCTGGATGGAAAATATGGATTAGACCGCTTTGGTACAATGAGTTATGCACTCGCATCGCACGCCATAGGAGGAAACTTCTTTGCAAAAGATGGAGGTGTAGCTATTTTCATGTCCGGTGAAAAGAATGATACAGAAAAGAATCAAAAAACTCATCTTGATGTGGAGTCACCTCTGCAAGATTGCTTTCTGAAGATTGCCAACACATATCCCATCTCAAATCCAAATACAGTCAATCGCTACATTGAGACATTCCAAGCATTCAGTTATATGAATACCTTCCGAGAGCATGGCTTCTTTCCTCCAGGACTTTCGTTTCTGAATACACCCATGAAGAGCCTTGGATATTCCTTGCCATTGGAGTTCCTAGAATCTAGACTAAAGATTGAGATCCATGAGATCTGGCTGGCCTTTAAAAAAGGAGAGAAGACACTTGAGGAAGTGCGCGGAGTCTTTGCAAATCCGAGAGCCTATGCAGACTCAATCGTGAAGGAGCTCCGCAAGACTTATGTATTCCCCAATGAGCCAGGCTTCTTCTTCAACATAGGGAAAGAACAGCTTGAGAAGAAAAGGGCCTATTATGGCGGGGCCCGTCGGCAATCCAAGAAAAAAATGAAAAGAGCCAAGAGCCGCCAAAAGGCCGGAAAAAAGACCGTGAAAAAGGCCGTGAAAAAGGCCTAGGCCACCCTAGCACCTTTTCCACCCCCCCTCTCGCCTACTCAGGGCAGGGAGCCGCCGCGTTGAGGCTCTTCTTGTCCTCGCTCAGGACGCCCGCCCAGGCGCCCTTGGAGCCATCTGCCTCGCGGTGCCACAACCCCCTGGTCGCCTCATCCAGGAGGTACCGCTTGCCCTTGAAGGGGTACGCCTTCAGGGCGGCGGGCGGCTTGGGCGCCTCCGCGGGCTTGGGCGGGGGCGGCGCGGCATCCTCGGCCTCCTCCTCGGCCTCGTCCTCGGGCTCCGCCTCAGCGGCCTTGGCTGCTGCCTCGGCTGCCTTGCGGGCGGCGGCGGCCTTGCGGCGCCCCTCGGCCATCGCGGCCTTCTGAGCCTCACTCAGGGTCCGCTTGGGCTTGGGCTTCGCCTCCGCCTCACCCTCGGGCTTGGGCTTGGGCGGCGGGGCCTCCCAGCCGTCGTGGGCGGCCAGGATCGCCTCAGGCTCCATCTCGTAGGCCTCGGGGAACGAGGCCTTGAGGTAGGAGGCGAACTGCTGGGCCTCCTTGCCTGCAGGCTTGCCTGCGCCCTTGAGGGTCGCCCGCACCTTGCCGGTGAAGACGATCCAGGCGTTGGGGGCCTTGGGCGGGGCATCCGGGTCCTTGGCCTTCTTAGCCTTTGAGGCGCCAGACCCAATCTGGGCCTTGTTGGCGCTCATTAGCTCGTCCACCTTGCGGTGGAGGGCGGCCACCTGATCCAGGAGGTCCGCCATCGTGGGCTGTTGCTGCTTGTTGCTTGCCATGTTGCCTGTTGCTGCTTGCTTGCTGTTGTCCGACAACCCCCAGTGGTAGGGCCCAATGGATTCAATTTTTTTTCAACCTTGAATGCCATGGCCCATGGGCGCCCTAGGCTATGGGGGGGCCAGAGGGGGCCGAAGGCCCCCATAGATCGTTCAATTTTTTTCTGGAGTTGAATGGCGGCGAGGCAACGCATAGGCTAGGCAATGACATTCAAGGTTAGAAAAAAATTGAATGCCACAGCCCCTCTAACTGGAGGTTGTTGGAAAGATCAGAACAGAGCAGAATGAACGCCACAGCCAAGCCCACCCCCAACCTCCTGGAGCTGATGCGTGCCGCTGACCCGGTCTCCCGGTTTCTCGCTGATGGCGGGAGCTGGGCGGATGCCATTGAGCTTGAGTACTCCCTCCAGATCCCCGTCTGGGAGGCTCAGCTCAAGGCCGCCGCAACCAAGACCAATCCGGCCGCAGAGCGCTACCGCCAACGCCTGGTGAAGGACCTGAAAGAGGCCTACACCTACATCGGCAAGCCTGCAGACACGGCTGACAAGCTCCTCGCGACGTACCTCGCGGAGGCGCAAGCCGCGAAGCCCAAGGGCAAGCCCGCAGCCAAGCCTGCGGAGGCACCCAAGGGCGGCAGCAAGCCGACGGCACCCCGAAATGCCTGGGCCGCTCTCGCTGACAGCGATAGCGACTAGCCCAAAAGTCTCGGGTGAAAGAGGTCTAGGACACCCCTAGCCTTTTTCACGGTCAATTTTTTTCTTGTCTCTGTGCTCTGCTACAGACCACACAGAGAACACAATGGCGAAATAGCCAAAAAAAGTTGAATGCCAGTCCAATTGGTTGTTGGAGCTGCCAATCAACTGCAATGAACGGACACGCCAACACGATGAACGCCAACACGATGAACGCCATCACGAACAAGCCCATTGTGGGTCTCCACTATGTGGAGAACCCGCGCCCCTGGTGGATCCCCGTGGGTCTTGAAGAGACTCACGACAAGCCATCAGGCTACAAGCCCGTCTCCTTTGGAGCCGAGCGCGAGTGGAAGAATGACGACGAAGGCTGGCAGCACTACACCACGCGCAAGCAGCGCCAGAACCGCCGTCGCCAGGCCCGCCGCAACGCCAACAACGACAACTACGGCTTTGATGACGAGGACTACTGAGTCACGTCATCCTAAAAAGGGGCGAAAGCCTCTTTTTAGTGATCTTTGCATTCTTCCTATGGGTCTAAGAAAGAACGAGCTAGAACGCCAACGAAAAAAAAGTTGAATCAATTCGTCCATCGGTTTGGAGGTACCGAGACAACAACAACAACAATGGCAATCGCAAAGATCATTCGCTGGCTTCTGAAGAAGTGCGACGACTGTGGGTCGGACGTGGAGGGTGGTTACATTAACCACCCTACCTTCGGGACTGTAAAGTCCTGCTGCGCCCGTGCGTCGCAGTGAGGGGGGGAGGAAGAAGAAAAAGGGGCTGACGGCTTCTTTTTCATGGTCTATTTGCAAATCAAGAGAGCAATGAAGAGTTCAATTTTTTATTGACAAACGCGATACAGCCGAGATTGGCAGAGTGGGGAATGGTGGAAGCGAAAAAAAAGTTGAATCCAATCGGCCCTACTTGAATCGGTGTAGAGAAACAGCAATGACGAGCAAGATGCAGAACACTGAGTTCGAGACCAAGGTGATGGCGATGCTCCGTGAGATCCATGATCTCCTGGAGTCCAACAACGCTTCCAATCCTTCGATGAAGGAGAAGAAGCCCCGCAAGCCCCGCGACCCGAATGCAGCCCCCAACCCGTGGATCGTATTCACGGGCAAGGTGCGCGCAGCCCTCAAGGCCGCAGGCAAGCCCGCTGGGAAGGAGTGCCAGCAGTTCGCGTCCTTCTTGAAGACCGAGTTCAAGGAGGACGCCTACGGGATGGAGGAGTCCGAGATCCTGGCCGCGCACGCGGACTGGGTCCCTCCGCCCCCCAAGCCCAAGGAGGACAAGGACGCACCTGCCGAGAAGTCCGAGTCTGAGGCCAAGCCGAAGCCCAAGCGCACCTTGAGCGAGGAGCAGAAGGCGAAGATGGCGGCTGGGCGCAAGGCAGCGGCTGAACGTCGCAAGGCGGAGGCCGCAGCGAAGGCGGCTGATGCGGACGCGGACGCTACCGAGGAGGTAGAGGACGCACCGACTCCTCCTCCCCCTGCGCCTAAGGCGGCCCCAAAGCCCGCTCCAACCCTCAAGGCGCTTCCCTTCAAGGGCAAGCGCTACATGTGGGACGCAGAGCAGAACGGCCTCTGGCACATGGGCGAGGGCGGCGTGAAGGGCGCGTGGGCGGGCAAGTTGTCAGCGGACAAGAAGTCCATTGACACTTCCGCGACCGACTACACGGCCTAAGCGGGTAGTGGCGGACAAAAAGGGCGAAAGCCTTTTTTGTGATTCCATTTTTCTCACTTTCATCTTGGCATGAAAAATAGGAAGGTGGCTTCCCATTTCCCATGGACCTTGAGTGGTTAGATGTCGTCGATATTCACATCCTCCTTATCGTCGTCATCCTTCCCTTCGTCCTCGCTCCACTCGTCCTTGGTCTCTGCTGCGCCCTCGTAGTCGAACTCAATTCCAACGTCGTTGGAAGCGGCGACCACCTTCTTGGCGGAATCCCATTCCCCTGGGATTAGCAGATCAGGATGCAGCTTCTTTTCCTTGGAGAGCTGCGCCGCGGTCTTGCGGTCCATTGTGGTCTGGATCTCGTAAGTGGACCCACTCGGTGCGACGACAACGATGTCATCTACACTGATGGGTGCCCGCTTCTTCGGGATCGTTGCACGCACCTCAATGAGCCTCATCGAGGCATCAGGGAGGATGATGTGAAACTGGCGCTGACCGAGCGCCTTGATGACGCGACCATAAGTGGCGTCATCGTCCGAGAGTGCTAGCTTGCGATAGCGCTCTGCCTTGACGGCTTTCCGTCCTTGCGACTTTGTACTCTTCTCTGCGTTCTTTGGCATCTTTGTTGTATGTGGCAGCAAAAAAGAACCAGAGGTAGTGGTTCAATTTTTCTACCCAAACAGCATTCTGTTCTCTGCTTTTTCTTCCTCATCCAAGCACCAAGTCAGGAATCGATCTGGATGCCACGCATACGCCATTAATTCCTCTTTTAAGGAATCAATACGATCCTTCTGAAGCTTCTTCTCTGATTTATAGAGATCGTAGAATTCAGGAAGGTACACTTCTCTTACATACGAAGTGACAAGATGCGAGGAGCCCAGCTGATCTTCATATGTCTTCAAGACATTGTCACGGAAGGGTTCCCATGACAGTTTCTTTGCCGCTTCTGACTCAAGAAGACTTGACAGGAAGAGCGTGAGAGGTACGATTCGTGCCTTGAGAATCAGCTCTCCTTGAAAATGCTTCGTCTTCAGGATCCAGGGAAGGTAGCTTAGAAAGGACTGCAAGTGAATCGCATCTTTGAGAACGAGCTGATTTAGGATATGGTTTGCGAGAGGAGTGAACGGTAGACTTGTTGACGTATTCCCTAGGTAGAGGAATTCTGTCAGATACAGAATGCTCTTCAGATACAGTCCTGCATTCTGTCTCTCGCAGAGATCAACCAGTCCATGAGAGAACAGAAGCACATATATATCAATGTACTTCTGTGCTGTAGGAATGGCTTTAATGTCCTCTGCTGTCAGCTCAATGGTTCCATCTAGCAGGTCGTGGAGAATTCGCTGCTGCTTGCGTTCGTCATAGGTGTAAAGGAAAGGAGATCCGTCAGATCCGAGTAGAAATTTCCTCACCCAACGACGCTTGTGCTCTTCAGGCGTGATATCCTGGTGACAATCACAGAAACGACTTCCGTCATTTCTAGGATTGCTACACAGTTTCCCAGTTAACACACCTACACTGTTTGCCAAAATTGCGTCACACATCATTTTCTGCACGAACACTACCTACTTGAGCGAAGGTTCAATTTTTTTCACCAAGAAAAAGAGGGTGTTACCCCGTCTTTTTCTCCACCACTGGCGATTTACTCATCGCCATCCCCATCAGCGCCATCAGGATTGGGAGCCTGGGTGTTGATGGACTTGCGATCTGCTGCAAGTACACCGACCCAACTCCCCTTGGATCCATCAGACTCCATAGCCCAGAGTCCGTTGGTCTCCTGATCCCAGAGGTAGCGCTTGCCCTTGAAGGGAAGGGCCCGAAGCTTCTTGTCACTTTTGGGCGCTTCGGTCTTTGGAGCTGCAGGTGCAGGTGCAGGTGCAGGTGCCTCTACAACCTCGGTTGCTGCAGCTTCAGCCTTCTTGCGCTCTGCTGCGGCCTTGCGTCCTGCGGCCATCTTCGCCTTCTGCTCGTCAGAGAGCGTGCGCTTGGGCTTCGGCTTCGGCACGTCATCTGAAGCTGCAGGTGCGGACGTGTCCTCAACGACCTCCTTGGGCTTGGGAGGGGGAGCAGTCCATCCGTTGCGGGCCTTCAGGATCTGCGAATCCGTCATATTATATGCGTCTGGATTCGAGGCCTTGAGGTGCGAAGCGAACTGCTGGCACTCCTTTCCTGCACCGAGGTTGGCTGCCTTGAGGACGGAGCGAACTCGTCCTGTAAAGACAATCCAAGCATTCGGGGGGCGCGGGGGTGCATCTGGATCCTTGGGCTTGCGTGCCCTCGTCTTCTTCATCGAAGTTGACGAGGAACCCATGGCAGTGAGCTGGTCGCGAATTGCGGCAAGCTCGGAGAGAATCTTAAGCTCTGTTGCGTTCATCTTGGTTGACATCTCAACGCCAAACCAAGCAGAGAAATTGCAACTCAATTTTTTTTCCGACATTTCCTATTGTTGTATCTACCCGCTCTACCGCGTGATTCAATTAGATCACAAAAATCTTCCTCTTGCGTAGAGGTGAAAACCATGTCTGATGAGCCAAAAACCTGTCGGTTTTGTCTAAGCACAAAAGTAACTCCTTCAAATCCTTTTCTAAATCCCTGTGACTGCAAAGGCTCCCTTGAATTCGTTCATTTGAAATGTCTGAATCGGTGGAGACGAATTGACATTGAGCGCAATGGCAAACGCTGTATGCTCTGTCTATCCAATTACAAATTTCTACCCGCTTGTGAACTTGAAGTCATTCCTGTTGTTAACAATGTATCCATCTACTTTCTTTCGTATCCCGGATTTATTCTGTTACTCTATAATTATATCTATTTAGTCATTCTTTCCAGTTCCCATCTTTACCTAGATCGCTTATTTTACAAACAATTTTACCTTGTCAGTCAGTACCTTTTTCATCTCACGTATGCTATGTTTTTTGCATCCGAGTGGAAAGTCAGAAATAGGGCACAATACTGGGCCCAAGTCAAAACCTATGTGACACCCTTGCTTGTCCTTATCCATATTTATTTGCTTGCATTGTTTTCCCAGGAAAGCTATCTCATGGGGACTGTATTGTCTTTCTATATGGGCCTCTATTGGCAAACACATATACGAATGTTGCGAAACATCAATGCTGCTCTCACAGAATTAGAAGTAGACTAGGACTCCAAAAAATTGGATCCAGGTGCCACATATGGATATGTAATGACCTGTAAAGCAATTCTCACTGAATATAACATAGAGAAACCCTGCTGGTTACCAATCAATCCAGAGATGCCTTTCTCTCTTTGCACTCGCTGCAGCTTCTTTAAAATAGAAGAGTCATTGAACTCCGCAAATGAAGAGTTTCTCCGCTTGATTCTTCTCCATCCAACTCTTATGCAAGCTCTAACAAAGCCCTCTCATCGTGATGCTCTTCTGAATGCCCTTGTTTCGTATCAGAAAAGCAATGAATCTGAATTCAAAAAACTTTATGCATGCTTTAGCCAGGAGCCTGCCTTTGTAGAACATCTTCAAACTCTTGTAGCACTTCACAAGGAAGGCGATCGCTGTAAGTTCTACTCTCATTATTATCGCTGCAAGTCCTCCGAATGGCACAGCACTGATCTTCCTTGGAATTGTTGGAGCTGTATGAGTAACCTTCTTCGCAAAAAAAACATATCCAAAATTTATCCTGCCTTCTCACGAGGACTTGTCACAAATAAAATTCAGCCCCACAACCTTCCTTCCACGCTTGGGCCTGTTATAGATATTTGCGTCTCCCTTGAACTTCACAAAAAGAGTCATTCTGTACGACTTCTTATGCATAGACTTAGTACATTGCATCCTAAGAACCCAGATTACATGAAAACACTTATTCTTCTCTTCTTTCAAACACCAGCTATGATAGACACTGTATTCTCCCAAACATATCTAGACTACATTCCGAATACACTCAAAAAAGATCTTCCACACAACCTTCTTGTAAAAGAAGTCTTAAAGGGAGTTCGGAAGCGAAATTGGGTCTTCAAAGAAGATCTCACAATAAAAACGTGGCACCCCAGTCGTCTCTTTGCTTGGTGTTTTGATCTTGAAGAGCTCAAGGACTTTGACTAGGCGGCAACTGTCATGGCCTTTTGGATGTTCTGTGTAAAGAGGCTGACATCCACATTTTTATTGAGGTCACACATTTCCTCAATGGTAAACCACTTGGCTTCCTCGATCTCATGTGTGTCCTGTGGTGTTGGCTCATACTCGCTCGGCAGTTGGAAGATGTAGTATTCTCCTGCACGATACTTTCGTGAGCCACAGAATGACTCCTTCAGAGTCAGTCCTGTTTCCTCCTTGAGCTCTCGGAGAGCACAAAGGAGAGGTGAGGTATCATAGGTCTCGCGGTGTCCCTTCGGGAACGACCACTTCTTCTCACCCTTGCGGCCCTTCACAAGAAGGACCTTGTTTGACGCGGAAATGCAAATGCATCCATACACCCTCCGCGTCTGAGGGATGTAGGACTTCCATGCGGGTCCCCAGATAGAATTCATGTCAAATGAGTACACATCCAGCGGGTAAATTCCAACTCAAATTTTTTGGCTTTTCCAGTCTAAACTGTCTGTAGACAACACTAGCTAGATGGCGTTCTCTTCGTGGGTAGCAGGTCATTTAACAGGAGGCATCGGAAATCGTCTGTTTCAGCATGCGGCAGCAGCAGGTCTTGCGGAGAAATGGAACAGGCCCCTTGTCTTCTATTTGCCCGAATGTGGGCCTACAAATCATGGTGCCTTTGACAACATTTTCAAACTCTTTCCTACTGTACCTCAGATCACAAATCCTGTTTCTGTAATTCGCATTCCTGAAGCACAAGGAGGTGTGTTTACCTATTCCTCATTTCCTTCAGAACCTGTGGCACCCTTTGTCTCTGTAGATGGATGGCGACAGACCGAGCGCTATTTTCCTTCCCAAGGAATGCAAGCAGACTTTCACAATGCAATTTCCTCCCAACGCAGGACTGAATTGGAATCACAGTACAACCTTAGCACACAAGACGATCGTCTTCAAACATGGTTTCTTCACATTCGTCTAGGGGATTACAAAATGTTACCTCACCACCAAATTGATATGGCCTCCTATTACTCACAGGTGAGTTCGCATATTCCCAAGGGGGCTCGCATTTTGCTTTTCAGTGATGAACTTGACAGGTTTGGAGTGGGACTTCAAACAGAACTGGAGCGATTTGGAATCTCTACAACACCCATCTCCATTCCAGATGAATTGGAAACCCTCTACATCATGAGTCTTTGTCTAGGTGGGGCTGTTGTTGCAAACAGCACGTTCAGCTGGTGGGGAGCCTATTTTGCAAGACGCAACCATCCTTCTCCATCTATCTACAGAGCCATTTATCCAGCACTATGGGGGAGGGGGCTACCACCTGCAATTGACATTGTGCCATCCTGGGGTATCCGAGTGCAAAACCAATAAAAATTGAATTTCTCAGACACTCTTAGTTCATTTGTCCTTAAAGATAAAGCAAGATGAACCAAGCACTTTGGAGTGGTTTCGAATATCATCCCCACCAGATTGAAGGCATCCGATGGATGCGTCATCGGGAGTCTCAGACTCCCTCGGGGGGGATCCTGTGTGACGAGATGGGGCTCGGCAAGACGATTCAGATCCTGGGCCTCATGAAGGAATGCCCGAGGGATATGACGCTCCTTGTCGGACCCTTGTCTGTCCTCGCCCAATGGGCGAAGACGGCAAAGCGATTTGGCTTTCAGGTCTGGGAGTCGCAGCCCACAAAGTCCGAGTGGGTGACGCCCAACGACTACGACCCAGAGATGCCGAGTCTGTACCTTCTCAACTACGAGAGGGCGATCGCGCGAAGCTCTCTGGTGATGGAGACAGAGTGGTCGCGCGTGGTCTTTGATGAGGCCCACAAGCTCGGCAACGCAAAGACCAAATCCTTCGCGACAGCGAAGAAGATTCAGGCAGAGTCGAAGTGGTTCCTGACCGCGACGCCCATCACCAATGCGGTAGAGAACGCACAGAGCCTCTTTCGGCTCCTCGGCATGAAGAAGGTGCCCTCCACCCTCATGGGGATGAAGGACATGGCCTTTGACTGTGTCCTCTGCCGCACCATGGACGATCTCCGCAGCGTCATTCCTTCCCTGCCTCCAAATGCAGAGTGTATCAAATACTCTCTGGATTTTGAGACGAACGAGGAAGCGGAGTTCTACCGTGGCATCCAGGGCATCATCCAGAAGCAATGGAAGATGCTCGAGGAGGAGGCTGGAGGCCAAGGAGAGCGGTTCCGCCTCATCATGAGGCTCCGACAGATCTCAATCCATCCTCAGGTCTATATCTCCGCGCGCAAGCGAGAATGGGCCCGATACTCTCGCCCCGACTTCACCGAACCGTCCACCAAGTTCGTGAAGCTGCGAGAGCTGATTGAGAAGGATGCAGGAGGCAATCACCGGTGGCTCGTGTTCTGTCATTTCCATGATGAGATGGAGCTGCTTCAGGAGTACCTCCTGGACTGCCCTCTTGTCAGGGAATGTGGGGTCTTCAGTGGCAAACTGAGTCCCCTGGAGCGCGAAGAGGTCATTGAGACCTCAAAGGAGCCTTTGGCTGGGCTGCAGCAAGAGGTGCTCCTCTGCCAGCTGATGGCAGGAGGCATTGGGCTGAACCTGCAGCACTTTGACCGTGTGGTCTTCATGGGGCCCTGGTGGACGGCGTCCCTGATGGACCAGGCGATCGGGCGCGCAGTTCGCATCGGACAGACCGAGAAGGTCATTGTCTCTCACCTTGTCCTCAAGGAGGAGGAGACAATGAATATTGATCTGACGATGCTGGATGCAGCAGAACGAAAGCGGGGCCTCTGCGAGACGTTCCTGCAGTTCGCAAAGAGCCAACAAAAGCCCTGTCTCCTGTAGAGAATGGACGACTCCCTCGGCCTCAGTCAAATTACGGGTGAAGGTGGCAGCTACATTTTTGTTGCCATCATTGTTATAGCAATTGCTGTTGGAATTGGATATTTTATCTTTTATCTTCGCTCAAAAACAATGCCAAACATTTCACCCTTCAAAGACATGGAGATTAGCGAGAAAGACAAAGAGGAGGAGAAACTTATGGCAGAAGGATTTTACGGTGGGGTTGCACGAGGCGCTGGTATCCCCGATTGTCTTCGGACTTCCTCGGAAGCCGCACAATTAATGGCGTTGTTTGAGTCCAAGTATGGCGGCTTAGAAGAGGGATCTGCAGACTTCCGTGAGTTCCGTACTCTGTTAAGCACACTCGCCTGTTTCAAGAAAGATTTAATGGGCGTTGCAACACAAGTGGAAGCTACACGCTACCAGCCCTTTTTAACACAAATTGACTTAGAACCTATTGCGGAGACTACGGCACGCTGCTTTGCTAAGACAATTCCTCCTCGGGATTTGGAACTTGCGTTTGACAAGTGGTCGAAGAGAGGTCATTTCCTTATTGTGCGTCTCTGTACCTCTGCAAATCTCAGTGAAGCTGAAGTCCAGAAGGCCGAATCAACCTACAAGACACTTATTGCGGATTTGTATGATATTGCAAAGGACAAGTGCTTGACGGGAACTCCCACAATTGCTGCAGAACCCGCTCCTCGCGATGCAAAGCCTTTTGATGCAGGTGAACTTGGAGGACGGGATTACCATGGGTATTATTAAAAAGATAGGGAAAATCAATAAGAATAGTTTCACAATTCCAATAGTATGGTGTATACTCTTGGAATTGACGAAGATGGAGATTACGTACCTCGCTCAGTCAAAAAATCAGT
>JACCDO010336741.1_pt1 | contig 19461 bp, 22 predicted proteins | sample 7446101 | NCBI WGS metagenome assembly JACCDO01 (sample SAMN15323440, study PRJNA562643) | freshwater metagenome | isolation source: river surface water | place: USA:Blue River Watershed | collected 2017-08-16 | reverse complement strand
TGGAGGAGAGGGCTTCGTTGATCGACTTGATCAGGTTGCCGATGCCCTTTTGGAGCACGCCGTGGAACTGGAAGGGCTGGCGCGAGGTGATGCGGAGCGTGCCGTTGGCGAAGCGTCCGGAGAGCTCGTCGTAGAAGAGGTACTGGGCGGCCGGGACGATGCCACCGGTCTGGCGCGTGCGCACCATCACGGAGTATTCCTTGGCGACCTTACGCTTGTCGCGGTCGTCCTGCTGGTAGATGCCGTGGAACTTGATGAACTGCTCGTCATCGCCGCTGAAGCGGTCGGCCTCAGGGTTGGCGAGGGTTTCGCGGATCGTACCGGAAAGGTCGGGCTTATCGGCCTTCAGGAGTTCGTTCTTTGCGAGGGGCTTGCCGGAGGTAGGGTCCATGATTTAATACTTGATAAGATGAGTTAGGATTACATAAATAGGGGTCAAGTTTAAATAAATGGTAAATTGTGACATCGGCCGGGTGGTCTTTGTCGGTGCAGGACCCGGAGCCCCGGACCTGATCACCGTCAGGGGGCTGCGTCTGCTGAAGCAGGCGGATGTCGTGATCCATGACGCCCTCCCGGGCGACGCCTTGCTGGCGGAGATTCCCGCGTCCACGAAGATCGTCCCGGTCGGCAAGCGCTGCGGGGTGCACTCGATGACGCAGGACGAGATCAACGCCGTGATCGTGCGCGAAGCCCGTCAGGGAGGTCTCACCGTCCGCCTCAAGGGCGGCGACCCAGGCGTCTTCGGTCGTCTGGGCGAGGAGATGGATCATCTTGCCGCACATGGCATCCCGTTCGAAGTCGTTCCCGGCGTCACCGCGGCGACCGCCGCGGGCGCCGACGCCGCGTTTCCGCTGACGCATCGCGGCAAGGCCGCCTCCGTCACGTTCCTGACCGGTCACTGCGCTGACGGCAGCGATCAGAACTGGAAGGCGCATGTGGAGACCGGCGCCACGCTCTGTCTTTACATGGGCGCGAAAGCGCTGCCGTCCGTCGCCACAAAGCTCATCGCCGCCGGCGCCCAGGCCGACCTCCCGATCCGTCTGCTCTCCAAGGTCTCGCAGGATGGGGCGTCGGACGTGCTCACCACGCTGACGGATCTCGCTTCCGGCAAGGTCGACGTCTCCGTGCTGCCCACGCCGCTCATCGCGGTCGTCGGCGCCGTGGTCGCTCCGCCTCGTCATGCCGGCCTGATGGGCCGCATCGCGGCGTTCGCCTGAGTTCAGGACTTCCGCCAGACCTTGGCCCGTAGGAAAAGGTAGAGGGCCGTGAAGATCACGGCGACCCCGCCGAGCCAGACCATCAGGCGCTCGCCTAGTCCTAGGTCTTGCGGGACGAGCACGCCGACCAAGACGGGCAGCAGGCCCATGGAGACCACCACGGCGAGGAGGGCGAGCTTGGCCAACTTCAATCCAGGGGAGCTAAGGTATCGTCGGAAGAGCAGCGCAGGCAGGGCAGGGTGCGTGCCGAGCAGAGGGCTGAGCTTCCAGCGCAGGCCTTCGGGTGCGTGTTGCTTGGCGATGGTCGCGACGTCCCCGTCGCCGCCGGCATGACGTCCGGGCAGGAGGAAGAGCATCAGGATGACCGCTTCGCCCTTCGCCTGCTGCAACGCGTCTTCGAGCAGGGGTTCGTTGAAGGCGTATTCCGGTCCTTCGCGGCGCTCCATCGAACAGGCGACGAGTTCGTCTTCTCTGAGGCCGAGTTCAGTGCGGATGGCGCCGGCGAAGAAATCACGGCAACGCGTCACTTCGGGGATGGGGGAGCCGTGGTCGCAGAGGAAGACCGTGCCGCTGCCCTTGGTCCAACCGGTCGACTTCAGGTTGTCGGCCAGCATGCCGGTCAGTTCCGGACCGAAGAGCGGTTCGCGGATGCTGAGCTTCATCGGGCCAGGCTGGGCGTCGGCGAAGACTTTGGGTAGGTATTCGGTGATCGCGCGGCTGGGGCCGATGAAGAGCGGGATGACGACGATCTCGTCGATGCCATCTGCCTTCGCCTGCTGGACGGCCTGTTCGAAGATGACCGCGGGGATGCCGCCGAGCAGGGCGGGGTCGATCTTGGCCGAGTGCATCGTCGAGACCGGGCGGACCTCCTGACCGATGAGCTTGGCGACTTCCAGGGCCAGTCCGCGCAGGGCCAGCGTCGCCGTGGGTTCGTAAGAACCGTTGTCGACGAGGAAGATACGCGTGCCAGCCATGGGCGTTAAGTGAGGGATAATCTTCATATTTGCAACGCAGGGCTGACGGATTGCGGGTTGCCTCATTTCGGGGTCGAGGTTTCCTAGGGTGATGCCCCGCCGATTCCTCGCCGTCGTCGCTCTTTGCCTGAGCGCGCTCTCCCTTGCTGCCGCCGATACCGTCTGGCTGACCGACCTCGACGAAGGCATCAAGGTCGCCAAGGCCGAGAAGAAGGCGATCCTGGTGGACTTCACCGGCAGCGATTGGTGCGGCTGGTGCATCCGCCTGAAGAAGGAAGTCTTCGACCAGAAGGAATTCGCCGCGGCCACCAAGGATTTCGTCCTCGTGGAACTCGACTACCCGCAGAAGAAGAAACAGCCGGCCGAGGAGAAGGCGAAGAACAAGGCGTTGGCGGAGAAGTTCGGCATCGAAGGCTTCCCGACGATCCTGCTGCTGGATGCCAACGGCGAACCTTTCGCGCAGACCGGCTACGAGGCCGGCGGTCCCGTCAAGTATCTCGCCCATCTCGCCGATTTGCTGAAGGCGAACACCGCCGAAGGACGTAAGGCCTTCGCGCAAGCGAAGAAGGATGAGGTTCTGGTCAGGGCTTACGGCGCCGAGCTCGAGACGATCCTCACGCCGTTCTTCGAGAAGAAGGATCTGGCCGGCGGCGAGGCCGCCCTCGCCCAGTTCATCAAAGCCAAGTCCATGACCGCTGCGACCAAGTTCAGCCTGACGATCAACGCCCGGGTGAGCCTCACCCAGGCTTGCAATCCGGGCGACCTCGCCTCCCTGGTCAAGGTCCTCGACGCGATCATCGCCGAGGCCCCGGCTGACTTGAAGGAGCTGGCCGAAGCGAAGCGGTTCCGTGACCAGGTCGCCGCCGCGGCCGCCGCCAAGGCGAAGAAGTGATTTACCCATGAAGAAGCTCATCCTGACCCTGCTGTTGCTCGCGAGCGTCACCGCCCGCGCCGAACTCACCTGGCTGACCGACCTCGACGAAGCCAAGAAGGTCGCCACCAAGGAGAACAAGAAGCTGCTCGTCGACTTCACAGGCAGCGATTGGTGCGGCTACTGCATCAAGCTGCACAAGGAAGTCTTTGATACCCCCGAGTTCGAAAAATTCGCCAAGGACTACGTGCTGGTGGAGCTCGATTTCCCCAAGCGCAAGGAGCAGCCGGCCGCCGAGAAGGCCAAGAACCAGGCCGCGCAGAAGAAGTACGGCGTGAACGGTTTCCCGACGGTGATCATCATGAACACCAGCGGCAAGGTCCTGAACCGTGCCGAAGGCTATTCCCCTGATTCCGGTCCTTCGGCCTATCTTCCGCAGCTCGGCGCGCCCGCCGCGAAGAAGCCGCGCACCGCCACTCCTCCCAAGAAATAATCCTGATCATCCATGCGTCTGTTCACCTCGCTTCTGCTTCTTGGCGCCGCTGTCGCGGCCGCCGCCGAACCCGTCTGGCTCACCGATCTCGACGCCGCGAAGGCCCAAGGCGTCAAAGAAAACAAACCCGTGCTGGTCGATTTCACCGGCAGCGACTGGTGCCCGCCCTGCAAGGCGCTGCATAAGAATGTCTTCGAATCCAAGGAATTCGCCGCCGTCGCGTCGAAGTATGTGCTCGTGGAGCTGGACTACCCGCGGAACAAGCCGCAGGAGCCTGAGCTGAAGGCCAAGAACGCCGCGTTGTCCAAGCAGTTCGGCATCACCGGCTTCCCCACCGTCCTGCTGATCGACGCCAAGTCCGGCGCCGTCTTCGGTCGTACCGTCGGCTTCGGTGGCCAATCGGCCAAGGAATACCTCGACAAGCTGGCGTCGTTCAAGAACACCCCCGAAGGCCGGGCGGCGCTCGAGAAGGAGCAGAAATCTTCCGCCGAGCGCTCGGCCAAAAGCCGCGAACTCGGACAGAAGATCGATGCGGCCATCAAAGCCAAGGACTTCAAGGCCGCGGAATCCGCCTTGAAGGAGATCTTCGCCGACGTCAGCGGGACGCGCAAGGCGGTCTTCCATTACAACAAGGCCCGGATCCTCCTGCAGATCGACCCTTCGGCCAAGGCGCAGGCGCTGAAGTATGTCGACGAAGCCCTGGCCGTCGCGGCCGGCGACGAAAGCCTGACGAAGTCATTCAAGGCTTATCGCGACAAGATCGCCTCCGAGGCGCCCGCCGCTCCCCGGTCCGCGGATGTCCCGAAGAAGGGCGCCTGAGCCTTCAGCCGATCAGCTTTGCCAAAGGCGCCGTGAGGACTTCCTCCGGCGTCTTTCCTTTTTGGCGTAGTTCGCGGATCGAGAGTCCGGCGGTACGTTTAGCGAGCCGCTTGCCTTCGGCGTCGACGATGAGCGGCGCGTGCGCCCAGTCGGGGGCCGTCCAGCCGAGGGCGCGATAGAGCAGGAGCTGGCGGGCCGTCGAGAGGAGGAGGTCCGCGCCGCGGACGACTTCGGTGACGCCCATGGCGTGGTCGTCGGCGACGACGGCGAGTTCGTAGGCGGGGAAGCCGTCCTTCCGCCAGACGAGGAAGTCGCCGAAGTCACGTCCGGCGACGAAAGCCTGCGGGCCTTGGAGGGCATCGACGAACGTGACGGTCTCGCCGTCGGGCACGCGGAAGCGCCAGTTGGTCGGGCCGGGTTCGCGGGCCTCGCGACCCGTTCCTGGCAGGGCGCGAAGGGTCGGCGGGAAGATCGGCTCGGCGTCGTCCTCGGCGTGCGGGGCGGTCAGGCTGCGTTCGACGTCCCTGCGTGACTTGTCGCACGGATAGATCGCGCCGGTCGCCTGGAGTCGCGACCAGACGTCGCGGAACCAGGTCAGGCGTTGCGATTGCACATAGGGCGCATGGGGCCCGCCGACGTCGGGTCCTTCGGCCCACCGCAGACCGAGCCAGCACAGGTCTTCGATGGCCGCCGCGGCGAACTCCGGGCGACAGCGCCCGGCGTCGAGGTCTTCGGTGCGGTAGATGAGGGCACCGGAAGCCGCGCGGGCGGCGGCGAGGGCGAAAGTGCGGGCGTGGCCGACGTGCAGGTAGCCGGTGGGCGTCGGGGCTAGCCGTCCGCGGGCCATCAGAGCGGATTGCCCGTGGGGATGAATTGCCACTTCACGCCGAATTCCGCGGCCACCGCGGCGGCGAGGGCCTTCACGCCCCAGGTCTCCGTCGCGTAGTGTCCGCAGGGATAGAGGTTCCAGCCCTGCTCGTGGGCCTCGTTGAAATGTTCCTCGCGCAGCTCGCCGGTGATGAGCGTGTCACAGCCTTCGGCCTTGAGGTGTCCGAGCGCGCTGCGTCCGCTGCCGCTGAGGATGGCGATCTTCTTCGGCCGGGCGGAGCCGAACTCGATGCCCTTGTAGGTCCGGGGGTAGGAGGCCTTGAGTCGTCGGCGGAGCGTGCTGCGCGGGAGGCCGCGGCAGATGCAGGCGATCGGCAGGCCTTCGTAATCCACGAACCAGTCGACGACCTTGAGGCCGAGGTCGGCCGCGATGAGCGCGTTGTTGCCGATGGCCGGATGCGCGTCGAGCGGCAGGTGGCTGGAATAGAGCGAGAGGCCGGTCTTCTTCAGCGCGGCCTGGCGGAGGGCGCGGACCTCGCGTTCGGGAGAGACCGGGCGCCAGTACATGCCGTGGTGCACGATCAGGAAATCGACGCCCCGTCGGGCGGCTTCGGCGAACACTTCGGCACCCGCGTCGACGGCTGCGCCGACCTTAAGGACCGGGCGCGTGCCCTTGTGCTGGAGCCCGTTGCGCGAGCCTTCGAAGTCGGCGATGGCTTTGCGGTTGGTGAGGAGGTCGCAGAAGCGCGCGACCTGGGCGGCGGTGACGGAGGGCCTCACAGTTTCTGGAAGTTAGCCGGTTGGGCGGCCGGGCGGTTCAGGGTCGCCGGCTCGAAGGTCTCCGGCGCGAATTTCGCGTCGAGGGCGGCCTCGGTGATGCGGAGGAGGTCGGTGTCGCGGCTGGCTTCGTCGCGGACGCTGCACTCGGCCAGCATCCATTGCTCGCCGACCTTCGAGAATTCTTCGACCTGCATCTGGCGGGTCGGTTCGCCGCGGGCGTCGTGGCAGACCGCCTGGACGAGCACGCCGTAGACGCTGTCGATGGCGAAGGTCACCTTGGCGGGTTCACGTCCGGCTTGGTTCGTCGCCTCGTAGACGTTGACCGGACGACGGCGACGCTCGGTCGTGACGTAGGTCGTCTGCGGCCAGTGGGTGAAAGGCATCTGCAGGTCGAACGGCGAGATCAGCAGTCCGTCGGCGAGCGGCACGAGCGGCGCGCGGTCATCGAGTTCCTTCGCCGGCGCGCCTTTGAGCGAGACCCAGACGCGGCGTTCGGTCGCCGACTTGAAGGCGAGGAACGCGAGGGCGGGGCGTCCTTGGGCGTCCTTGATTTCTCCGCGGATCAGCTGGCCGCCGGCGGCCGAACTGGCCCAGAGCGTGCCCGGCACCGGCGCCGAGGCTTCGCCGCGGCGGGGCTTGTGGGTGATCTCGAAACGCAGGCAGAGGTCGCCGTTGAGGCGGGAGTTCCTGAAGCCGGCGAGGAATTGCGTGTGCTCCGCTTCCGTCAGCTTGCGGAAGCCGGAAGCGGTGTTCGGCTGGGCGAAGGCGCCGAGCGCGACGAGGCAGGCTACCCAGCGGACGGTCAAGCTGAGCAGTCCGGGCTTCACTGCGGCTTACTTGGCCGGAGCCGGGGCGGCGGGCTTGGCCGGAGTCGAAGCGGCCGGGGCCGGGGTGGACTGGGGCTGGGCAGCCGGGGCAGCGACAGGGGCGGAGGCCGCCGGTGCCGCGGCGGCGGGAGTAGCCGGGGCGGCGGTCGCGGCGGCGTCGAGGGCCTTGACGGACGGCTTTTCACGGGCGACGAAGCCTAGGTAGAGGCCGAAGCTGAGGATGAAGAGGATCACCGTGAGGGTGGTGGTCATCTTGGAGAGGACATTGGCGGATTCGCCACCGAAGACCGTTTCCGCGGCACCGCCGCCGAGGGCGGCCCCCATGCCGGCGTTGGCGCTGGGGCGCTGCATCAGGATCACGAGGACCACGAGGACGCAGACGAGGAAGAGGGCCACCACGGAGGCGTAGAGAAGGAAGTCCGACATGGTCTTATCCAAGGGGTCGTTTCCCCATAAAACAACGCCAAAATCAGGCCTGCAGGTAGCTACCCCCGCTGACCCGGTAGGTCAGCCACTCGCCGGAAGGCGGCGGAACGGTGCCCGTGGCGATAACCTGATGCTTTTCGCCGACTTCGTCCCAGAAGGCCCGGCGGCGGGTGTCATCGAGCTCCCCAAGCACGTCGTCCGCCAGGATGACCGGAGGGGTCGGGGCGCGGGCGGTGTCTCGTTGCAGGCGGGCCAGGCAGAGGGCCAGGACGAGCAGGCGTTGCTGTCCTTCGGACGCGTAGTCAGCGGCGTCTTGCCCGCCGAAGATCATCGAGAAATCGTCGCGCTGCGGGCCGCGGAGGGTCGTGCCCGTCGCGAGGTCGGCGGAGCGGGTCTTCGCCCAGACTTCGGGCAGCTGATCTGCCGCCACATCGGGAGCGTAACGCAGGTCGGCGCCTTTGTCCGGGAAGCCGGCGCGAGCACAGGTCTCGCGGAGCGTGGCGGCGAGTTCGGGCAGCACGCGGGCCCGGGTGGCGGCGAGCAGCTGCGCCGGCGCGAGCATGGCTTTCTCGAAGGCGCGCAGTTCCTCGTCGGACCGGACGTCGGCCTTGAGCAAGGCGTTGCGGCCCTCGAGGGCGCGCCCGTAGTCGCGGACCGCCGTCAGGTAGGACGCATCCGTGCCGCCGATCGCGGCGTCGAGCCACCGGCGGCGATTCGAAGGCGAACCCCGCACTAGGCGGAGGTCATCGGAGCAGAAGACGATGGTCGGGAACTGCCCGAGGTGCTGGGCGACCGAGGTCACGGGATTGCCGTTGAGCAGCGCTTTGCGGGAACCTTTGGCCAGACGGAGCTCGATCTCGGCCTGCTCGGTCGGCGAGAGACGGATGTCCAGGCGCAGGCGGGCTTCGGCGCAGCCGGCACGGATCAGCGGGGAGATGTCGGTCGTGCGGAAGGAGCGGAACGAGGACACCAGCGCGGCGGCTTCGAGCAGGTTCGTCTTCCCCTGGCCGTTGTCGCCGAGCAGGAAGACGCGCGGCGCGTCGGTGACGACGTCGGCGAAGGTGAGGTTACGGAAATCGGCCGCCCGGATGCGGGTCAGGCGCATGGCTTATTCCGGCAGGAGGATGACCGTCCCGATCTTCGGCAGGTTGTTCACCGAGGTCATCTTGTCGCGGTTGGCGTTGAAGATGGCCGAGATGCGGGCGGGACCGGCGTCGCCGTAGACCTTGCGGGCGATGCTCGAAAGATTGTCGCCTTTCATGATCGTGTATTGGCGGAAGCGTCCCGGCGCGCCGTCGGCGGCAGGCGCGGGCTTGTCGGCGGCCGGGCCGGTCGTCTTGGGCGGGAGGGTGAGCGCCTTGGAGCCGCGGTTGGCGTCGGCGAGCTCACGCTTGAGCTTCTCGTTCTCGAGCTGGAGGGAACGCAGGCGGGCGTTGAGGTCGGCGTTGCCGAGGGCGTCGGGTTCCATCGGTCGGCCGGGGAGCTGCTGCATGAACTGCTTCTCGGCGGTCTTCACCATCTGGCGGACGATGTTCGACTGCTCGGAAGTCGGCTTCATCCGGATATACTGGTTGAAGTGGTAGATCGCCGGCAGCGGATCCTGGAGCTCCAGGTACATGCGGCCGGCCTCGAGGTGGGATTCGGCGGCTCCTTTCCGGTTATCGATGACCTTGAGGAAGCACTCCAGCGCCTTGCGGACTTCGCCTTGCTTGTGGAACGTCTGGCCTTGGCGAAATTCGGGATCGTCGACGTCGAGGGTGCGGGAGTCGGCCCGCGAGCCGTCTTCACAGCCGACGAGCAGGAGGAAAGAGAGGACGAAAGCGGCGCGGACCATGGCCCGCACAATCTTCGTCGGCGTCCGCTCCTTCAATCCCAAATCATTCACCGAGCGCCCGCGCGAGGGCCGACGGGAGGTCGGGAGTCTCGAAGCGGAAACCTGCGGCCAAGGCGGCGGCGGGCGTCACGCGCAGGTCGCCGAGGACGGTCTCTTCGCCCATCTGGCCGAAGAGCAGGCGGACGGCCCAGGCGGGGGCGGGGAGGAACGCCGGGCGACGGAGGACCTTGCCGAGGGCGCGGGCGAAGTCGGCCTGCGGGCAGGGCTCGGGGGCGACGGCGTTGAGGGCGGGCGGAAGGGTGGGTTGTTCCAGGCACCAGACCATGAGGCGGACGAGGTCGCCGAGCCGGATCCAGCTCATCTGCTGTCGTCCGTGGCCCATGGGTCCGCCTAATCCGCAACGGAAGGCCGGCAGCATCAGGCGCAGGGCGCCGCCGGAGGCCGCGAGGACGACCCCGGTCCGCAGGCACGTCGTCCGGATTCCGGCGGCGCGGGCCGGTTCGGTCGCCAGTTCCCAGTCGGCGGAGACTTGGCCGAGGAAGCCTTCCGTCGAGACGGCGGAGGCCTCCGTGAGCGTCTCGGTGCGACGGATACCGTAACGGCCGACGCCGGACATCGATACGAAGACCTCCGGCTTGGTCTTTAGTCCGGCCAAGGTTTCGGCGAGCAGGCGGGTGCCGTCGCGCCGGCTGGTCAGGATGCGATCCTTAGCGTCGGCGGACCAGCGTTGCGCGATGGGTTCGCCGGCCAGATGGATGACGGCGAAAGCGCCTTCCAGCGCCTCGCGGTCGATGTGGCCGGTCATGTGGTCCATGCCGCGGGCGCCATCGTGGCGCGAACGGAAAGGGACGACCTCGTAGCCGAGGACGGCAAGCTGTCGGGCGACGGCTTTGCCGACCAGTCCCGTGGCTCCGGTCAGGATGATGCGTCGGCGCGAGCTCATCATGTCAAGGCTGGCGGTAAATCCTGCGGACTCAAGCCGTCGGCTTGTTCACCACGAGGATCCAAGGCTTACCTGGGGTCGGGTAATAGCCGATCTTCTCGACGTGCAGGCCGGCGGCGGCGTGGGCTTCGGCGAACTTCAGCACGATGTCCGATTCTTCGGGGCCGCCGGGGTGTCCGGTGTAAGCCACGCAGATGAGACGTCCGCCGGGACGCAAGGCCGCGTAGGCCGCGTCCAGCGCCACTTGGGTGGTGTCCGGGCGCGTGATGATGTCGGGATTGCCTCCGGGGAGATAGCCCAGGTTGAAGATCGCGGCGCCGACCTTGCCTTGCTGGGCGGGCGTGAGCACCGCGGCGAGTTCGGCATGGCTGCGCAGGTGGACGGAGACGCGGTCCAGCAGGCCGGCGACCTCGAGGAGGTTGCGGGTCGAGGCGACGGCTTCGGCTTGGATGTCGAAGGCGTGGACGCGGCCCGAAGGTCCGACCGCCTGCGCGAGGCAGGCGGTGTCGCGGCCTTTGCCTGCCGTGCCGTCCACGGCGATGTCCCCCGGGCGGAGGATTTCCGTGGCGAGCTTCTGGGCGCGTTCGGTGACGCGGACCGGGTTTACGGGAGCCACGGGAATTTCCGGAAGTTGGGAGCGCGTTTCTCGTTCCAGGCGGCGCGACCTTCGTCGCCTTCCTCCGAAAGATAATAGAGCAGGGTGGCGTTGCCGGAAAGTTCCTGGATGCCGGCCTGCCCGTCGAGCTCGGCGTTGAAGGCCGACTTCAGGCAGCGGATCGCAAGAGGGCTCTTCGTGAGGATCTCCTGCGCCCACTTCACGCCCTCGGCGTCGAGCTGCCCGTAGGGCACGACCGTGTTGACGAGGCCCATCTCGAGCGCTTGCTGCGCGTCGTACTGACGGCAGAGATACCAGATCTCACGGGCCTTCTTCTGGCCGACGATGCGGGCGAGGTAGGAGGCGCCGAAGCCGCCGTCGAAACTGCCGACCTTCGGGCCGGTCTGGCCGAAGACCGCGTTGTCGGCGGCGATGGTGAGGTCGCAGATGACGTGAAGCACGTGGCCGCCGCCGATGGCGAAGCCGGCCACCAAGGCGATGACGACCTTCGGCATCGAGCGGATGAGACGCTGCAGGTCCAGGACGTTGAGGCGGGGGACGCCGTCCTTGCCCATGTAGCCGCCTTTCTTGTCGCCGCGGATCTTCTTGTCGCCGCCGGCGCAGAAGGCGAACTTGCCGTCATGCTGAGGATTGGCTCCGCGCAGGAGGACCACCCCGATGGTCGCGTCGTCCCGGGCGTCGCCGAAGGCCTTGAGCAACTCCGCGACCGTGTCGGGCGTGAAGGCGTTGCGGCGGTGCGGGCGGTTGATGGTCACGCGCGCGATTCCGTCGGCCTTCTCATAGACGATCTCGGCGAACTCGCCGCACTTCTGCCAACGGAGGTCGGGCTGCATGAGGCCTAAGTTGGAGGGAGGGGGGATGTTTTCAAACGATTAAGCGACGGGACGCTTGAAAATCGCCGGAGGTTCCCGCACTTTGGCTCCCTATGGCCAAACTGACTCCCGAACAGATCACCAAGGTCTCCGCCTGGGTGGCCGAAGGCGCCACCCTTTCGCAGATCCAGGAGCGTCTTTCCTCCCAGCTCGAGGTCTCGATGACCTACATGGACGTCCGTTTCCTCGTCGACGACCTGAATCTCGCCCTGATCGAGAAGGAAGAACCGAAGAAGCCGGAAGAACCCGTCGCGGAAGCGGCGCCCGCCGAGGCCGACGCCCCGGCCCCGGCCGCCCAAGGAGCCGGCGTCGTCACCGTCGAGGTCGATACGATCGCCCAGCCGCACGCGATGGTCAGCGGACACGTCACTTTCTCCGACGGCGAAAAAGCCGATTGGTATATCGACCATCAGGGCCGTCCTGGCATGGCCGCGCGGACTCCGGGTTATCGCCCGACGCCGCAGGACATCACCGACTTCCAGGTCAAGCTCGACGCCGCGCTCCGTCAGGCCGGCTACTGAGCGTTCAGCGCGTCTTCAGGATCGCCTCGGCCAGGACGAAGTCCGCCGGGCGCGTCAGCTTCAGGTTCACCGAAGGATTCTCGACCAAGGACACGTCCTGGCCGACAAACTCCACGGCGGAACTGTCGTCGGTCACCTTGCGCTGGAGTTCCGCGACCTTGCGGTAGGCCTTGAGCACGATGGCGGTGCGGAAGACCTGCGGGGTCTCGGCGGTCCAGACCAGTCCGCGGTCCGGGGAGGTCTCGACCGAGGCCGAGTCGGCCTTGGCGATCTTGACGGTGTCGGCGGCGCGGCCGGCCAGGATGGCGGCGCCGGTCTCGGCGGCTTTGGCGCGGACCTTGCGGATCGCTTCGGGGGAGACCAGCGGGCGGGCGCCGTCGTGGATGTGGGCGAGGCCGGCATGGCCTTCGCAGGTATTGAGCGCCGCGAGGACCGAGTCCTGGCGTGACTCGCCTCCCGGTACGAAATCGATCGCCGCGGCGGAGGGCAGGTGCGCCGCCAGCAGGGAGCGCAGCTTGGCGAGCTGGGCTTCGTCGCGATAAGTGATGACCACGCGCCCGATCAGGCCCGTGCTCAGGAAAGATTGCAGCGAATGCACGAAGACCGGCTTGCCGGCGAGGGGGGCGGTGATCTTGTCGTCGACGACCGACTGCATGCGTCGGGCGGAACCCGCGGCGAGAAGGATGAGGATGTCGTCGCCGGCGCTCATGCGGTCTCGCCGATGTCGCGGCGGATGCGGAGCGTCTCGGCCGCGGGATCCTTGGCCTTCAGAATGGGCCGCCCCACCACGATGAAGCTCGCGCCCGCGGCGGCGGCCTGGGCGGGAGTCATGATGCGGTTCTGGTCGTCGCCGGTGGCGTCAGGGTAGCGGATGCCGGGCGTCACGAGCGTGGGGCTGGCGCCGAGGTCGGCGCGGAGGACGGGAAGTTCGAGCGGCGAGCAGACGAGCCCGCCGATGCCGGAGTCGATGGCCATGCGGCCGAGCAGGCGGACCTGTTCTTCCGGGGTGCGGGCGACGCCCGTGGCGGAGAGCTGGGCCTGATCCATGGACGTGAGCACCGTCACGCCGAGGACCGTGCAGTCGGGCAGGGCGGACTTCGCGGCGTCGGCGGCGCGGGCGATCATCTCGGGGCCGCCGCAGGCGTGGATCGTCAGGAGCGAGCAGGGGCGACCCTTCAGGCTCTTGACCGCGGACGCGACCGTGTTGGGGATGTCGTGGAACTTCAGGTCGAGGAAGACCTTGAAGCCGAGGGCGTGGAATTCGTCGACGATGCCCGGACCATGGCGAGTGAAGAGCTGAAGGCCGAGCTTCACCCAGGCGAGATTGCCGGCGAGGGGGCGGGCGAGCGCCAAGGCTTCCTCCTTGGTCTCTACGTCGAGGGCGAGGATGAGTCGGCAAGGCGAAGCCATGCCGTCTTTATGGAAACGGCCCGGTCTTCCCGCCAGCGTAAATCGCCGGTCGGCCTACTTCTTGGCCTTCTTGGGCATCGGCGTGCTCGGCAGGGTATGCACGTCGAACGTGAAGGGCTTCGCGGGCTGCCGGCCGAGCAGGTGGAGGCTGAACCACTCCGCCATGCGCACATTGTCGTCGGCCATCTCGACCCAGCCTCCGTGGGCGGCGCCGAGGCGGATGAGGACGTCGCTCTTCGCGCCGACTTCCTGGGCACGGGCGTGATAGCGGCGGGCCTGCGAATCGGGGACCAGCGGGTCGGCGTCGCCCTGGACGATGAAGGTGGGGGGCGTCTGGGCGCTGATCCAGTAAAGGGGCGAGAGTTCGCGGCCGGCGCGTTCACGTCCTTCGGCGGTGGTCACGATCGGGCCGAAGGCGGGGGCGCGGGTGGTGAGCGGTCCGATGCCCTCCTTGCTGTCGCCTTCCTTGGCCCAGCTGAGGAAGTCGACCGGCGGGTAATAACAGGCCACGGCGTTGACCGCCGAGCTCACCTGTTCGACCGGATCCTTCGACTTCGGGTTGGCGGGAAGCACGCGCGTGCCGAGCATGAGGCTGAGATGTCCGCCGGCGCTGCCGCCGGTGACGCCGATCTTGTCGGGGTCGATGCCGAACCTGGCGGCGTTGGCGCGGACGAAGCGGACGGAGCGCTGCAGGTCGGCGACGATCTCGTGGATGTGGAAGCGCGGCTGCGTGCCGTGGACGACGACGAACGTCGTGAAGCCATGCTGCGGCCAGCCGCCGTCGTTGATGCCGTTATGGTTGGAGTTCCAGCCTCCGCTGATGATCTTGATGATCGCGGCCCCGTTGGGCTTGGCCGGGGTGAAGACGTCCATCGTCAGCGCCACGCCGTCATGCTTGGCGTAGATGACGTCCGAGAGGCGGGTGACCTCCTGGGCGGAACCGAGGGCGCAGGTGAGGGCGAGGAGCAGGCCGGCGAGGAATCTCATGGGGATGACCATAGGACACCGCCAACCCGGCGAAGTTGCAAGCCGCTCAGGCCTTGAGCCGGAACTTGATGACCACCTTGAGGATCTCCGCGGGGGCGCCGATCTGGACGCCCGGCTGGTGGCCGTCCTGCGGATGGAAGATCGCGAAGTTTCCCCGGCCGAGGGTCAGGAGGGCGGAGGGCGCCGTGGGGGCGGCATATTTCTCGACGTCTTTCTCGGCGACATACGGCTTGGTCACGGCCAGCGTCTGCTGGTCCGCGTGGCCGCAGAGTTCCAGGCCTTGGTAGACGACCTGGATATCGCCGTAGACCTGATGGGCTTCCCACATCTTGTCGGCCGACGGGGCGGTCTGGTAGCGTTGCACGATCGCGACCAGGTCCTGGCCTTGGAGCTCATGTTTGCCGTCGGGCGTGCCGACGTCGAAGGAGCGCAGATAGGCGAACGCCTTCGGGAAGAGCGGATGGAGGGACTCGTAGGCGGCGGAGGCGGAGAGCTGGTCGAGGATCATGCGGAAAGGGGTAGGGGGAGGGGTAGGGGTGGGTATTTAGGATTCATCCGGGAGGCCTTCGACGTCGTCGAGCGGAAGTTCCACCGGCTGGTCGGATCCGAGGATCGAGAGCAGGAGGGCGATGCGCTTCTGCGGCGACGCGAGGCGGAGGATCTCGCCTTCGGAGCCTGCGAAGATGCCGCGGATCACGCGGGCCTTCGCGCCGACCTTCAGCTCTTCGTCGAGCATCGACAGGATGGCCTCGGGGCCGAGCGCGTTGAGTTCGTCGATCACCGCCTGCTCGACGTCGACCGGCCGTCCTTCGCGGCTGACCAGGTGGAGCACCCCGCGGGTGCTGCGGATCACGGACTGGAACTCCATCGGGTCGAAGCGCGCGAACACGTAGCCCGGAAACAGCGGCTCGACGACCACCTTGTTCTTTTCGTGACCGCGTCGGGTGCGACGCAGGCGAGGGAAGACCAGTTCCGCGACGCCGATGGCCCGCAGGTTCTGCACCGCCACCGCCTCTTGCCGAGGCTTGGCCTTGATGCAGAACCAGGTCGGGCCGGCGGTTTCGGTCATGCGCTCTTGATCGCGGACTTCGAGCGGTCCGGGAGCCAGCCGAGCGCGATGAGCGCGAGATGGGAGGGGACGAACACGCCGTAGAGCCAGAAGGCTCCCTGCTCCGTGAAGCCGTAGCTATGGAGGCCCACGCCGAGGAGGTTGGTGCCGAACCAGGACCAGGCCGTCACGATGTTGCCGAAGACGAGGAGCTGCATGAGCCCCTCGCGGCGGACCAGTCCGCCCCAGCGGGCGTGGAGGCAGAGGGCGCACCAGAGCACGATGAGGATGGCGCCGTTCTCCTTGGGGTCCCAGCCCCAGAAACGTCCCCAGCTCTGGTCGGCCCAGATGCCGCCGAGCATCGTGCCGATGAAGCTGGCCAGTACGGCGAAGGCGAGGATGCCGTAGGCGGCGCGGGCGACGCTGTCGCCCCAGTCGTAGTCTTTCTTGAAAGCGCGCAGGGCGAGATGGAGGGCGCCCAGCAGGCCGGCGACGAAGGTCGCCGAGTAGCCGAGCGTCACGATGGTCACGTGCGTCGCCAGCCAGAAGTTGGTGTCGAGCACCGCCCGGACGCTCTCGAGGTTGTCTTCGCCGGAGAGGCCGAGATTATGGGCGACGATCAACGAGACGAAGCCCGTGATGCCCGTCGCGACGGCACCGATGCCGTTCTTCCAGACGCGTTCCAGCAGGATGCCGAGGCCCACGGCGCCCCAGGCCACGAAGATGCCCGTCGAGTAGAGGTTGGTCACCGGCGGACGATCGTGCAGCCACATGCGGTAGCCGAGCGCGGCGGTGTGCAGGAGGAACGAGAGGACCAGCAGGCGATAACCCCACAGGCGCAGGGCTTCGGAGCTGGTCACCCAGGAGACCAGGACCATGAGCACCACCACCACGTAGGCGATGAGGAGCCAGTAGAAAGGCTGCAACCGGCCGAAGCTCGCCTCGGATTCGGCCCGCGCGGACCAGGGTCCCTTGAGCGAGGCCGCGATGGCGGAGCTCAGACGCTCGCACTCGTCGTCCTTGCCTTCGCGCCAGGCCATGGAGAAGTCGGCGTAGCGGGTGATCAGGCCGTCTTCGGCGAGGCCGGCGCGACGGTCCTTCTGTTCCTTGATGACCCCGAGGAGGGAGGCGCCGAGGTTGTCCCAGCGCACGAGCGAGCCCGCCTCCTTCGGCGGGAGCAAGCCGATGGCGCCTTGGCGGTCGAAGTCCTGATAGCGTTCGACGAACGTACGGACGGTCTTCTGCAGTTCGGGATCGAAGGCCTGTCCGGAGCCACCGTTAGCGCGGTTGGCGTTCATCTCGGTGAGGGCGCGGTTCAGGGCGCTGATCCAAGCGCCGTATTCGCGCCGAGGCGTGACGTCGGCCGGGAGGTCTCCCGGGATGAAGGTCATGCTCAGCATCGCATACTGCCGCGCGGCGTTCTCGAGCTGGAGCAGCGCGCGGTCCTCGGAGTCGCGGTCGGCGGAAGCCCGGCTCCGCGCCTGTTCCGCCGCCTTGCTGAGTTCGGCGCTGTTCTTCAGGATGCCGTCCCAGCTGACATAGAGGCTCTTCTCGGGATCGCCGCCGACGCGTCTGAGCACGTTGGGGTGTTCGACGCGGAAGGTCGGCAGGTGGCGGGCGACGGGCGCGCGGAAGGAGACTTCGATGAGCCAGTCGAGCGCGGAGACCGAGCCGCCGGTGAGGCGGACCGGACGTTTCTCGAGCATGGCTTGGAGCTCGGCGTCGAGGGCGGGGAGCTCCTTGGCGATGGCGGCGCGTTCTTCGGCCGTCCAGGAGGAGGGGCGCCGGCCGAAGGCCGCGCGTTCGACCTTGGAGAGCGCGACGGAGGTGCGGGCGCGCATCTGCAGGAGCGAGCCCGTGGCGAGGGTCTCGATGGGGACGATGCGTCCGCCGCTCTGCACGGGGATCTCGCCGAACTCCCGGGTGTTCCAGCCGGCGTCGGCGGCTTGGGTCGAGGCCGAGAGGAAGCCGAAGGCGAGCACGGCGGCGGCCTTGGCGGCGCGACCGCGGAGGAAGCGCAGCAAGGAGAAGCCGAAGTGCCAGACGAGTCCGAGGGACATCAGCGCGACCGATACGTAGGGGATCAGCCAGCCCGGATTCCGGACGACCTGGAGGACGGTCTGGTCTTTGCCTTCCTTGGTGCTGCCGAAGCTCGACTGGAAGAAAGTCAGGCCGGCATGACGCAGCGGCTGGTTCATCGAGATGTTGAACGCGAAGGAGCTGGCGCCTTCCACGAGCGTCACGTCGCTCGCGAAGCGGCGGGGGGTCTCGGTTCCGGGGTATTTCTCGTGCGTGAACTTATCGAGCCGGACGGTGAACGGCACGTAATAACGGACACGTCGGAGCGACACCTCGTAGGTCTTCCCGGCCTCCGTGAACGTCTGGTCGTCGAATGATTCCGTAAGATTGAGGTTGAGGACCCACGTGCCCAGGGACTTCTCCTTGGTCTTCAGCTCGACGATCGCCGTCGGGGCGTTGGGCTTGTTGTCGTCGAAGCTTTCGGGCAAGGGCTTGTAGGTGAGTTCCGTGCGGGCGCCGATGCCTTGGGTGGCCTTGATCGCGATCCCGTCCGGCATCTGGGACTTGGCCCGGATCATCGCGTTGGGGTGATAGGCTTGGACGTGGAGGGAGAAGGGCGTGCCGGGGAGTTCGATGAGCGGGGGGAGCTGTCCGGACGAGACGCTTCGCAGGATCGTGTCGGGCACGGCGACGACCTTGTCGGTCTCGCCGGATTTCTCGACCAGCGAGATTTCGAAATCACGGAAGGCTTCGGAGTAGTTGCGCCGCTCGCCTTCGGGGATGATCATCGCGGATTCCTCCTGGTAGATCGCCGTGACGAAGCCACCTCCGAGGAGAAGCAGCAGGCCGGCGTGGATCATGAGGTTGCCGACCTTGGCGGCGGTCGCCTTGAAGTGACGCACGTGGGCGAAGGCCAGGTTGACGATGAGCAGGGCTCCGAGCGTGAAGCCGGCGGGAAGCGGGATACGGAACCCGGCCGTCGGGTCCATGGGGTAGAAGCATAGCCAGCCTCCGAAATAGACCTTCTGGACGTGCCAGATGCCCCAGTGGACCTGCTCGAGCGTGCCCAGGACGATGAGGATCATGGAGAGGACCAGCAGACCGACCGTCAGCTTGAGCGAGGCCAGCGTGTCTATCAGCCGTCGGCCGGTGTCGGCCCGCTTCTCGAATTCCTGTTGGTTCACGGAAGCTGGGATTCGGCGAGGAAGGCGACGAGGGCGGAACCATTCGCGGCGACGGCGGCGGCGTCACCGCTCATCTTGAAGAACCAGGTGGCGCCTTTGTGCGGGGTCATGACCGCGTCGACGCCTTTCTTGCCGTCGCCGGAGGTCATGACGAAGCGCTGGCTTTCGACGCCGCCGACCTTGGCGGGCTTGGCGGAGGCGGCGATGTCTTCGCCGCTCGCGGGCGGCAGGCCGATCTGGCCGCGCCACCGGTTCACGTTGGCGGTGAGTCCGCCGACGTTGCCGGGGAAGACCGTCACGGCGATCTCGGCCTTGGAACCATCGGGGCCGGCCACGATCCAGGTGGCCTTGCGCATGCCGTTCTCCGGTCCGACGGACCAGCCGGCGGGCAGCTTGCCCCACTTGGGGGCGTCGAAGGACGCGGCTTCGGCTTTCATCGAAGCGGGCGCGACCATCGGAGCGGCGGCGGCCGGGGAAGGCGCGGGCTGCGTGGCGACAGGCGCGGGCTGCGCGGCGGCGGCCGGAGCCGCGTCGGACTTCACTTCATAGCGGGCGACCTGCGGAGCAGGCTTGCAGCCGAAGGCGAGCAACGAGGCGGAGAGGAGGAGGGGGAGGCGCATGTTGATAAGGAGATTATTTGCCGGCGGGCTTCTTGCCTTTTTTCTTCGCAGCGACGGCGGCGTCGCCGGCGGTCGAGCCGGTCTTGCGGCGTTCTTCGTACTTCTCGTCGCGGGGTTTGATGATGCCGCGCTTCACGAGTTCGTCCGCGTGGAGGTCGGCGAGCGGGCCGCA